>Ga0265798_10005801_pt1 | contig 16446 bp, 19 predicted proteins | sample P3T30metagenome_FD_192430 | JGI IMG/M metagenome (GOLD analysis project Ga0265798, IMG submission 192430) | Plant litter microbial communities from East Loma Ridge, Irvine, California - P3 T30 | ecosystem: Environmental > Terrestrial > Plant litter > Unclassified | place: USA: California... | reverse complement strand
TGTGTAATGTATGGTTTGAGTGTAGATTGACAGGCAGTCAAGTGAAGCTCATGTCAACGACTGGAAGCTCTCTCGGCGATGTCGCAATCAAAGCCGAGCTGCTGACGCGCGCTGGACTTCACATTGACGTTCAACATCTTTCTGCACTCGTCATCGTAACAAAGATGTTTTCTGCAACGTTCCGGTATGTGTTTGATCTGTTGCCGAAATAGGTCTGCTCGATATGATAGCTGTGTGTCTTTGTAACATCAGGTATTGTTGATTGCGTTGTTCATATAGGATGTTGCATCTACCTTCGCATTTGATTGCAGGTTGACCTTCCAGCTTCTAAGTTAAACATGTTCCAACAAAAAACGACGGTAATGGCCACAGCACGCCCATTAGAGCGCCAATGAATACAAAGCTACTGCGAGTCAACACAATTGCAACCACACATTCGATCACACAAGACTTTCGTCCACTGCAGGCCGTGGTAATCATTTTCAAGATATCTGTGGTGATACACTCAACCCCAACCCTAACCCTGTTCGTCTCCAAAATGCGGGAGATCCAGTCATATCCTCGATGCATCTCAACACGATGGGCCTTTCGAGCGGTCGATCTCACAGCACAATGATAGACTGTCCCGGGAGACACTAGTGCTTCCGCCTCTACATATCAACAGGCAACATCGGCTCTTCATCTCGAGATATGAGGACTAGGATGCAATGATCGTTGGGGACAGAATGTGTATATTAGATATTTGTGACCTCGTCAGGGCTCATCAACCCACCGACAAAGCGTCCCTAAGGTCAGTAAAATGGCTCTTGAACTCCTCCGCCATTTTGCCCTCCGTATCCGCCACGATTGTACAGATCAACGAGTAATTGTTGTACATGAACCGGTCTCTCTTCCTAGCCTCAGGTACACTCTTGCTCTGCTTGACAAGGAAAGCCTCGTACTCTTTCCGCAGTCTACCTAGACTGCTGGAAATGGGCTCGTCGTCACCGGCCTCACTGCTGAGAGACAGGATTCCATGCAGGAAATTGGCGAAGCGTTGTGTCAGAGGGTGAGGCGCAGTGGTTTGCGCTGCCGAAGAAGACGAAGTAAGGCTCAGTGCCGAACCAGCCGGCTTTCCGGACAACGATGCTGTGAGTTTGCGTACCGATTCGCAGTGCACATCGATGATGCGCTGGAATCGCGGCCAGAGTAGCATGTTCGTGCCGTTGATGTAGCCTTCTCCGGCAGGTATCTTGCGGCGCTGGAGTTCAAACGCGAAGTGCTGGTTCAGCCGCACGCAAGTGAGGACACCGAGAGCGTCTGCGCTCTGTTCGACGAGTTGGCGCGTAAGGGCGTGGCCCAAGTCGAATGTTGGCTGGAAGATCTCGTTGAAACGGCGGTTGGTGGCGTGGAAGGACTGCTTTGTGAAGAACTCGGTCAAGAATGAGTATTCCGCCGAGGCATTGTCCACGAGAGCCAGGTTGAAAGCTCGGAAAGGCACTTCCAGGTAGTGGGTACCCTTATCTTCCTCTGCGAGATACGAAGACAAGGCTGTATCGGTTGTGGTGCGCAAGATTTCCATGCGTCTGCCGATCGAGAACGCATCATGAGGAGGAGCTCCTGGTTTTGACGTTTTTCTCATGGGGTCTGCTGCGATAGCCTCGGTCTGATCGATGTGGTGTATATTGAGGTGGTCGAGCGCAGCTTTGTATCTTGTGAAGTGGTTGAGATAGTACCATCGCATCGTGTTGACGTATGCTTGGGTGATCTCTTCGGCAAGTTGAGGCTGTCGTTGTGCAAGGAATCCAAAGACACCCCGATATCGAAGGAAGCTATTTTGCTGTATGATCTGGGCGTTGATACTAGGCGAACGTAGCGCTCTGACCTGGGAGACAACATAGTCTCTTATGCGCTCTACTGCTTTGTTGGACACATCGTCGATTAAAGGCCGTACGTCTTGTGCAGCCTTCATGTCCTTGCCCTCTTTCAATTTCATGTCGATGCTCTTTGAGCGTTTCTCTAGCTCTTCTAAAGCGCGTACCCAGGAGTCGTCAACTGTGCCTTCGGTAATCTTTCGCACTGCAGCTGGCGGTATTCCGAATGCTTCAACCTCTGGGCCAAGCACCTTTTCTACAACCTTTCGATTCTCCAATTTTGTGTTCAGTGTGGAAGAGCGATTCTGCAGCGTCTCAATCTCAGCCGCGACAGCAGCCAAGTCCGCCTGGAAACTTGTGAGATATGTCTCGACAGAGCTGAGCACCTCATCGCAAGCTACTATGGAAGTGTGCAGGTCTTCAAACTTGTCCTTCTCCTTCTCAAAGTCCTCGACCACGGTGTCGGTGGATATTTTGAGCGGTTTGTTAGACGTGGGCTGAGCAGGCGCGTTGGCAAACTGTTCGAGACTCAGGTCACCAAAGTCAATATCCTGTTCTGGTGTACCAGTCACGTTCGCGTTGTCGCCGACGTCGCCGACTCTTGCACCTTGACCTTTCACTTGTAGTGGCCCGAGTATGCGATCAAGCACGTCTACTGGATTCTGGACATCGACTGCGGGCGACCCGGCCAAGTCTCTCCTCAGGTTGGAAGGGCCAGGGATTCGCGCTGCGTTGGGCAGGCTATCCGTTGAGCCTCCAAGCGATGCAACGGAGAGAGATGTTGTTCTTGAAGGCAGGCCAGGTCGCCGTGGTATTGAGTTCGGGGAGAGTTGGAATGACTTTCGCGGTGCTGGCGAGTATGGCCTGCTAGGTGAGCCTGCGGACGGCGTGGACTGGCCCGACTGAGTAGAGAAGCGCTCCAGCCACATTTTAACACTGGCCGTGATATCTCAGTGGTGCGTACAGGGAGGGAGAGATTCCAGTCGGATACATGTACATGTAGATTGTAGACATGTGACCGGCTGATGAGTTGTCCAATCGCGCAAGGGCCAGACTGGCTCTCGCGTAGTCCCCATTGATTGGGCCCGACGTGGCTTTTATTGTGGAGCTTCAGTCTAGTCGGACTTCCCGCTTTCTCTTCTCGCGCGGGGCAGGCGAATATCGCCCACAATCTTCTCTCTACCGCACGACATCGTCTCCGAAAAACTCACTCGATCAGCCCCAACACCTCTACATCAATCCCACCACATCACCTTCACAATGGCCGAATCCAACCCCAACGACGCTCAGGTGAGTACTGGCTCGTCCCGGCACCCCGCCTCGAGAACTCGAGCACCGCGCCCGCCAGCACCAGCCTGCACATGGATGGCCACGCGCGCCCACCCAAGGACGACTGCTGACCCAACCGCCATCACAGCATGAGATGTCCTTCGACACCGCTGATGCGGGTTCGTCTGCCACCTACCCCGCCCAGTGTTCCTCCCTGAGGAAGAACGGCCACGTCGTCATCAAGAACCGCCCTTGCAAGATCGTCGACATGTCCACCTCCAAGACCGGCAAGCACGGTCACGCCAAGGTCCACTTGGTCGCCATCGACATCTTCACCGGCAAGAAGCTCGAGGAGCTGTCCCCGTCCACCCACAACATGGACGTCCCCAACGTCTCCCGCCGCGAGTTCCAGCTTGTAAGGATCCAACAACCGAGGAATATACACATGTACTTCGCTGACAAAACCCGCAAAGCTCGACATTGGTGACGACGACTTCATGTCCCTCATGGGTGAGGACGGCAGCAGCAAGGACGACGTCAAGTGCCCCGACAACGAGATTGGCGCCAAGATCAGGAAGCTCTTCGTCGACGAGGAGAAGGACACCAGTGCGTATATCCTGTCGCAAGCCGAGTGAACAACATGCTAACATCTTTACAGACGTCATCATTCTCGCTGCCATGGGTGAGGAGTGCGCCATCGAGGGCAAGGAGGCTCCCCGTGGTTCTTAGATCCCTTTAACCATTTGAAAAGAGGATATATCGCAGCGCATGCAGCAGGCATACAATCGATACCAAGCGCTGGCGCGATTAGCGAGATGTTACAACAGCATGGGCTGCGGCTGCCATGCGGACATGCGGTTTAATGAGTTGTTACAAAAGCCATAGCGCATTTGGCAAACAGGAAAGCGATGTGTTTTTTTCGTTTGGGACGCATCAGCATCGACGTATCTACGACAACACAATGATCTGACATGCTCTCAATTCCGCTCTTTATCTTATCATTCCGTTTTGACAATTGTTTATAAAGTCATGTCGTGACAAATGTTGGTGATAGTAGGTACCTAGCTTATAGCTCGCCAGAGAGGGGTCAAAGCCAGGCCAGGTTTGAAAGTTGTGTAAAAACCTCGGATATGGCCGCGGCGAATTGTAGTGTTGAGTGTTGAGGAAGGAATCCTGTATTGCACAGCAATACTTGCAACAAGTGAAGTAAAAGTGAAAGCAAGATCGCATGATACACCAACTGTAATTCCATGTTTCCTTTCTGTTGCTCGCTTGTGATAGAAATCTAACCCTCTTAACTTCGAAGCTGCACCTCACATTCGAGCCATGACACCAACTAATAATAATACGCAAGATCCTCGAAAATGAAGACACAACAATGAGATCGACGTGTACATGGAGACATCCAATTTTCTAATTCCACACCATGTCGTCTCGAGCACATAAACGCCCCGAGCCTTGCAGTGAAGAACACTGTGGCTCACGCAGATTCCACGTCGGCGACGATGGCTATACGTACTGCGACCGAGGCCATCAACAATCTCACGTAAGCCTTTCGATCAAGTAATTGAATAATTTCACTAACCATCCTCGAAGCGTGGTACTGTCATCGCCGAAGACACAGGCGAGCTCGTTCAACTCGGCCGCAAACAACGACGCCGCGACTCAGACGCAGAATCCACTCGAAGCCGCTCACGAGGCTTCACCGGATCCCAAGCTTTGGAACAGTACCTCCTCGCCTTGCAACTCATTCTGAGGAAGCAGGTTTCGTGGCTGATAACAGTAGCGAACTTCCCCACAGACCTCGAGGTGCGTCGTTCAACTCATTCCCCCCATGTCTTCCCTCATATCTCAGAAGTGGGAGCGCAAGAGAGAAAACGTCCGAGGTGCCAGACACTTCCCCAACGGGTTCGACTGGTAACAACGAAGAAACGAAAAAAGTGAGATTTTTAACTGACATTTCTTCAGGGCATCACAAGAGACCTCTGGGCTCTGAGACTGAGAAGACTTCAGGGTAGAGTGACTTACGATTCGGAAACGGATACTGAAGGTCAGTCGCAGGTTTTCAGCTCGCAGTCTGAGAACGAGTCCGGCGCTTCGCAGACCACGCGTGGCAGCAGACGGAGACGTCAGGCGAAGACGGACGGAGCAATCAACCTTAGCGAGACTGTTGTTATCTGCTACTTGGGCGCACTATTGCTGCGAGTGCCTTGCACGGTGGCTGACTTGATTGCACGCGTGGATGATGGGGCCCTGCTATATTATCGAGCTGGGAGAGAAGTGCCAGGAAATTTGAAGGAGAGACTTCCCGGTGAATTCCAAGTGCTGCTCGAACCGCAGACAGTCTTGCAAGCCGCAGGCCTCCACCGCAAGATCTTAGAACTAGGCACCTTGCTGAGCGCAGAGTTCGGAATGGTGTTGCCTGCTATTAACCACCCCTTACTACTCCACCACTGGATGCAAGACCTTGCCCTGCCCATCGAAGTCTACGCGGCCACACAGAGGCTTGCCAGACTTCTAGGGGTCGATTTCACCGTCCACCTCGAGGGAAAGACAAATTCGAATCGTGTCTTGCGATACCCCGAAGTGCGCCTCATGGCCCTGCTCGTTGTCTCGACCAAGCTGTTCTTCCCTATCGACGACATCGACCGCTACCCGCTCTCGGCGAACGATTTGTCAGTCCTCGAAATGGACTGGTCGGCTTGGGTCGCCTCACACAGTACTTCGAGGAACAAGATCTCACACGATGAAGGAGGAGACGACTCAGACTGCAGTAACGACGACAACAAGACCGAAACAATGCGCAGCATGACCTTCCCCGAAGGCTCCAAAATGTCGGAGTCAGACTGTCTAGCAATGGGCGAAGCAGAACTAGACCGCTACCTAGACTGGTACGAGGCAAACCTCGCCAGTGAGAGCGTGCGCGAACACGGCCGCGCTGGCAGGGATGCTGACTTCCGCCGCACATTGATGAGGATGTTTCCAACTCAATCTTCTTCGCGACCCACTGTCGCTACATCAACGTCAGCTTTGGCATCAGTAGGCGACGGAGAGGGTAGAGGGCCCGAAGGCGAAGACACGAGTAATCTCGCGTCAACGACACAGCGTCTCAGACGAGTGCAACAAAACCTTCGAGTAAAGAAAATTGTTGTCTCAGGCGGGGAGAATGAAGGCGAAGATGAAGGCAGAAACGACATTGCTCGAATCGGTAGCTTCTACCGCCGCCATCGGGAAGCCAAGGAATTGGAAGGGCCTACGAGACTACTTTATACGAAAGCCGCCGAGCTGGCGGGCATTTCGCTCGAGGGGATCACGGCGGCAGTGTTTGCGACGGAGAGAAAATTACAGATGCGCGAAGAGCGTGCGAGAGGTACAGGGGAGGGCGACGACGAGGATTAGGAGTAGACCATCAGATGATGAGTGCACAACGGGAGAGAATGTACCAAAGTGAGACATACAATGAAAAAATCGACAAAGTCACCCAATTTGCGCGTTGGCAGCAATGCTCGTCGGAGAGATGATGGAAGATCTCTTTCTTGTAGCGGTGAGAGCAGTTTGGGAGATCAGAACTCTCATGACCCCTGCCCAACCGTCAACGGCGCTCTCGAGGTAATGGTGCGGCAGATTGTACCAGAGAACGTCGACGGCGGTGCCTTGTTGGATGTTACTGTAGGTTTGATGTGCTGTTAGACAGACGGGTGAGTATACGTGCAACGTCCCCGGTGGAAAGCCGTTTTGGAATTCCGACTTTTGCCGTTGGAGTTAGCGTGCTGCGGTTCCGTATTTTCGGTCCCGTGTTCTGGTAACGGCCGGGTACCTTGCCTATAGTTGAAAGACGACAGGTATATTGACAGCGGCAGCTTGCGGGGCGGGTGGACAGACAGCTGTCTGTGCTAAGCTAGGTTGAGGGAGGCAGTCTGGCAGTCTAGTTTGGGCTAGGTGGGCGTTGTTCGCGAGAGATGAACAGGCGACACAAGTGCGAGTACGGATGTCTGATTGCGAGGTCAACACGGAAGACAAGAGGGTTGAGATGAGATGTTGTCGCAGGAAGACGCTTCGGAGATGGCATGGACTGCGATGGGACAGTGATTGACCACTCCCACTGCGCCGGTCGTTGCAGAACGGGGTATCACCAAACACTTGAAGAATTCTGTCCAGAAGCGATTGAACCATGCAGAGGAGTGTCTGAAAACGGATGTCCTGTGGGTGAGCCATGAGGAAACAGGGGGCAGTCTTGCTCCTGAGCTCCCGCGCGTGGGTGGAGGGTGGGTAGAGGGAGGCAGGGAGGGAGTGGGTAGGTAGATCTCTTGACAGATGACAGATGATGTGTCCGATGCTGAGGTCCTGAGGTCCACTTTGGCGATTCGCTATTGGCTGAGGCGACCGGATAGACTAGACTCGATCTCTTTCTGTGGAGCGATGTGCTGTTGGCGGACGGACGATGCGATGCTGGTGGGTCGATTGGTCCATTCCATTTTCAACCCCGGACTTTCTTTCCCTCTCTCTGCTTGCGCACTGTGAGATGTTCGTCGTCTGTGCCTCTCCTTTCCTTTCTGGCGGGTCGGACTACTGTAAGCTGTAGGCTATATCCGTCCTGCGTGCTATATCATATACGCACAGAATGCGACGGCGCCTCTTTGCCCTGCCCGCTCGAGCCGTCGCGGCGTCCGCACCCCTGCCGTCAGCCGTCCGTCGCCGGTCGCCGGTACACTACACTACGCTCGAGGATGCGCTGCTGGTTTCCGGCCTAGAGGATTGCGCATCATACTCCTGCCTACTGCTCCTATGGTGGCGAGAGAGGAAGAGGGATGTTGGATGGCAGGAGCAGCGGTGTATGCACGTGTACGTACGGCAGACAAGCCAAGCACTCAATGGAAGCTTCCGGCGAGTGGATGCTCAGTGCCCAACTACAGTACCTACAGCACCCGGCTGGAGGTGTGAGTGATCGCTGGCAATCCACGGATGAGGCTCTCACTGCCAGATTATACATGCTGGAAGAGCAGGCCCGGCCAAGCGTACCAAGCAAATTCGACGAACCATTGGGCGCCACGACACTGCATGCCACCATTGGAGGCTCGACCATGGAGCTTCTTCACGAGCAGATCCGACGAGGGGATGGAGGGCTATCACGAATCACGCCGCATATGTCGACTCGCCGACTGGCTGCCCAGGATATCCCCCTGTCCAGTGATGAAGAGCCGGGGGGCGATTAGAGTAGAGGTGCATATGTTTACTGTGGCAGTGGGAGTGTGGCGCATCGATGGTACCTGACGATCCATGTACGAAATGCCGGGATGCACGTCAAGCTGCCTGATCGGAGCTACAATGTGCGTATGCGTGTGCTTATGCGGACATGTATGCCTATGCTTACGCCTACACACATACATACTGACCCACTACGCCTTGTCGGAGAAAGATCGCGCTGCAGTGCAGTGTTACTACTGCATGTAGTGAGTGCAATATACAAGCCAGTGCTGGACGGCAGAGGCAGAGCTGCTTGTTGCTTTGAGCTGAGCCACATTGAAACTTGCCGCAAGAAGTGTGGGGGAACGCTTCGACTTTGACACCAACAGCAGTCCATAGCGCTCTACACTCCCACACACACACACCCTGCAGAAGCAAGGAGGCCGCTTTGTGTATCCTCCGCGCATCCCAATGGCGGCGGCACTGCTCCCTTCGGCCTCCCACTTTGCCCGTTGTGCCCAGTCCTCCCTCAGCCGAGAATGACCGGCCACAGACTGCTGGCGTCCGTCCTTCGACTCTGCCTCTGCGCACTGGGCGTCCGTCGAGGCCAGCCCCGATCTACCTGCAGTACATGTGCTGCTCTGCCGCCGTCTATCAGCTCGGCATGCCGATGTCGGGAGATACCGGTGGCAGAGGGACGGACGGTGGCGAATGGTCGCGACGAGCCAACGACGACGACGCGGTGTGTTGAGATTGCAGCACCAACATCATTTCACCTCGCCCACCGCCCGCCGTTGCGTGTGCCAGGCGGTATGCGGGCAGGTCGATGGTTTAAGCTTCTTTTTGCGCCGGGCAGAGTGGGGCTAAAAATAATGTCTCGCGCCACAGGGCTATAGCGCATATAGCAGGCGGCTGGTATGGAGTGGTTCGCTGCGATCGCCCGCCGCCCGTCGACCACCTCCACCTGTGCAGGGCGGCGCGCACACGACGCACCACGGCGCTGCCCATTGCCAGCTCTGGCGGCGTCATGGAGCCAGTCAGCTGTCGCCTGGCCTGCCCAGGGAGATGCGGTGGCCGCTGGGCCCCTCCGCCTGTTTTCCCTCACTACTCTTGCCTCGCGCCTGCTGTTACCCTGCGTAGATACAGATCGACGGCTCGCCGTCATCCGTTTCATGGTCATATTGATTGCGCTCTCTATAGCGCAATTCCTCACGCTCGCTGCAACGGTTGCGCCTTCTGATACACATATCTGACCTGACACCACTCCTGCTGGTTTCTTTCCACACCTGCATTCTTCTGGCGAGCTCTCGACTCCTACGCTGTCAGTCGCCAGTCCGGATCACTCTGAAACTCACGACCTGCGCCCTTGATCCGATCTCCTGGTTGACATTCCAAGACCATTCCCATCGACCTGGATTCCACCCACACCTACATTGACGCGTCTACCGAACAAGATCAACATCCGACTTTCGACCACCCACCTCGAACGACGCACGACGCCTTTTCCAGAACTCCAACCTAATTAATCGACTCGTTGCCCATCAATCCGCAACGGATCCCACCGCGACACCTGTGGCTGACGGCAACCTGCACTTGATTGCCATCACCTGACGACCGCGACCGACCTTTATTTCTAATACGCTCCTGACACGCCCTGGATAACCTAATCGCAATAGCCCAAACCGGCCTTAATTACCAACCACCTTCCTTGCTCGAACCAGAACAGCCCTTGCTGAGTCTTCCTGAGTACGTGCACACCTGAATCTCCTACCCGGTTGCTATAGATGCGCCGTATCGCTTTGCAAAACAAAACCCAGGCCATTGGGAAGCTCCCGTTGCCGATGGGATTTCCCGTTCGCATCTGGCCGCTCTCCAATCCAGCCAGGCGGGCGACGGAGGCTTTACCTTTTTGCGAGCATTGCTAATTACAGTCTCACGATAGTCTTGCACCTGCAAAAACACAGTCGCTACAGCCTTGTTCCTTTGATACCGTGCGCGGAGTCGGCACCGGGAACCTACAGTAGCGGAACGCCAGCCCCTTGGGACGAACGACGGGAACAACCCTGCAATCTCCTGCGAACGCCTGCAATCGCCGCCAGATCTCCATATCCACCGTGCAGATCCGGTTTCTTTGCAAAGCAATTGGTGTGTCTTGAGACGCCATTAATCCACTGCTCAAAGCAAGCCTATTTGTGGCTGCATGTCTCGAAGCGGATAGCTGCTTCGTTGCTTGGACCATCACGTTCGCCCAGCCCGCGCTTCCTTGCATCGGATTGAGATATAGTACGTCGCGCGCATATTCTGCGTCGTACATTCGTAGCAGACTGCCTCTGTTGCTCGTGTGATTGAACCCATCATTTGCCAAAGTGGCAGAAGACAGACGTATGCGTCACCAGGTGCGTGGAAGCCTCCGTCCTACAACTCCCCATCCCGACACGAGATGGCCTTGACCGTCGCTGCGACACTTTTACATGACTTGCACCTACCACGCGACTGTGGGAACATTCAACTGACAGTCAAACATTCAGATCTCCCAGCGCAGCCGCAAATCACCGGTGATAGTTGATGAAGATTGCGGAATTCCCACTTCAGTGATCGACAACTATCGCGAGGAATACGACTCTGGGCCTCTCGGCCCATTAGACCCCAGGACATTGCAATTGTCAATGTCGGATTACAAGCAACCGCAGAGTTACGACGTGTATGGTATGTGCAATCGTCCCCAACAAGCTTTGCTTAATACCCCGGCGCCTCGTGGCCGGAAAGTTCAAGTCCGCGTTTTCCACCGAACGTCGTGTGAGCGTGGAGTGGGCATGTGAGAGGCAATTCAGGCAGCTGACTGACGATGACGCATTTAGACTACAACACAGCCACACGACCAGAAGCCTCACAGGACTACACTGGATTCGCGGCAAACCCGGCGTATGGGTCTGACTATGTGGGTGCTCAGGCGCAGGTACCATCTGGTCTGCCAGAGTCAACAGGGCTGAACATGCTGCCCTCTGCACATCAAACGTACGGGACGCATGACCCGACCTATTACACGCAGCAACAGTCCCAGTACCCTGCATATCTTGAGTCGGAACCTCGCCAACTCCCGGAAGTGATCTCCTACTCGCCGACACAGGGACAACAAGGCACCAAAGTCACCGTCTACTTCCGCACCGATTACAACCTCGACAACCCCCAAACCAGCATCATCATGATGTTTGGCACACAGCGCTGTGCCAGCGTCTTGTCCAAAACCTCCCACCAAGGCCCGCCATACCAGTACGCTCTGACTGCTGAGGCTCCCTCGCTTTCGTCGACGAACTCGTCTTCTCCTCTCCCACTCAACCTCATGTTCGAAGGATCTCCCTCCTGGCAGTCGCCCTCGCTCCAGTTTGGAGAATTCACGTTCCTCGACGAGTATCCCATCGATTCGCCAACACAGCAGCAGTCGAGCCAGCGCAAGCGCAAGCTCACACCAGAGGCTGACGAGCGTCGTTCGCCGGCGAAGAAGCAATCGTATGCAGCACTTCCGCCTTCCACCAGGGCTGACTCGCACTCGTACTATCCCAGTGCACAGCAGTCTTCGCTCCAAGTCACAACAGATTACTCCCGCTCGATGACGGCAGATGCCTACTCCCAGTCTCGTCGCTTCTCCGTGCCTGAACCTGCGTACGGCCACAACCTCCCGCGCGTTCAAGCGCAACAGCAGTACTACGGTGCTCAACCAGCGTCCGCCGCAGCAAGACTCCAATCGACCCAGAGCCCGTCGTACAACTACTACTCGTCGCTCCCGTCCGCAAACAGATCGCCGTCGATGCAAGGACTCTCTACCGGTGCGAGGTCGTCGCTGCTGCCGACTCCCTCTGGAGGAAGCAACCCGCCACTCATCCGCACATCGACGATCACGCAGTCGCCTACCACGCCTGGCGCGCAGACGCAATCGTTCAACCCGTACGCCATGTACCCTGCAAACACCAAGGCGCAACTCAAGATCGACGGTGACCTCAACACCATGGTGGACAACTTCACCCCTGAGGAGTGGGAGGTCAAGCGTCGCCTGGTGCAATTCAGACGCAGTCAGCAGGGCAGTGTCATCACCACCACTTTCGAGCCGGTAAGCCCGGAAGAGCGTGCGCCAAACAGCATCTGCGTCAGCTGCATCTATTGGGCAGAGAAGGGCGAGTGTTACGTCACCAGCGTCGACACCATCCAGTTGTTGGAAGCTCTCGTGGCTGTGCGCTTCACCGTCGAAGAGAAGAACCGCATCCGCCGCAACCTCGAGGGATTCCGCCCGGCGACCGTCTCCAAGGCGAAGCAGGACAGCGAGGAGTTCTTCAAGCTGATCATGGGTTTCCCCAACCCCAAACCCAGGAACATTGAGAAGGATGTCAAGGTCTTCCCGTGGCGGATTCTCGCAACGGCCCTCAAGAAGATCATCGGCAAATATGCAAGTCATCTCCCTCGCCAGCTGCAGTCCCCATGCATGAGCTAACCGTTTCTCACAGTCCGCAAGCTATTCTTCGACCGCTAGTGCCATGCCGCAGTCGATGCCTCCAGGCGCTGGATATTCGCGCGGCTCTGATGCCGGCATGCGCCAAATGGTATCTCCGCTCGCCACCACGGCGCCATCCCACGCGTATGCATCAGCGATGACCACTCAGGCGTATGCGGGCGGATCAGCAGGCTTCGGCCCGTCAGCAGGCCCACCGGATCTTCGTCTGTCGGTTCCTGGCGCCGGAGGCTACCAGCCTGCCTCGCATTACAGCTCCTCCGACCTCAGCGCGTCCAGCGCCGGGCGTGGCAACTCATGGGACTTTGGCACGTACATCAGCGCCTCGCCCGCCACCGGCCTGCCCGGATCTGCCCAAGCAACACAATATCAGTACGGAATCGGCGCCGGCCAGCCACAGCAGCAGCGCATTTCATCCATAAGTGCGCAGTCGGTCAACGAAGGCCGATTCCTGCCCATGTACGATCAGGACGAGGCCAGTCAGCAGACGTCGAGCGCCTAGGCGCGACGGCGAACCCGCCTGACCGGGGCTGGCGAACGCCTCTACCTCCAACAAACAATCACGGCACAATGGTGTGCACGCTGGGCTCGAAGCCGCAAGGCCCTTGTGAGCGTCGTGGGCAACGTCGGCGACCAACGAGTCATTATTGGTTCCCAGCAATCGGCCGACAGCTGCAGCGGGTCGGCTGCACACCATCAACTGGCGCGAACTTGGTCCTGTGGCACACGCGCATTCCCTTTCATGCCATCTGCACCTTTGTATTCCCGCGTATGATCGCCCGCTGCCGTGTCACCAGACCTCCCCAGACCAACAGCCACTGCGACCTTTTCCGTCCTTGGCCTTGGCCTCGGGTTCGGAGATCGGCAAGGGCTTCGGACCCCGCGCCCAGCCGTACTACTGCTATCTACAGCATTCATCACTCCTACAACACACCATCATCACCACTAGATCGCGCAGAATACGGAACACCATCTGCGATGAAATAGCTCCACCAAATACAACACAGCCACTCCGGCGGCGGGAAGAAAGAAGAACATTCCCCGACCGTACTTGCATGCAACTCGGCGCGCTATACCCGGCTTTCTCGCACAACCATCTCTCTTATCTCGTCGTCATCGCCGCTACTTACACCCTACCTACCATTAATGTATGAATATCACGAAGCCTGGCACGCTACTCTACTGTCACCCGACACACCCACCGCCCGGCTTCAACCATCCTTTCCTTTCAGGTCGAACAATATCGCGGACTGATCAAAGCCCCCTTCAAGCATAATCTAATCACCGGCCCCGGGCCAATCTTTCTTTTACCTGCGGTCTGGCCATTACACACGCACCGCTTTCCTTTACTTGCTCGCCGACTTTTACGTCGCGATTGCTTTCGATTTCTCTGGTCGTCTTGGTTCCGCTTTTTGCTCATTAGGCTTCGCGTTGGCTTTGCTTCCGTATGGACATGATACCCAAGAACAGCGTACGGGATGGAAAGGAAGGAGGAAATTATTATCAGTCATCAACAGGAGGGAAATGGGGCTTTTTCTCTATCAATCAGGCAAATTCACATACACGCTAAATCAAGAGGCGCTTTGTTCTCGTCTTCACATCCCAACGTGTTGCTCTCATGCCGTTGACTTGGTTGTTCGTTGTTGTCTCATCGGTTCTCGTCATGGTTCGCTGTCGGACGCCTTCCAGGTATCTAGTACTGAATAGCTTGGTGGTTCTGATCGATAAAGAAACCGTCTTAAATTCAAATGGACAGCGATGGAAGCCTTGTGACTTGAGATCAAGTTTGGTATTTATCCTTTCCACCTCAGTAGATAGTTAGTCGTATGCTCGATATAACCACTCTCAGCCATTCCTCCTCTACCCGCGCGTGACTGAATCCTTTTCATCCCTTCATCCCCTCACCGCCTCCTGCACGCCATTCATCATTCGTTGCCGCGTGTCCTCCGATTACGACACGATGATACCTCCATCAACACAAATCCTGCCAGAACAGTCAGCTCAACTCAACAGCATCACCAACGCCTCGTCATCGAGACCTAGTGGAGGCAAGGATTCACTCACGTCTGCCCCGTCATGTAATCACTATCCTTGCTCCCCAAAAAGCTGACCAGGCTCGCAACGTCGTTGGGCACGCTCGTCCTGCCGAGCAGGATCAAGTCCTGGGTGTATTTCTTGATCGTCTCGCCTTTGGGCGCGCCGTTTTTCTTGCCTAGTTCTTCGTCGATGAGATCCCACTGGATGCAAGGAAAGAGGAGTACGTTAGCATTTTGTCAAAACGTCGCGACGCGATTCGATGTTGATCGCAGGACAGAGGCTGCTTACCATTGCTGTTCCTACAATTCCCGGCGCGTAAGCGTTGACGGTGATGTGATGTTCCGCCAGCTCCATGGCGTACGACGATGTCAGACCGCGCACGGCGTACTTGGACGCTGAGTAGTGGGAGAGCAGCGGGAAAGGTTTGAAAGCCACAATCGAAGCGGCAGCGAGGAGTTTGCCCGGGTTCTCCATCGTGCAGTTCCCCTGCGAGACGAACTGTTTGGCAGCTGTAGAGTGGCAGTTGTGAACGCCGAAAACGTTGACGCGGAACATGCGCTCGAAGTCCTCGGGCGTGAGATCCAGGAGGGCTTTGACTTGGGCAATTCCTGCGTTGGCGACCATTGTGTTCAGAGGTCCGAGTTCTTTGACGCTTGTCTGAACTACTTTCTCGACCTCGCTCATGACTGAGACGTCGCCCAATGCTACGGTGGATTTCCGGCCTAATTGGGTGATTTCGTGTGCGGTTTCTTCGGCGCCTTGTTTGTTGGCGGAGATGTCGTTGATGCAGACGTCGTAGCCATCGTGGGCGAGGCGGAGCGCAATGGATTTGCCGCTGGTTGGGGGATATGTAGTTAGGAGCTTGACCTCTTTACTGCCAACGATGTTTTCTTTCTTGTGAGCTTACATGCCGCGAGCAGAGCCTGTTACTATAGCTGTTCGGCCTTCTGCTGGACTCGCATATCCTCTGGTTTGGAAAGATGAGACGATAGGTGCTGCTCGAGGAACGTGTAGGAAACGAGAGGCCTTTGCAAGGGTTGGACGATAGATGGATGCCATTGCGATTGAGGTGCTATGGGATTTAGGACTGAATGAATGGGAATGCTTGAGCTCCACCAAGAGTGATATGTATGCGCGTGGTAGGCGCGTGTACCCCTCACGGCAGCATGGCAAAGGTTAAAGGCTCGTTGTATGATTGTCCGCAGACCCGAGCGGAACCGCAGCTCACCAAGATATGATACGGACATTGCCGCGGGTTTGGCGAAGGAAGTGAGGAGTTACCTCTGCCCTCTGTAAATGAGGAGAAGGGAGGAGAGAGGAGGGAGGAGAGAGGAGAGCTTGAGGAGCTGTCGGCAACTCAAGTCGAAGCTTGCCCTGACCTGACTTGATGATCGCCCAAATAGACGGAACTCTACCGCAGCCCCTCCAAACGCGCGCGTCTCGTCCAATGCGCCAACCATCTTTGATCGATGGACATTACCGGATATTAAATATCTTGTCAAGACTCTACCAGCCATGTCTCGCGCAGCAGCCTCCCGCAGTCTGACCCTCACCGAAGAGCTCGAACGACTCGAACAGCAAATCACCCTGACGCTGCAGGAA
>Ga0265798_10005800_pt1 | contig 16447 bp, 8 predicted proteins | sample P3T30metagenome_FD_192430 | JGI IMG/M metagenome (GOLD analysis project Ga0265798, IMG submission 192430) | Plant litter microbial communities from East Loma Ridge, Irvine, California - P3 T30 | ecosystem: Environmental > Terrestrial > Plant litter > Unclassified | place: USA: California... | reverse complement strand
ACGATGTGCAAGCCGCGCAGTCCGCAATCGACACGGCCTTACGGACTGGAGGCGATTTCAATGCGGAATACCGTCTCGTACAGCCCGACGGCGCAATCCATTGGGTGACCGCGCAAGGTCGCTGTCGCTTGGCCGCCGATGGTACGCCGCTCCGCTTCCCCGGCATCAGCTTCGACATCACCGAGCGCAAGCAGGCCGAATTGCGACAGCGCGCGCTACTCGAGTTGAGCGACGCGATCCGCGACCTGACCGACCCCGACGAGATCGCCTATGCCGCCTCCGCGATCCTGGGCCGCGCCTTGCAGGTCAGCCGGGTAGGCTATGGCATCATCGACAAGGTGAACGAGACGATCACGGTCAAGCGCGACTGGAATGCGGAAGGCGTGACGACGCTTGCCGGTACGCTGCATTTCCGGGCGCATGGGACATATATCGAGGACCTCAAGGCCGGACGAACGGTGGCGATCGCCGATGTCGACAAGGACGACCGGACGCGCGACACCGGCGATGTCTTGAAGGCGATCGACGCGTGGTCGTTCGTCAACATGCCGCTCCTCGAACAGGACGATTTCGTCGCGTTGCTCTACGCCAACCACGGCGTCGCGCGAGTTTGGAGCGACGATGACCTGGTGCTTATGCGGGAAGTCGCGGAGCGAGTCCGTGCCGCTACCGAACGGTTGCGCGCGGAAACCGCGCGGCGTGAAAGCGAGGAACAGTTCCGGGTCTTCGCCGAAGCCGTGCCGAACCAGATCTGGGCGGCCAGGCCTGACGGGCATCTCTATTGGTTCAACCGCCAGGTCTATGACTATAACGGCCTCGAACCCGGTGCGCTCGACGGTATCGGCACCTGGAGGGACCGCGTCCATCCCGACGATTACCCAACTGCCTCCGAAGCTTGGCGGCATTCTCTTGCAACCGGTGAGCGGTACAGCGTCGAGTATAGGGCGCGGAGCAAGGATGGCGACTATCGCTGGTTCCTGGTTCGTGCGGACGCGGTCCGAGCGCCCGACGGCACGATTCTTCGCTGGGTCGGGACCAACACCGACATCGACGACAGCCGCCGCCAGACGGCCGAACTCGCGCGCTGGAACGAGACGCTGGAGGATCAGGTTGCGACCCGGACGCGCGAACTCATGGTGGCCGAGGAAGCGCTGCGACAAAGCCAGAAGATGGAGGCCGTCGGTCAGCTCACCGGCGGGATCGCGCATGATTTCAATAATTTGCTGACCGGCATTACCGGCAGCTTGGAACTGCTCGGAATCCGGATCGCGCAAGGTCGGCTGAACGATGTCGAACGCTATTCGCTGACCGCGCAAGGTGCCGCGAAACGTGCGGCGGCACTAACGCACCGGTTGCTCGCCTTCTCACGGCGACAGACGCTCGATCCCAAGCCGACCGACGTCAACCGGCTGGTCGGGGGGATCGAGGATATGGTCCGGCGCACGGTCGGTCCCGAAGTCGAGGTCGAGGTCGTCGCCTCGGTTGGGCTTTGGGCGACTCTGGTCGATCCCCACCAGCTGGAAAACGCGCTGCTCAACCTGTGCATCAACGCGCGCGATGCGATGCCGGGTGGCGGGCGACTGACGATCGAAACCGCCAATCGCTGGATCGATGCGAGGACGGCACGCGAGCGCGAACTCGATGCCGGGCAATATGTATCGCTGTGCGTGTCCGACACCGGCACGGGCATGACCCCGGAGGTGATCGCCAAGGCGTTCGATCCGTTCTTCACGACCAAGCCACTCGGGCTCGGCACGGGCCTCGGCCTGTCGATGATCTACGGCTTTGCCCGGCAATCCGGTGGACATGTCCGGATCTATTCCGAGGTGGGCGAGGGCACCAACGTTTGCATCTACCTCCCGCGACACTTCGGTGAGGTCGAGAATACCGAAACCGTCGCCGAACACACCGATGCACCGCGTGCGAACGCGGGGGAGACGGTGCTAGTGGTCGACGACGAACCGACCGTTCGAATGCTGGTGGTGGAGGTACTCGAGGAGCTGGGCTATGCGGCGATCGAAGCGGCGGACGGGGCATCCGGGCTGAAGCTGTTGCAATCCGACATCCGCATCGACCTGCTGGTGACCGACGTCGGTCTTCCCGGCGGGATGAATGGGCGACAGATGGCCGACGCGGCGCGGATCGGGCGGCCGGAGCTCAAGATCCTCTTCATCACCGGCTATGCGGAGAATGCGGTCGTCGGTAACGGGCATCTCGATCCCGGCATGCATGTCATGACAAAGCCGTTCGCGATGGAGGCCTTGGCCACGCGCATCAAGGATTTGATCGTTGCGGGGTAATGGGGCGGGGTGTGGAGTCGGATTCTCCCCACTCCGTCATCCTGACGAAAGTCAGGATCCAGAGTAACGAACGCCCCCCGTCATGCCTTTCGATCCTGATTTTCGCCAGAATGACGGCAAGCGTTATCCCCGCTGACGACAGCAGCCATGTTGCATCGCGGTAACAGTCGCGACGCCATTCGCGTTCATGGCAACATTGTCACTTGATATGATGTATCATCAAATCTACCCGATTTGTCGTACAGGGACGACACAAGGGAATTTCATGAAGACGATGCTGTTCGGCGCCACCGCCCTGGCTGCGCTCCTCTCCTCGCAGGCGCATGCGCAAACCGTCGCCACGGATGCTCCGGCCCCTGCCCCCGCACCGACGTCGGTCGGTTCGACCAACCAGCGCGACATCATCGTCACCGCGCCGATCCAGACCAGCGAGCGCGACGTCCTGCAAGGCACGACCGTCCTCACCGGCCAGGAACTCACCCGCCAGCTGCGGCCGTCGATCGGCGAGACTCTCGCCCGCCAGCCCGGCGTATCGGCCAGTTCGTTCGGCCCGAGCGCCTCACGCCCGATCCTTCGCGGCTTCCAAGGCGACCGTATCCGCGTGCTGACCGACGGGATCGGATCGATCGACGTCTCGAACACCTCGGTCGACCATGCCGTCATCATCGACCCGCTGCTCGCCGAGCGTATCGAGATCCTCCGCGGCCCCAGCGCGCTGCTCTACGGCACGTCGGCAGTCGGCGGCGTCGTCAACGTTATCGACACGCGCATCCCGCGCACCGTGCCCGAGAACGGCTACCGCGTGAACGGCATCGCCAACTACGGCTCGGCTGCGAACGAGCGCTCCGGCGGGATGGCCGGTGACGTCGCCGTCGGCCAGCACCTCGTGCTTCATGCGGACGGCTCGTACTTGAAATCGGGCGACCTGCGCACCGGTGGCTACATCCTTTCGCGCGATGCCCGCGCCCAAGCGCAGGCTACCGCCGCCCTCCCCGTCGATCCCAACGAAGCCGACCCGATCGACTACGCCGCATCGGCACAGCTGAAGGGCAAGCTCCCCAACACGCAGGCCGAGACCTGGACCGCGGGTGCCGGCGCGTCGATCATTACCGACAACGGCAATCTCGGCATCTCGTACAGCCACTACGACAGCCTCTACGGCGTACCGATCCGCTACGCCACGCAGCCCGGCCAGGAGCAGGAAGCGCCGCGCCTCGACGTCCTCCAGAACCGCGTGGACCTGCGCGGCGAGATCGACACCGGCGGCGATTTCATCAGCAAGATCCGCGTCCGCGCCGGCCAGGCCAGCTATCGCCATTTCGAACTCGAGGAGGACAACTCCGTCGGCACCGCCTTCTACAACAAGGGTCTCGAAGGTCGTCTCGAAGTCGTCCAGGCGAACCGCGGCGGCTGGCAGGGCGCATCGGGCGTGCAGTTCTACAACCGGATCTTCAACGTGGTCGGCGACGAGGCCTTCCTGCCGAAGAACGAGACCAACCAGACCGGCCTCTTCACGCTCCAGCAATATGAGTCCGGCAAGTTCCACGCCGAGGGCGGCGTCCGCTACGAGATCACCGACCTCGCCGCGCGGACACCCGAGGATGATCTGCGCTTCTTCCGCGGCAGCCAGAGCTATCATTCAGTGTCCGGCTCACTCGGCGCATCCTACGCGCTGACCGACAGCATCCGCGTCGGCCTGAACGGCTCGCGCACCGAGCGTGCGCCATCGGCGGAAGAACTGTTCGCGAACGGCGCGCATGCTGGCACGCAGGCGTACGAACTCGGCAATCCGAACTTCCGGCTTGAAAAGTCGTGGGGCCTCGAAGGCACGCTGCACGCGCATGGCGACGGCTTCAGCTTCGACGCGTCAGCCTATTACAACTGGTTCTCGAACTACATCTCGGAGAACCAGGTCGCGTCGACGGTCTGCCAGGCGGCGGCCGATCCCTCGGGCCGCACCGTCGACCTGCCCTGCTTCCAGTATCAGCAGGCCGACGCCCGCTATTACGGGTTCGAGGCGGATGCATCGGTGAAGGTCGCGCAGATCGGCGGTTATGCGGTCAACGCCGACGTGCTGGGCGATTACGTCCACGCCAACATCGTCGACCAGGGCCCCGTCCCCCGCATTCCCCCGATGCGCGTGCTCGGCGGGATCGAGGCGCAGGGAGACCGGATCAACGGCCGCGTCGAGGTCGAGCATGTGTTCGACCAGAACCGCATCGCCGCATTCGAGACGAAGACCAACGAGTACACGATGGTCAACGCCTCGATCGGCCTGAGCCCGTTCGGCAAGGATTCAAAGACGACGTTGCTGCTGAGCGCGAACAACCTGTTCGACGTGAACGCACGCCGCGCGACGAGCTTCCTCAAGGACTTCGCCCCGCTCGCCGGTCGCGATTTCCGCGCGACGCTGCGCTTCGGTCTGTAACCTCTACCGGCCGTTCCAGCATCGAAGCGGGAACGGCCGGCTCGCGATCATTTGCCGATCAGGACGTCGCTCGCCTTGATCAGGACGGTCACGGTATCGCCGGTCGCGAGTGCGAGGTCGGCGATCGCTTCTTCGGTGATATTGGCGGTGACGACGTTGCCGCCGCCGATGTCGACCTTGATCGAACCATTGACCGCACCCGGCGTGATCGAGACGATGGTGCCGGAAATCTGGTTGCGTGCGCTGATCTTCATCGTTCTGTTCCTTCTGAAATCGTTCCCCGGCAGCGTATTGGTCACGCCGCCAGCGCTGGATCCGATGCCATGAGATCGACGCGCACGCCATCCTCGCCGAGCAGATTGCAAATCCGCTCGCCAGACGACAACGCGGTATCGCCCCACCACTCGGCCGCCGTCATCCCGTGGAGATAGCGCTCGGCACACCGCAACGCGATGATGCAGCGAAGCGTCATCCCCTCATGCTCCCGCTCGAACGCCATAACATGGTCGCGGCGCGGTCCGATGACGGCGATCGGCGCGTAGCTACCGTTCGAGAACAGCGCAGGATGCTTCCGCCGGAGATCCAGCAGATGCTTGATCGACCGCATCTTGGGTGCACCGCCAGCCCACGGCGTATCGCGCAGGAGAGCATAATCGACCGGCCGCCGGTTATCCGGATCGACTAGGCTCAAATCGGCGATCTCGGTACCCTGATACAGATCCGGCACGCCCGGCACGGTATAGCGCAATGCAACCTGCACGAGGCTGTTCTGGTCTGCGGCGGGGGCGATGCGATCGACGAATGCCGTCATGTCCTCAAGAAAGTCGGTCGACCGTTCGGGATCGAGTAACGCCCGCGCCAGATCGTGACAGCGGGTCTCGTACGCCTCGTCCGGCGCCTCCCAGGACGACCGGAGCTTGGCTTCGCGCAACGCCTTTTCCTGCCACGCGACGATTCGCTCTGCATACTCCGACAGAGCATCGGCGTCCGGCGCGCGAAGGTTCGTCGGCCAAGCGCCGAACAGCGTCTGGAGCAGCATATAGGCGTCGGCGGGATCGACGCCTTCCGCATACGGGGCAGCCTGTTCGAACCAATGCTCCGCAAGGGAACGCCAGAGATCGGGTATCTCGCTGAGCACCGCTAGCCGCGCGCGAACGTCCTCACCACGTTTGTGGTCGTGCGTCGCGGTGGCGAGCATCGCGGACGGCCAGTCGCGGGCACGCTCGATCATCGCGGCGTGGAACGCGTCGATATGAAGCGACATCCGCGCGGCGTCGAACCCGACATCGTTGCGCGAGAGCAGTCGGCCATAGCGGTAGAACGCGGTGTCCTCGACCGCCTTCGCCGCGATCGGCGCGGAGAGTTGCTGGAATTTGCGCGCCGCTTCGGCGGCGAGTGCGACGTCGCCTGGCCCCTCGCCTGCCAGCCAACCCAGGATCCGGTCCACGACCGCGCCTTCGCCGGGCGGGACGAACTCCGCAACCCGCTGGCGGACGGTATCGCGGATTCCGGCGTCAGCGAGCGGCGCAGATTCGCCCGTTCCGTAGGTCCGATACACTGGGAAGACCCAGAGCAACCGCTCGATCGCGCGGTGGAGCATGCCCCTCGTCACCCCGTCGCATTCAGGTGTCGAGCGGGCCAGCGCCACGAAAGCTTCGACGCAGCGGCGGTGCTGCGCATCGAACTGCCACGCGAGCAATTCCTGCCGCGCGCGCAGTTCCTCGGGCGCGAAGTCAGCGGAGCGGCCGCTTATGTGGGCCCAGAGTTCGGCTAGCGGTTCTGCGCCACCGGGCGCGTGGAGCAAGGCGGTGACCTGCTCCATGAAGTCGTACCCGCTGGTACCGTCGACGCCCCAGTCGGTGCTGAGTGGTTCACCGTCGGCGAGGATCTTCTCGATGACGAGATACGCCGGGCCGGGCGGCGCGTCGACGGGGCGCTCGATCGCGTCGAGCCTTGCGCGCAAGGTGCGGCAATAGCCGGCGGGGTCGGTCAGGCCGTCGACGTGATCGACGCGGACGCCGTCGATCAGGCCCTCGGCGTAAAGACGGAGATAGAGCGCATGCGTAGCCTCGAACACGACCGGGTCTTCGGCGCGGAGGCCGGCGAGGTCGTTGATCGTGAAGAACCGCCGCCAGTTGAGTTCGTCGTTCGCGACGCGCCACGAGGCGAGGCGGTAATGCTGGCGGTCGATGAGCGCGGCTATGTCGTCCGTCCCTGCGGTCGTTTGGTCCTCGTCGCGGATCGGGAGACGGTGTTCACCGTATGCTTCGAGGACGTAGCGGCCGTCGACCTGCTCGACCTTCAGCGCACCGCTGGCCAGCGTCTCGAAGAGCGGATCGCCGAGGATCGGGAGAACGAGCTTCTCGCGCCAGTCGATGTCGAAGTAGCGTGCGAATTCGCTGTCTTCCCCGTGCGTTAGAATGTGATTCCACCACGCGTTCTCACCGCCGGCGACGCCCATGTGGTTGGGGACGATGTCGATGATGACGCCCATGTTGAGGGCGCGGAGGGCTGCGACGAGGCTCCGGAAGGCATCCTCGCCGCCAAGTTCGGGGTTGATACGGGTCGGGTCGACGACGTCGTAGCCGTGGGTAGACCCGCTTGGCGCAGTGGTGATCGGCGAGGCGTAGAGGTGGCTGATCCCAAGGTCGTCGAGATAGGGCACCAGCGCTTCCGCGTCGGCGAAGGTGAAGTCCTTGTGGAACTGGAAGCGGTAGGTTGCGCGCGGCGTGGTGGGGGCGGTCATGCGGGTCTCGTGACGTTGAGCGTGTCGATGCGAGCGGCGACTTCGGGGCGGGCGAGCAGCGCCTCGGTCGTGTCGGGCATGCGGCGGCGCCAGTTGGGGTGCTCGTCGATCGTGCCGGGGAGGTTGGGTTGCTCGACCAACCCGGCGAGGTCTTCGATCGGGATAATGGCGAGCGCGCAGGGCGTGCTGGCGACATGCGCGATGGCGGCGTCGACGACAGGGTCAGTGTCTTCAGGGGTTGGCTGTTCGGTGCCGGTGTCGAATGCAGACCAGAGCGCGACGCGGTCCTTGGCGCGATCGGCAAGGTCCGTGGGCTTATCGACAGCGTCGGACTTGCGTCCGAGGTCCCACGTCCAGTCGATATCGCGGCCGCTCCACCAGCCTGCGGCGGTGGCAAGGTCGTGCGTACCGGTCATCGCCACCGCGTCGCGCGACCATTTGGTGGGCGGCACGAAGCCGTCGGCGTCGCGTTCGAACCACAACACCCGCATGCCGAGCATGGCGCGCGCGTCCATCGCCTCGCGGAAGCCATCGGGGACGGTGCCGAGGTCTTCGCCGATGACGATCGCCTTGGCACGCTGCGATTCCATCGCGACGATCCGCATCTGGTCTTCGAACGGCATGTCGAGGTACGCGCCCTCAGCGGCAGAAGCGTCTTCGGGAACGACCCAGAGGCGACGAAGGCCGAACGCGTGGTCGATGCGGATGCCACCGGCATGGGCGAGCGCAGCGCGGATGGTCGCGATGAAGGGGGCGAAGGCCGTGTCACGGAGCGCTTGCGGGTCGAAGCCAGTGATGCCCCAGCTTTGACCGTCCGGCCCCAGCGGGTCGGGTGGCGCGCCGATCGACAGGCCGGTGAGCAAGTCGCTGCGCCGGCTCCAGCCGTGGCTGCCGCCGGCGTCCATGCCGACGGCGAGATCGGCGATGAGGCCGATCGCCATGCCGGAGTCCTTGGCAGCCATCTGCGCGGCGTCGAGGTCGCGGCGGGCCAGCCATTGGAGGAAGATGTAGAACGTGACATCGTCCGCCTGCTCCGCGACGAAGCGGCGGACGGCGGGACTAGCGGGATCGTGATACTCGGCGGGCCATTGCTGCCAGCCGCGTGCGCGGGTGGTCGCGAAGAAGTGGGCGTGGAGGGCGTCGAACTCGGCATGGCGCTCGAGGTCGTCGCCGCCTTGACGCCTGAACGTTGTCAGCGTTTCCTTAATCTGTGGAAGCACTTGATCGAAGCTCTTGCGCAGTCGTGCGAGCTTTTCGGGGATCGCGGCGTGCCAGTCGATCAGTTCGGGGAGGTCGCGGCCGTCGGACTGTGCACCGAATGCAGCGGGATCGCCGTACAGGCCATTGAGGAATTGGCGGCTCGAGGGTGCGTAGGGGCTGTATCGGCCGGGGTCGGCGGGAAACAGCGCGTGCGTCGGGCTGATCGCGAGGGCATCGGCGCCGCGTTGGCCGAACGCGCGGGCGGCATCGGCTAGCGAAACGAAATCGCCGAACGCCTTCGGCGCATCGGTGCGGAGGCTCGGGATCTGGACGGCGGGCGCCCAGAGTTTACGTCCTGGTAGCGCGTCGGCGATCGTGTAGCAGCGGCGTGGTGCAACGAGAATGTCGATGACTTCGCCATTGATTTCAAGCTCGTGGTAGCCGCTTTTGCTTATCGGACTCAACTCGCCGTCATTGACTGTGACGGAGCGCATCGTACCGTCTTCGAACGTAAGTTCGGCTTTGCCCGATACCTTTGATTTCAGCCGGATCGGGTCTCCCACATCGATGGACAAGAAACGGACACCCTGCGCGTTTCGAGCTTCGATCGCGGCGAGGCTTTCGGCGATCTGCTTTTCACTTCCGGACGGATGGCCGAGACGATACAGGATCGCCTGTAACGCACCGTCGGCGACGGTCTGGCGACGACCTGCTGCGTCCTGCCATTCGGGTTGCAGGCCGGCGGCGACAGCGAGTGTTCGGAGGCTGCTCATCGATCCAGCCAGACTGCCACGCTGGCAGCCTCCCCCGGTTCGCCCTCGGCGAAGATCGGCGAAGCCTCTATTGCCGGAAAATCAACGACATCGTCGCCGAGGTTGAGCGCAATTGTCAGGATTGCGCCGTCACCCATTTTCCAGCGTGCAACGACCGCCCCCTCGCCGATCGCTTCGGCGCCGGTCGCGGTCGTGTCGCGCAGGCGGGGGATGATCTGCTCGTGGCGGATCTTGAGCAGGGTGCGGTACAGGTCCTGCCACTCGGCCGCATCGGCGCCGGGCCGTGCTCCCGATTGCAGGAAGGTTTCTTGCGCGTTGGGGTCGGGGATTGCCTCGCGTGCTTCGGGATCGGCGAAGGCGGCGAACTTGGCGAATTCCTTGCGGCGGCCTTCGCGCACCGCGTCGGCGAGTTCGTCGTGGAAGTCGGTGAAGAACAGGAACGGGCTTTCGCTGCCGTGGTCGTCGCCGATGAAGAGCAAGGGTATCTGCGGGCCGAGCAGGAGCAACGCGGTGGCGGCGCGGAGCTTCTTGCGGTCCGCGAGCAGCGTCAGGCGTTCGCCCATCGCGCGGTTGCCGATCTGGTCGTGGTTCTGGAGAAACGCGACGAACGCGGTCGGCGACAGGTGGGCGCTGGGCTTGCCGCGAGTCTTGCCGTCTTGGTTTGGCGACGCCTCTCCCTGATAGATGAAGCCTTCGCCGAGGCAGCGCGCGAGGCGTTCGGCGGGGCGGTCGGCGAAGTCGGCATAATAGGCGCTGGTCTCGCCGGTGAGCAGGACGTGCAGGACGTTGTGGAAGTCGTCGTTCCACTGCGCGTCGAACGCTGCCGGGTGGAGCCGGTCGGCATCGTTGCCTTCGTTCTCGAGGACGAGGTGGACGTGGCGGCCGGCGGTCTTCTCGCGCAGTTCGGCAGCCATCGCGTCGAGAAAGGCATCGTTCTCGATCGCGTGGACCGCATCGAACCGGAGGCCGTCGAACTTGTACTCGTTCAGCCACATCAGCGCGTTATCGACGAAATAGCGGTGGACCGGCGCCTGGTCGACCGCAACTGCGCCACCCCATGGGGTATCGACTTCGGGGTGAAAGAAGCCCTTCGCATAGGCGCCGAGGTAGTTTCCGTCGGGGCCGAAGTGATTGTAGACCACGTCGAGGAACACGGCGAGACCGAGTTCGTGGGCGCGGTCGACCAGCGCTTTCAGTTCGTCGGGGGTGCCGTAGCTTTCGGCCGGGGCGTAGGGCAGCACGCCGTCATAGCCCCAGTTGCGGGTGCCGCCGAACGCGTTGACGGGCATGAGTTCGATTCCCGTGATGCCGAGCGCGGCGATTGCCGGGAGGTGGTCCGCGACGTCTGCGAAGCCGCCGAGCGTGCCGACATGGACCTCCTGGATGACCATCTCTTCCCACGGTCGGCCGCGCCAGTCGGGGGTCCGCCACGTATAGGCTTCAGGACCGACGACGACGCTCCAGCCGTGCACGCCGCCGGATTGCGCGCGCGAGGCGGGATCGGGAACCGCGAGGTCATCGGTCAGGCGGAACCGGTACCGTGTCCCTGGCCCCACCGACGCCTTCGCGCTGAACCAGCCTTCCGGTTCGCGGGTCATGACAACCGCGTCGCCTTCAGCGACCTCGAGCGTTACCGCGTCGCGATCCGGCGCCCAGAGGCGGAAGTTCGTTCCGTCGGCGGCAAGCGTCGGCCCCCAAGTCACGCTGCTTCGATCGTCCAGGAGAGCAACGCCGCGCCCTGCGGGGGAAGCTCGTAGCTGTTCTTGATCGGGGTGGCGCCCTGCTCGGGCTTGCTGCTGTCGATCAGGACGGTGCGCTCCACCTCCTCGGGCGGCGGCATGTGGAAGGTCAGCGGCCCCTCTGACGCATTGAGCAACAGCGAGATCACCTGCACCTCGCCCGACTCACGCTCGCAGGCGCGGCGCATCACCAACGCGCGGCCGTTGGTGTTCTCCCAATCTGCGGACGTGAGTTGCTGGCCACGCTCGTCCCACCATTCGATGTCCTTGAGGCCCTCGGCGGGCGTGTCCTCGCCGTAGAGGAAGTTTCCGGCGCGGAGCATGGGATAGTCGCGGCGAAGCGCGATCAGGCGCGCGGTGAAGTCGATCAGTGCGTCGCCCTCGGGGGACTTGGCCTTGTTCCAGTCGAGCCAGCTGATCTCGTTGTCCTGGCAGTACGCGTTGTTGTTGCCGTTCTGCGTGCGGCCGAACTCGTCGCCCGCGACCAGCATTGGCGTCCCGAGCGACGCGAACAGCGTGGTCAGCATCGACCGCATCACGCGCGACCGGGTTTCGAGGATTGCGGGGTCTTCCGTCGGGCCTTCCACGCCCCAGTTGCGCGAGCAGTTGTTCGAGTGGCCGTCGTTATTGTCTTCGCCGTTCGCCTCGTTGTGACGCTCCTCGTAGGCAACCGTGTCGGCAAGCGTGTAGCCGTCATGCGCGCCGAGCAGGTTGACGCTTGCCCAGGGTCGGCGTGCGCGGCGATCGAACAGGTCGGCCGAGCCGGTCAGGCGCGCGGCGAGGTCGGCACGCTGCGCATGGTCACCGCGCCAGAATTTCCGCACGGTGTCGCGGTACTTGTCGTTCCACTCGGCGAAACCGGGGGGGAAGTTGCCGAGCTGGTATCCGCCCGGGCCGATGTCCCAGGGTTCGGTGATAAGCTTCAGCCTGCCGAGCACGGGATCCTGGCGGAGCACGTCGAAGAACCCTGCGCCGGGATCGAAGCCGGTGTCCGTCCGGCCCAGCGTCAGGCCGAGATCGAAGCGGAAGCCGTCGATGCCGAAGCTGGTCGCCCAGTAACGCAGCGAATCGGCGACCATCTGGATGACGCGGGCCTTGGTGAGGTTCAGCGTGTTGCCGGTGCCGGTGTCGTTGATCGAATAGCGCGGGTCGTCTTTGACGAGGCGGTAGTAGCTCGCGTTGTCGAGGCCGCGCCAGGACAGCGTCGGACCTTGCTCGGAGCCTTCGCAGGTGTGGTTATAGACAACGTCGAGGATCACCTCGATCCCGGCCGCGTGGAGGCGGCGGATGGAGCGGCGGAGTTCGTCGTGGCTGTCTGTCGCGAAGAACGAACGCTCGGGCGTGAAGAAGTTGAGGGTGTTGTAGCCCCAGTAGTTGCGCAAGCCCTTTTCCTGGAGGAAGCGGTCCTGGATGTAGGTGTGGATCGGCAGCAGCTCGATCGCGGTAACGCCAAGGCGCTTGAGGTGATCGATGACCTTGGGATTGCCGAGCGCTGCGAAGGTGCCGCGTTCGGAGGGCTGGACCTCCTCGAACAGCTTGGTCAGGCCCTTGGTGTGCGCCTCGTAGATCACCGTCTCGGACCAGGGCGTGTTCGGGCGCACGTCGCGCGACCAGTCGAAATGGCTGTCGGTCACGACGCCCTTCGGCATCGTCAGCGCGCTGTCGCGCTTATCGAAGCTCAGGTCCGCGCGCGGCGACTTCACCTGGTAGCCGTACATCGCGTCGGTCCAGCGGAGTTCGCCGATCATCTGCTTGGCGTACGGATCGAGCAGCAGCTTGTTGGGGTTGAAGCGGTGGCCTTCCTCGGGCGCGTATCGGCCATGTGCGCGATAGCCGTAGACGAGGCCCGGCTGCGCGTCGGGGAGGTAGCCGTGCCAGACTTCGTCGGTCCATTCGGGGAGCGGATAGCGCTTTAGTTCGCGGCGGCCGGTCTCGTCATAGACGCAGAGTTCGATCTTCTCGGCATTGGCGGAATAGACCGCGAAGTTGACGCCGAGGCCGTCGAAGGTCGCGCCGAGGGGATAGGCCGAGCCGGCGTCGAGCGTGTCGGGCAGTAGATGCAATGCGAGGACCCTTTTCGTGTCGTAATCATCGCTGCGGGCACGACTTTATCGCGGTGCAGCATTCCTTGCCGTGAAACCCGCCCGCCCGTTCCTATGTTCCGCAGGCAGCAGCGAGTTTTCGCGGCACTTTTCTACGTATCAAGGACATGCACATGCCTTACACCATCCGATCGATCGCCGCATGAGCGGGCCGAAACTGTTCGAGCCTCTTCAGGTCGGCAACCTGACGCTCGCGAACCGGATCGTGATCGCGCCGATGTGCCAGTATTCCGCGACCAACGGTTGCATGAACGACTGGCACCAGATCCACCTGGGCCAGCTCGCGCTGTCGGGTGCGGCGCTGCTGACGATCGAAGCGAGCGCGGTGCTGCCCGAGGGGCGGATCACGCATGGCGACGTCGGGCTGTACGACGACGCGACCGAGGCGGCGATGGCGGGCGTGATCGAGAGCGTGCGGCGCTGGTCCGACATGCCGATCGCAATCCAGTTGTCGCATGCCGGGCGCAAGGCGTCGTGCGAGGTGCCTTGGAAGGGTGGGCTGCAGATCGCGCCGGGCGAGCCGAACGGGTGGCAGACCGAGGGGCCCTCCACAGTGCCGTTCCTGCCGGAGGAGAATGCTCCGGTCGCGCTCGACGCCGAGGGTTTGGCGCGGGTCCGCGATGCGTTCGTGGCAGCGACGGTGCGTGCGGCGCGGCTCGGGATCGACGCGGTACAGTTGCATGCGGCGCATGGGTATCTGCTGCACGAGTTTCTGTCGCCGCTGTCGAACCGGCGCGAGGACGAGTATGGTGGCAGTCTCGAGAACCGGATGCGGTTCCCGCTCGAGGTGTTTGACGCGGTACGGGCTGCGTTTCCGGCCGAGCGCGCGGTGACGATGCGCGTGTCGGGGACAGACTGGGCCGAGGGCGGTTGGGATTCCGATCAGACCGTGGCGTTCGCGAAGGTTCTGGAGGCGCGCGGTTGCAGTGCCATCCACGTGTCGAGCGGTGGGATAACGCCCGCGCAGCAGATCCCGGTCGGGCCGAGCTATCAGGTGCCGCTCGCGCGGGCGGTGAAGCAGGCGGTGTCGATCCCGGTCGTCGCGGTCGGGCTGATCACCGATTTCGAGCAGGCCGAGGCGATCGTCGGGACGGGCGATGCGGACATGATCGCGCTAGCTCGGACGATCCTCTACGATCCGCGCTGGCCCTGGCATGCGGCGGCGCATCTTGGGGGTAAGGTGAAGGCGCCGAAGCAGTATCTCCGGTCGCAGCCGCGGCAGTTTAAGGACTTGTTCGAGGGGTAAGGCCCACTTTTGCAATCCTCCCCCACCAGGGGGAGGTGGCGCGGAGCGACGGAGGGGGAGGACACGGAACAAAGGTTTCGCCTGCCTCCCCCTCCGTCAGGCTGCGCCTGCCACCTCCCCCTGGCGGGAGAGGATTTCTTATTTACGTTCTAGCGATGCCTGAGCGTTCACCCCGCGACGGTCATCACCGAGCCCGAATCCACCCGGATATCCGCACCGTTGATGAAGCTCGCCCGCTCCGAGCACAGGAACACGATCGCCGATGCGACCTCTTCCGACGTCCCGCGGCGCTTCAAGGTCATCCCCGGGCGCTCCTCCTCGAGGAACGTCTCGATCGCCTCGTCGAAGCTCACCCCCTTCTCGTCGGCACGCTTCTGCATCATCTTGTCGGTCATCGGCGTCGCGATGAACGCGGGCGAGACGGTGTTCACCAAGACGTTGTCGCAGCCGTAAGCCTTTGACAGCCCCTTCGACAGGCTCGAAATCCCCGCCTTCGACGCACAATAGGCGAGCTCGTCGACATAGGGCTGCACCGCATCCTCCGAACTCATCAGCACGATGCGGCCCCATTTGGCGGCGCGCATCGCCGGAATCGCCTCGCGGCACACCCGCACGGCGCCCATCAGGTTGATGTCGATCGTCGACTGCCAGCCGGCATCGTCAACGTCGAGGAAGTCGCCGGTCGCGCCGGTCACGCCCGCGCAGTTGACCAGGATGTCCGGCTCACCGAGCTGCTCGCGGACCTTCGCGAACAGCGCCTTCACGTCGTCGAGCTTGGTCAGATCCGCCTCGACCGCGATCACCTCGCCGTGCGCCTTCAGCTCTTCGACACTCGCGTCGAGGTCGCCGCCGGGCTGGTCGGTGATCGCGACGCGGACGCCTTCCTGGAGCAGCATCCGGGCGGTTTCCTTGCCCATGCCGCTGTCCGCGCCGGTGATGAGTGCGATCTTGCCCGTGATATCGAGGTTCATGCTGTCGTCCTTGCGTCAGTGAAAATTGTCATGCCCATTCGCGCGGACCGTCACTGTCGAGCGCGCGGTCGAGGTAGAAGGCCGCGCTGATCAGCGCCAAGTGGCTGAAGCCTTGCGGAAAATTGCCGAGGAAGCTGCCGTCCTGCGCGATCTCCTCGGCGAACAGGCCGAGATGGTTGCCGTGCGCGAGCAGCTTCTCGAAGTTCAGCCGCGCCTCATCAAGGCGCCCTGCCCGCGCGAGGCATTCGACGTACCAGAACGAGCAGGCGACGAACGTCCCTTCCTGCCCCGGCAAGCCGTCGTCGATCCGGTAGCGGTAGACCTGCCCGTCGTCGGACAGGTCCTCGCCGATCGCCTCCAGCGTCGCGAGCCACTTCGGATCGGTCGCGCCGACGAAGCGGACCAACGGCATCATCAGCAGCGCGCCGTCGACCGCCAAATCCTCTGGCGCATCGCCGATCGCGCGGACGAAGCGGCCGAGATCGTCGTTCCAGAAGTTCGCCCAGATATCGTCGTGGATCGCCGTCCGCGTCTCCGACCAGCGGACCAGCGGCGCGGGGAGCGAACGCTTCTGCGCCAGCCGCACCGCGCGGTCGACCGCGACCCAGCTCATCAGGCGTGAATGAAGATAATGCTTCTTCGGCCCGCGGACCTCCCAAATACCAGAATCCGGCGTGTCCCACGTCTCGCAGACCTGATCGACGATCCGGCCGATCGCGACCCAGGAGTCATGCGCGATCGGCTCGCCGTATTTGCTGCCGAGATAGGTCGCATCGAGCAGCGCGCCGTAGATGTCGTGCTGCGTCTGGTCCTTCGCCTCATTGCCGACGACGATCGGGGTCGCGCCCTCGAACCCGGCAAGGTCGAGCTTGCGTTCGTCGGCGATCTCGCCGCCGTCGAGCGCGTACATGACGCCGAGATGACCCTTCGAACACGCCTGCG
>Ga0265798_10005798_pt1 | contig 16453 bp, 15 predicted proteins | sample P3T30metagenome_FD_192430 | JGI IMG/M metagenome (GOLD analysis project Ga0265798, IMG submission 192430) | Plant litter microbial communities from East Loma Ridge, Irvine, California - P3 T30 | ecosystem: Environmental > Terrestrial > Plant litter > Unclassified | place: USA: California... | reverse complement strand
ATGGCCAAGCTCGACTTCACGATGATGGCCACGCGCTCACCCAACGGCACCATGACCGCCCGTCCAATGAGCAATAACGGTGACGTCGAGTATCAAGGCGACAGCTACTTTTTTGCCTATCAAAACTCCCGCAAAATTGCTGACCTGCGTGCCGATCCGCAGGTCACGCTAAGCTATACCGGGGCGGTCGGCATGCTTGGCGGTCCACCGCTGTTCGTAACCGTCGAAGGGGCCGCGGCGCTGATCGAGGATAAAGCCGCGTTCGCCGATCACTGGACAAAGGATCTCGATCGGTACTTTCCCGAGGGAATCGATACACCCGGTGTCGTAATGATCCGTGTCGATGCAAAAGCGATCCGCTACTGGGATGGTAGTGACGAGGGTGAGATCGCCATCTGAGCCTTGGTCCGCAAAAGCAGAAGGAGCCTCACGGCCCTCCTCGTGGAAATCAGTCCATGCCTGCACAAGCGGCGCACGGGACCGCTCAGCCCGTCACGCCAGAGGTACAGCCCGCACATTAGCAGTCTAACATTGCCTGGCATCTGAACTATCCGGTTCTTTCGCAAACGTTGCCAGCCGGGCAATTGGGCTTTGTAAGGCAGGATGCGTTTATAGTTCATCTTACACCCAAGGATCTGTGATGCCTCCCCCTATCAGCACGGCCAACACAGAGCGAAAGCCCGGCGCCCTCACTATGAAACATCTCGCTTTTGTTGTCGTAACATTGGCTTCGCTCACTGCGTGTGATGGCCCCGCTGAAAAGGCCGGCAAGGATCGGGACAAGGCAGCGGCCGCGGCCAATGGCCTTCCCTACGAAGGCGATGGCTCGAATGAGAAACTGGGTGAGGCGCAGGACCGCGCCACGACCGCTGCTACACGAGCCCAAGATGTTCAAGAAGCTGAACTGAAGCAGCAGGCGCGCAATATTCGCAAGGAGGCCGATGACCGCGCCGACAAACTCGATGCTCAGGCAAAAGCTATCCGTGACGAAGCCGACATGCGTGCAGACGCCATTGATGCACGCGCCAAGGCAGTCCGCCAGTAATGGCTTCGTCCTCAGTCTCACATTCTACCGCCTGCGGCCAAGCACCGGACGCGATGCCCACCCGAGGTCGTGGACGAGCAGCGCGTGAATTTTGGCATATCCCGAAGGCGGGTTGGCGCGATATCCTGGTTCGGACCTGGTCGGAAACCGGTGAGGATAACATCAGCCTCCTGGCAGCAGGGGTAGCGTTTTACAGCTTTCTGGCCTTCGTACCGATGCTAGCGTCGATCGTGCTGATCTACGGCATCGTGGCCGATCCCAGCGACGTCGCTGGCCACCTGCAAACGTTGATGAAAATCCTGCCGACCGATGCTGCCAAGATCGTCGCCGAGCAATTGAAGAGCCTGACTGAAACGCCGGTCACACGGACGACGATCGGTCTGATCATGGCAATCCTGCTGGCAATCTACGGAGCGATGCGCGGCGCCACGTCGGTCATGGGTGCGCTGAACGTCACGTACGGCGAACGCGAGACGCGCAACTTCTTCCGAACGACAGGCCTTTCGCTCGCCTTTACCATCGGTGCGGTACTCGCTGCGATCGTTGCCATGATCGCAATCAGCGCGATGAGCCTGATCGGCACCGTGATCCACTTGCCAGCCTTTGCCGCGCCCTTGATCACAGGTGGCCTGTAGGTAGGGACCGCGCTGGTCGCCAGTGGACTTATAGCCGTGGTCTACCGCTATGGTCCCGACCGTCAGGACGCGAAATGGACCTGGCTGACGCCAGGTGCGGTTTTTGCAAGCGTCGGCGCGCTGCTCGCCACGTTCCTGTTCGGTCTCTACGTCAGCAACTTTGCCGGTTACAACGCCACCTACGGTGCGCTTGGCGCAGTCGTTTCGTTCTTGATGTGGTTGTACGTCACCGCCTTCGTCGTCCTTCTCGGTGCCGAGCTCAACGCCGAGATCGAGCGACAGACTGCGCAGGACACGACAACTGGCCCCGAAACACCGATGGGCGAGCGGGGCGCAAAAATGGCGGATACGACCGCTGATACGCCAAAGCCAAAGCCAAAGGGGGCGCTCGCGACGTCTACGGATAAGGCGTCGGACCAGGAGGCCTCAACCGAAAAAACCGGAGAGACATCACCACCATCGGCAATGGCGCCTTTGGTAGCGGGCGTTCTGGCGTCAAGGGTCAGCCGACATGTCGGCGATATTCGGCTGGGCGTGATCCCCATGACCCTTATCGCGAGCGGTCTCACCTTAATTGGTCAGCGCAGGTCTGCGGGACGCGGATTACTGTGCCTGGCAGGTGGTGCCCTGCTGACGTGGCGTGCACATTCCCGTGCACGCTGACACCTGCCCCGTCATTTCGAAGGCGACCCCATGAGCAACCTCGATAACGTCGCTGGCTATAAGAACGTGTTGACCGGCAGCCGTGAGGAGCCAGCAGATACGCCTGGGGCTTTGCAGATCACCCCGACCTCCGCTCCCGAATTAAAGACACTCGCTGGGGTTACGGTCGGCACACTCGTCATCGCTGCGCTCTATTTCGGGCAGGAGGTGCTGATACCGATCACGCTAGCCGTGATGCTCTCCTTCGTGTTGTCACCGGTCGTGAATTTCCTGCAGAGGTTTCGCCTCTGGCGCGCACCAGCTGTCATTCTCACTGTGCTGGCAGCACTTGGGGTGTTAGGGTTGGCGGGCACGCTGATCGGCAGCCAGGCCGCTTCGCTTACGGCCAACGCGCCGCAATATGCCAAGACGATCGAGGCCAAGGTCGAAGGTGTCCAGGGGTTCGCTCTGACGCGCATGGCGTCGGTCACCAAGGCGCTTGGCGGTGGCAAGCCCGGAAACGCACAGGGGCCAGCCCCGACGCTTAATAGCGGTGCCGGGGCAGCATCGGGCCAACGCCAACCGATACCGGTCGAAGTCGTTCAGGAAAGCACGTCGCCTTTCACGATTGCCAAGACCGTTGTTGAGCCAATCTTGGGTCCGCTCGAGACCACGATCATTGTTCTCATCGTCGCGATCTTCGTGCTAATGCAGAAAGAGGATCTGCGCGACCGCTTCATCCGGGTGTTCGGCTCCAGTGACCTTCATCGCACGACGCGAGCGCTCGACGACGCCGGACAGCGCTTGAGCAAGTACTTCCTCTCGCAGCTCGCTGTGAACACCTGTTTTGGCCTTGTTATCGGATTGGGGCTCTGGCTGATCGGCGTACCCTCGCCGGCCATGTGGGGCGTCATGGCGGGTCTTCTGCGCTTTGTCCCCTATATCGGCTCGCTTTTGGCTGCAGTTGCACCTGCAGCCCTCGGTGCGGCCGTCGATCCGGGCTGGGGGATGACGCTCGAAGTCGTCGCGCTCTTCGCGGTTGTCGAACCCGTCACTGGCTACGTCGTGGAGCCACTGCTTTACGGCCATTCGACCGGACTTTCTCCTGTTTCGGTAATCGTTTCGGCGATCTTCTGGACATGGTTGTGGGGACCTATCGGCCTTATCATGTCGACGCCGCTAACCTTGTGTTTGGTGGTAATGGGCCGGCACGTAAAGAGCCTGGAATTCTTTGACGTGCTGCTAGGCGATCGGCCCGCTCTCACGCCTGTCGAAAGCTTTTACCAGCGGATCCTTGCCAACAACCCGGACGAAGCGCTCGCGCAGGCAGAGACCTTGCTTACCGATCGTTCGCTGACGGACTATTATGACGGTGTCGTGCTCGAAGGTCTCAAGTTGGCGGTAGAGGATGAAGCGCGCGGGACAATCGACAAAGCCGGCGCGGTTCGAATGACCCGATCAATGCTGTCGGTTATCGACGATCTCCGGCCTCCGGCCGGGGCAGAGCAAACGTTGCCTTCGACACTGAACGTCCTGTGCGTCGCGGGCCATGGTCCCTTCGACGATGCCGTCACAGCAATGCTTGTTCAGCTGCTCAGCCAACGCGGCTTGAAGGCACAGCGCGTTCCCAATGCCGCTGTGTCGCGGGAGACAGTCGGTACGTTGAATGTCACCGGCATCGACGTGATTGCCATTTCCTATCTGGAGGTGACGGGGACACCAGCACAGTTACGATATCTCGTTCGCCGGCTTCGCGGGCGTGCGCCCGAGGCTCGCATTGTGGTCGGCCTGTGGCCGCAAGATGAAGCCGCACTAAGCAACGCAGATATCCAGCGGATGCTCGGTGCCGATTGCTATGCCGGGTCCCTCGCCGACGCCGTCGAACAGATCGCGTTTCCTCATTCGCAACCTGCAACTGCGGCGGCCTAACAACATTGTCGCGGATATCCTAAGTTTCGGACGTCTCGAATGTCGTTAGTTTTGCGACATTAAGTGACCGATGACGGCTTCTGTCGCGTTGCGAAAGGGGTCCCTTCTCAACTCCGACGAGCGATCAATCGACCGCTAGAGCCGGCTGGAAACTGACATACTGATATCGCCGATAGTAACTGGGCCCCGCGCCGAACGGATCATGCCCGCACCTTTCAGCGCATGCAGGGCGATCGTCACGCTGCTGCGCTACGCGCCCACCATGATCGCCATGAACTCGTGGGTCAGCGGGACTTAGTTGCTGTCGTATCAGTGCCACACGTGAACAGCCAACGGGCCAGTCGCACCTCAACCTGATGAGGGTCGTTCGCGGGACAAAGAGAAGCATAATGCGCTGCAACGTCGCGCTGCTATCAAGTGAGTGGAACGGTTGGGTCTTGCAAAGCCGAGATCGACATTGAGCGTCCTTCAGCAATCAAGGCCTTGCCGCGGGCGAAATCCTTGGCGGCGTTGACGCAATCGAGCGCAATCACGCGGTTACCGCGCAGGTAGATCACGCTGAACCCGGGCTTGCTAGCATCGCCGCGAATGACCGTGCAATCGTAGCCTGTCGCGATGCCGACCGTTTGCAGGCGGAGGTCGAACTGGTTCGACCAGAACCACGGCACTTGTTCGGCGGGGAGCGTCTCGTTCATCAGGCTTGCGACTGCCGTGGTGGCCATCGCGCCCGCATTTTGGACGGATTCAAGTCGGATGGGTTCACCGTCCGAGAATCGACTTGGTCGTCTGGCGCAATCGCCCATCGCGTAGACGTCGGGAAGCGACGTACGGCAGTGGTGATCGACTGTCACACCATTCTGTTCTAAAGCGCCAGCCACCACCAGCGGCTCGACCGCTGGCACGATCCCGATACCGATGATCACCATCTCGCACGCGAGCGTTTCACCGGTGGCGAGCACGACGCCGCTGGCTTGCCCGTTCTCGCCCGCGATGCCGCTGACGATGGTGTTCAAGCGAACGTCCACGCCGCGACTGCGGTGCTGATGCCGGTAGAAGCGAGAGATCTCTTTTCCGCACACACGCGCCAACAACCGGTCCTGCGCTTCGAGTACGGTCACCTGCTTTCCAAGCTTCGTTAACACGGCGGCGGCCTCAAGGCCGATGAAGCCGCCACCAACCACGACCACGCGTTCGACACGTGGCAATTCTTTGGTCAGGCAGTCGACATCGGCGCGCGTGCGCACGGTGTGGACCCCGCGCAGATCATGCCCTTCGCACGCGAGATGGCGTGCACCGCCGCCCGCAGTCCAGAAAAGCGCACCGTAGCCGATACAGCGATCGTCGGCGGTTGTGACGAACTTCTCGGCTGCTTGCACCGCCGTGACCTTGATACCCGTCATTACGTCGATGTGCCTATCATGCCAAAAGGCAGAGGGGCGCAGCAGCATGCGATCGAACAATCTATCGCCCGACAGATATTCCTTGCTGAGCGGAGGGCGCTCGTAGGGCAGTTCCGGCTCTGCGCCCAGCATCCCGATGGTGCCTTCGAAGCCGCGCTGCCGCAGCGTCGCCGCTGCTTGTGCGCCCGCATGGCCAGTCCCCACAATCAGCACGTCGTACGCAGCCAAGGCATGTCTCCTGTTTCTAATTAATCCACGACAGCCCCACGCTTCGCGAGCGCCATCTGTTTGACAAACACCACAAATTAAGGCATTTTCGCAACTGAGACAAGTGTCCGCTTGACGGACAGGTGAGAGGATCGAGATATAATGACTACTGCCGCCTCCCTCGTCGACACGCGTAACGGTGCAATCAGCCGCGACATTTTCGTGGATGCAGACATCTACCAGCAGGAGCTGGAAACGGTGTTCGCGCGTGCTTGGCTGTTCGTCGGACACGAAAGCCAAATCTCAAACCCGGGTGACTTCTATGCGTCGCGGATGGGCGAAGAGTCGGTCATCCTGTGCCGGGACAAGAAAGGCGCGGTGCACGTCTTCCTCAATTCGTGTCGGCATCGCGGGATGAAGGTCTGCCGCTACGATCAGGGCAACACCTCGCTATTCACGTGCCCGTATCATAGCTGGAGCTACACGACCGAGGGGAAGCTCCAAGGCGTTCCACAGTATCGCACCTTGTACGAAGGTTCGCTTAATCGCGACGATTTCTCCTTGATCGAGGTTGCCAAGATGAAGGTGTACAAGGGCACCGTCTGGGCGACCTGGGACAAGGACGCGCCCGAGTTCGAGACGTACATGGGCGACGCCCTCGTTCACCTCGACCAAGTACTTGATTGTCGCGACGGTCGCCCCGGCGGGTCGGAGGTGATCGGCGTTCACAAGTGGATCGTACCCGCCAACTGGAAGTTCGCTTCCGAGAACTTCCTGGGGGATACCTACCACAACCCCAGCCATCGCTCGGTTGACCTGATCGGCATCGGGCCGGGCTCGAAGGGCGGGCAATCTGGTCGCCGCAACGACGCAGAGCTGGAGAAGGCGGAGCACGTCTGGGTCAGCTTCCCGCAGGGGCATGGGGTGCACAGTGCGATCGCTGGCGAGCACAACGAATATTCCGGCTCGTACCTAAGCGATCCTGAGATCGACGAGTATTTTCGCGACGCGCACGAGCAGCGCAAGGCGCGCCTTGGTGAGGATGCGCGGTTGCTTCCGTTTACCGGCACCCTGTTCCCGAACACCTCCTATCATGGCCGGCAGCCGCGTGGTCTATGCGTGTGGCATCCGCACAGCCCGACCGAGACGGAGGCATGGCGCTTCTTCTTGGTCGATTCCGACGCGCCGGAGAAGGTGAAGGATTACCTTCGCCACTATTATATGCGCTATTCGGGGCCTGCAGGGATGACCGAGCAGGACGACATGGAGAACTGGCTTTATGCGACTCGCGCCAGCACCGGCACCATCGCACGGCGCCACCCGTTCAATTACGCGCAGTCGATCGGCAAGTTCACGCAGGACGGCCCTGTTCCTGGCGACGTGAGCTTCCAGATCACCGAGCAGAACGCGCGCAACTACTACCAGCGCTGGGCGACCTACATCGACGGCGCGGACTGGAACGTGCTACTGGGGCAGGAGGAGGTTGCGGAGGCGGCCAAGTGACCCGCCCCGTCGCCATCGTGAGCGGTGGCACTTTTGGGCTTGGTCGCGACATCACCATCGATTTGGCACGGCGTGGCTACGACGTAGTCGCGTTCGGGCTAGAAGCGCCGCAGGTTTCAAGCATCGCTGCTGGCGGTATTGAGGGGACGCGCGCGGCACTGCGTGACGCAGGCTGCGAAGCCGCGTTGATGGAGGCGGACGTATCGGACGAACGCGCAGTCGATAGCGTCGTGGCGGAGGCGCTGTCGCGCTTCGGTCGCATCGACGCACTGGTCGCCAACGCTGCGATCGGCCCGCTGGGGACCATCGTCGATACCTCTCCCAAGTTATGGGACCGCATCTTCGCCGTGAACGTGCGCGGCACCTACCTGTGCGCGCGCGCGGTTGTGCCGACCATGCAACGGCAAGGTGGCGGCGCGATCGTGATGGTCGGGTCGGGCGCCGCGTGGGGCAAGCCGAACATGGCGGCCTACGCGGCGTCAAAGGGTGCGCTTGTCGCGCTCGCGCAGGCGATGGCCTACGATCATTTTCACGACCATATCCGCGTCAACACTGCTATTCCCGGCGGCGGCGGCATCGTCAGTGGCATGAGCGTAGGCCGCGTTGGGGGCGATCCTTGCGATTTGGCAGCGGACGTGCCCGGCACAGTCGCGGGCCGAGTGGCGACGGGCGGCGACCTCGCCGCGGCGGTCGCCTTTCTTCTCTCCGACCAGGCGGCGGCCATCTCCGGCACGGTCGTCGATGTCGGCTGCTTCTCTCATCAGGGCGGCCCCGTGCCGCGCCGACCCGCAAGGCAAGGATCACCGTCATGACCGATATGCTGACCGCTGCACACAGCACCGCCGCGATCGAGGCTGTGCTGCTCAAGGCCGAGATCGAAGAGTTCCTCTACCACGAGGCCGACCTGCTTGATCGGCGCCAGTTCAAGGAATGGCTCGATCTGCTCGCCGAAGATATCGTGTACTTTATGCCGATGCGGCAGAACGTGAAGTTTGGGCAGCATGAAGAACGCGAAAACACCCGACTTGGCCAGGGGATAAGCTGGTTCGATGAAGATAAGTGGACGCTTACCAAGCGTGTAGAACAGATACTAACAGGCGTTCACTATGCCGAAGAGCCACTTTCGCGCATCTGCCACATGGTGTCGAACGTCCGTATTCTGGCGATGGAGGGGGAAGCCCGGCGACCTGACATGGTGACCGCACAATCACGGTTCCTAGTGTATCAAAACCGTGTCGAGCACGAGAACTATACCTTTATTGGCAAGCGAACCGACATCATTCGTCGAGAAGGCGAGACGTGGCGCATTGCGAAGCGCGAGATCATTCTCGATCAGAATGTCCTTCTCGCTAAAAACTTGACGGCTTTCTTCTGAGGTTAATGACATGATTGATGTAATGCCGATTGTTGCTGGCACCCAGTTGAAGCTGGCCAACGCCTCCGTCGCCGAAGTCGTGGAGAATATGCACGACGGCCAGTGGCTGATGATCCGCTACGTTGCCGCACAGGACGAGTCGATCGTGGGCGAGGAAGAACTCGTCCACGCTAGCGATATCGTCGCCATTGATGCGAGCTGATCGCGCCTTTTGGCGGTCGCGTGCCGACGGTTTACGGTGTGCCCGGCGCGCCGAGATCGGCCGACAGGCGCGCTGCGGCCGCGCGCAGCTGCGTGATCTGATCCTGCAGCCCCTCGTCGCGGATGCGGGCCTCCGGTCCGAACAGGGCGAGCGAGCCGAAGACCTCGCCGTTGCGGTCGAACACCGGTGCTGCGATCGATGCGGCACCCTTGTAGATCGCGCCATGACTGATCGCGTAGCCTGCCTCGCGCGTGGCAGCAAGTTCGGCAGCGGTGACGGGTTCGCGATCTTCAGGGTTGGTTCGCCGCGACAGTTCGAGCGCGCGCGCCGGGTCAAGCCATGCCAAGATGGCGATCCCGCTCGCGCCATGAAAGCCGTCGGTCAGTTCGCCAATGCCGCGCGACATCGACAGCGCCTGACGGCTCTTCGATTCCAGCACGCAGAACTGCCGGCTCTCGCGCAGTTCGAACAGCGAGCACGTCTCACCGGATCGATCGCGCAGCTCGTTCATAATCGGCTTGGCCACTACGTCGATTGTCAGTTGATCGGACCAGGAACGACCGAGCAGCGCGACCATGCGGCCGAGCCGGAAGCGCTGCGGATTGCCTTCGACATGCAGCATTTCGGCGGCGACCAGCGTGTCGAGAAGGCGGTAGAGCGTCGGGCGGCTGAGCGGAACGCCGCGCCGGATATCGGTGACCGAAAGCGGGCCGGGCGCGCCCGCGAAGCTCTTCAGAATGTCCACCGCACGAAGCACTGCGCGAACGTTTCCCGCGCCTTGTGTCTCCTCATCGCTCATCGTTCTACTCCTACGGACGCTCCGCGGGAGTGTCCACCAACAATGCCGCACCGCGGCAAGAAGGTGATCCATGCTCCGTTACGGTTTCCTGCCAAGCGATTTTCATCCGCAATTCCTAATTCTGGGCGAGCGCAGCGACATCGCTGCGCTGGCGCAAACACTGCGACGGTTCGCGCAGGCGCCGCATGCGACCGAGGTCGAGCATCGCGCGCCCGAGGATGCGGCGCGCAACACGCGCCTCTGCATTCAGCCGGCCGCCACCTCGGCCGGGTTGCAACGCGCCGACGGATCGAACGACTTCGCCTGGACGCTCGACAGTCGCGGCGCGGAAGCCTTCGCCGACATGATCGAGGCGATGCTGGCGGAGCCCGAACCGGCCGGTTCGACCATTCTGGAAGTCGCCGGCACGCCCAACATCCCTATGAAGGTCTCACACGGCGAATTCACCGAAGACTTCCTGATTACCGCTTTTTGAGTGCGCTGGAGAATAGCTTATGACCAAGATCACCTTTTGCCGCGCGAACGGCGAGACGGACGTGATCGATGCTGATGACGGCGACAGCGTCATGTTCGCGGCCGTTCAGCGGGGCGTAGAGGGCATCACTGGCGAGTGCGGCGGCGTGCTATCCTGCGCGACCTGTCACGTGTTCGTGGCGCCCAATTGGCTGGAAAAGGTCGGTCGGCCTAGCGAGGACGAGGAGGACATGCTGGAGGCGACCGCAGTCGAGCGGCGTCCGACTAGCCGCTTGTCCTGCCAGATCAAGATGTCGCCCGAACTCGACGGCCTGATCGTCGAGATCCCCCCCGAGCAATAGCACAGCCCGGCCCAGCGACTTCAACAGAAGCGCCGGCACCAAGGAGAGGCCGATGACCATACGATGTTTCCTGCTGGGCGGCACCGCCGCTTGGCTGCTCGCCGGTAGTGTTACGGCATGGGCACAAGTGCCCGCTTCCGGGGCGGGCGAAGCCGGAGACCAGGCGGCGGCGCAGTCTCGTGGTGCGAACACCCAGGCACCCCCAACGCCGCAAGCCCCCCGGACACCACAACAGACCGCCCCCGCCCCGGGCCGCGGCACATATGCACCGACCGGAAGCGGCGAAGCCTCATCGCAGGAGCAGTTGACGCAGAACAGTCAGGCCGCGCCGACTCGTTTCCTTCTGCGAGACAAGCCGGTGCCGGTATTTCCCAACCCTTATCCCACCGCGGCGCGCGGGGATGGGCCGCGCGCAGGGCCCTATATGTATATTCGCTACGCCGAGGATTGGTCGAGCCTGCGCCGCCCAGCGGCCGGCCGCAGCGATCTGTTCGACTCGTTGAAGTTCATCCCGCTGACCGGAAGTGGCGACACGTATCTGACGTTGAGCGGCGAGAGCCGCCTGCGCCTGAATTACGTCACAAACCCGGGCCTGCGCGAAGCAGAGGCGCAGGATCAGTGGCTGGTCCGCAACGTGGTGGGCGCGGACCTGCACGTCGGACCGCATTTCCGCGCCTTCGGAGAACTGAACAGTAGCGTGGCGTTCGGCGCGCCGGGGGTGAATGCCTCGCCGCAGCAGGACAACGACCTGGTCGTCCAGCAACTCTTTGCCGAGGTCGACGCAACTGTGTCGGGCGCGGCCATCGGCTTACGCATCGGGCGGCAGGAGTTCATGGACGGACCGCCCAATGTCCTGCACATCCGCCCAGCGCCCAACGTGTACACCTCCCTCGAGGGCGTGCGGTTGAACGTCGCGACATCGCGAGCGCGGGCAAGTCTTTTCTCGTTCAAGACGGTGGCGCTGGGTCGCGGAGCGTTCGACGACCCAAGCGACGACGGGGAGCGCTTCCGCGGCATCAGCACCAGCTTTGTTCTACCGTCGTTTCGGATGGGCGGTGCCAACACCAAGTTATTCCTCGATCCCTTTTACTGGAATCACCGCGACGACGATCGGCGGTGGGGCAACACCGTCGGCCGCGACGATCGTGATTTCTACGGCGCGCGTATTTGGGGCACGGCGGGCGATGCCACGGTGGATCTGTCTGTCATTCAGCAGGGAGGCCGGTTCGCGGGGCGCGATATTTCCGCTTGGGGCGTGTTCGCGAATGGTGGATACTTACTAGACGACGGGCCGTGGCACCCGCGCATCGGGGCGCATGCCGATTACACCAGCGGCGGTGGTGCTTACGGTACCGGCACGTTGAAGAGCTTTCTCTTCTTCTACGGTTCGATCCCATATTTTTCTTGGGGCAACCTGATTGGGCCAACGAACCTGTCCGACATGTCGATCAACATGCGCGTCACCCCACTGCCACGCGTGTCGGTCACGGCGGAGGCGTCGCGGTTGCGGCGGAGCAACGAGTTCGACGCGGTCTATACCTTCACCGGCGCGCCGTACGCGGGGACGCAGAACGTCCGTGGACACGACATCGGGCAACTGATCAAGGCGTCGGTCCTGTGGCAGCTCAACCCGCACCTGAGCGCGGGCGTGAAGACCGACTTCCTGTTCGCCGGCGACGTGCTGAAGCGCGCCGGCCTGCACAACAGTACCTTTCTGGGCACCGAAGTTCAGTTCCGCTTCTGACCGCTCGCGAGCGGTCAGCAACGACGACACACGTGCTACCGGTCAAGGCGGCACCACAAGGAGAGCAACGATGAATGGCACCAGCGAAGGCGAGTTTGACGACACGCTGCGCGAACGGAACGGCTATCGGTGGTTCGTGCTCGTGATCTGTTGGCTCGGATTCACTCTAACGTCGGCGGATCGCTCCGCTTGGGGGCCGTCTTCGCTGTTCGTCGGCGAGGCGATGACGGTTCCGCTGGCCAGTCTCGGCGTGTTCGCCACTGCTTACTACGCGGGCTACGTCATCTCAAACGCCGGCGGCGGCTACCTGACCGATAAGATCGGCAGTCGAGCGCTGCTCGCCATGTCGCTGATCGGCGCGGGCGTGTTTATGTTCACCTTCGGCTCGACCCGATCGGCCGCGATCGGCATTGGCGTCCAGGCGCTCGTTGGATTGTTCGCGGGTGCCGAGTACGGTGCCGGTGTGAAACTGCTAGCGAGCTGGTTCAAACCTGCCGAGCTGGGCAAAGTGATGGGCATCTATACCTCCGCGACGTCGCTGGGCGTCCTGCTCGCCAACACTGCGGTACCGCAGTTGATCAATCACTTCGACTGGACTGCGGCGTACCACGTGTTCGGCACCATCTCGGTGATCGCCGGCATCATCTGCTTCTTCATCGTTCGTCCCGGACCGGTGCGCGCCAAGGTGCTGGCCGACACGCGCGGTGGCGCATTTCGCACGCTGGCGCGCAACCGCAATCTGTTGCTCGTTGCCCTGTCGGGCTTTGGCGGTTTCTGGGGCACCTATGGCTTCGTGATCTGGTCCAACGCGCTGATGATCAGGGGACGCGGGCTCGACCACGAGACCGCGGGGGTGATCGTGTCGATCTTCGCGGCTCTGGGCATTTTCGGCAAGCCGATCATCGGCTGGCTGTCCGATCGTATGAACGGCGCGCGGCGGGTGCCCGCAATGGCGATGTTAGGCCTATTTTCGATCATGCTGCTGGTCTTCGGCTTCCTGCAGACGCCGACGGCCTTCATGCTCGCAGCGCCGTTGCTCGGCCTCGCCGCTTATTGCTACTTGCCGCTAATCGTGGCGCTGGTTCCGCGGCTGGTTGACAGTTCCCTGCTCGGCACTGCTGCGGGTGCAATAAACGCCCTGTGGCAGCTCGGTAGCACGCTTGTGCCGCTGGCGGTGGGAGCCGCGTTCGCCGCGTCGGGCAATTCCTTTATGGTGGCGCTGGCGACGCTTGCGTTGGGACCCTTGCTGGGGATGGTGGCGATGTACTTCGTCAACGAACGCCCGGATGAGGTGGATATCCCCGCGGGCAAACGCGCGGTTGTGGAGCCGTCGGCTTGATCGCGCGGCCTCGGCAACGCGGGCAACGGATTCGGCGCATCGTCGACACCATGCGCCAGACCGCAGCGATCACCCGGGCGATGGGGGAGCGACGCTGAGCAGACCTTCCCAGCCGCGCCTGCTGGTCGCGTTGACGCTCGCGATGGCGGCGCCACCGCTGACCAGCTACGCGGCGGCGGCACTCAGTCCTACATTGGTCGCTGACCTGCAAATTACGGCCGCACAGTTCGGTATGTTCGCGTCGGTCAGCTTCCTGAGCGCAGCGAGTTTCTCGTTGCTCGCCGCGCGCGCCATCCACCGGATCTCGCAGGCGATGCAAGTGGCCGTCATCTTCCTCGGCGCGACGCTATCCTTCGTCGGGCTTGCCTTGGCGCGCGACCTTTCCTGGGTACTCGTCGCGGCGGTGGTGGCCGGACCGGCGCACGCTTTGTCCAATCCGTTCACCAACCGCGTGATCGCCGACCGGATCAGAACGGATGTCCGAACGCGCTGGATGGGCGTCAAACAGTCCGGCGTTCAATGCAGCCAAGCGCTCGCGGGCCTGACCTTGCCGGCGCTGGCGACCGCGATCGGGTGGCGCAGCAGTTTCGGAATGCTAGCGCTGCTTCTCGTTGCCTCGCTACTCTGGGTGAGCATGCTTTTCAGGACGCTCGGGGCGGCAAAGTGCGCGCCATCCAAAGCGCCGGTTGTGGCTGCACCGTTGGGCACCATCCCTGCGCCGCGTGGGGTCGTGTGGGCATTTGCGGCCTATGCATTATTCTCTGGAACCGGTCTGCAGGCGACCAACGTCTACCTACCGCTGTTCGCGCGCGATTCGCTGCATTTGAGCGCGCTGGCATCCGGGGCGACGGTTGCGGTCGCAGGCGGCGTAGGACTGACCGCACGCGTCCTATGGGGACGCACTAGCAATCTCGGCAACCGGGCGGGGTCGTTATTACTTTGGCTCGCGCTGGCGGCAGCTGTCGGCGTCTTATGCCTCGCGGTCGCGGCGTGGACGGGATGGGCCGCGCTGTTATGGATCGGCGTGGTGCTACACGGCGCGACAGCGATCGGCAGCAACGTGATCGTGATGGTGGGCTTGCTGCACCGTGTTCAGGCGACGCAGGCCGGCGTTGCTTCCGCCACTGTCGGTCTGGGCATGTATCTCGGCTTTGCACTGGGGCCGCTGCTGCTTGGCAGCCTGCTGTCATTAGTCGGCGGTTTTGCGCTCGGTTGGTGCCTGATGGCCGTGACGTACCTGTGCAGCGTGGCCGCCGCTGCTAGGCTGCGGGCATCGCCCGATCACGGCGGGTGAAAGTAGGGGCGGAGCGGTTACGTCACGCCGCGCCGACGCAGCGGCACACGATCTCGTCCGCGTCGTCCGGCGCGCTGTTCCCTGTCCAGGCAACAAAGCCATCAGGTCGAACTAGCACGAGGTCCGCACCGTAATGGTTGGCGAGCGCACTGCTCTGCTGCGAGACGATCGTCAGCGGCACACGACGTCGTGCCGCAGCACCGCGCACACATTCCTCCGCCTGCGTGTCGTTGCCAAACGAGAGCAAGGTGAAGTCAGAGCCGAGCAGGTCGTGCACGTGCGAACCGTGCGGTAGCTCGCCCGGTGCGAGATGGTGCCCCGGCATCGCGGTAAAGCTGTGGTGTCCGATCGCGCTGCTGCGTGCGCCAATTGCGCCGACCACGATCGGCGAGCCGGCGTAGTTCGGCTCAAACCGGTCGACCTCGTCCACCGCGTCAGTGGCGCGTGCACCCCACGCCGCAGCGAATCCTGCCGGGTCGCGGACGGGATCGAACCGGTCAAGGAAGTCGCGATCGTCGAGGATCGAGCGCTCAATGAAATCATTGGCAGTGGACGCGAAAACCGCTTGGCGTTCCGCACCATAGCTGGCGAGCAGGTTCGCGCCGCCCCAGCCTTGCAAGGTCGCCGCAAGCTTCCACCCGAGGTTGCGCGCGTCTTCAAAACCGGTGTTGATGCCGTAGCCGCCGTAGGGCGGGTGACTGTGCGCAGCGTCGCCGGCGACGAACATACTAGATTCACCGTAAGAGTCGGCGATCGCGAAGCGCAGGTCCCAGAAGCCGACGTGCTCCATCTTCACGTCGAACGGCGCGCCGACGGCGTCGTGTAGCAACTGCGTGAAATCAAAATCGCCGTCTCGCGCCGCTGGCTGTACAGGCGCGTGGAAGAACCAGCGATCTTCGAGGTCGACCCGGCCTAGGAACAGCCAATATCCCTTTTGCGCGGGGTGGAGGACGTTGAAGTACGACTTCCCTGGGAAGCGCTGAACCAGCCGGGTCAATTCGACCGATCGAAACACCAGCAGCGCCATGACACGGTCGTGATCGGACAGCGTCTGGGTGATTCCTGCCGCCTCCCGGACAATCGACCGGCTGCCGTCGCAGCCGACGACATGGGGTGCTACGACCGTACCGCCGTCGCCGCCGTCAATCGACAGACGCACCAGATCATCCTCGGTTGTGACGCACGTCACCTTTCCGCCGTAGCGGATGTCAACTGTCTCGAGCTGCGCCGCGCGCGCGCGCAACACGCCTTCCGTCGCATATTGCGGCAGCCGCTCGTTACTTTGGCTGTAAAATTTGTTGACCAGTCCGCGCTTTAGCCAGTCGTAATGGTGACCGCTCAGCAGGTGGTCGTACGCCGTCAGGCCACCAATGCCGGCCGTCGTGGGGATCGTGCGCGCGCCGCGCACCGCGGGTTCCGCACCCCAGGCGTGCATATGCTCCATCGTGCGCTGCGTCAGGTTTTGCCCCTTCGGGATTGGCTGCGGCAAAGGGTGGCGTTCAATCACCATCGTGCGGACGCCGC
>Ga0265798_10005797_pt1 | contig 16455 bp, 25 predicted proteins | sample P3T30metagenome_FD_192430 | JGI IMG/M metagenome (GOLD analysis project Ga0265798, IMG submission 192430) | Plant litter microbial communities from East Loma Ridge, Irvine, California - P3 T30 | ecosystem: Environmental > Terrestrial > Plant litter > Unclassified | place: USA: California... | reverse complement strand
GGTACCCAGCTAAGAGTCCGTCTACTCCTGGACGATCAGCATCATCAATTTGTCAACTTGGTAAGTTCTTACCTCCATTATCCCTACAAAGCTGATATCAGGTCGTCGCTGGAGCAAAAAGTCCCAGAGCAAGCGGACGAGATGACAGCTCATCCGCCGAACCATATGGAGAAGAGGTAGGCCAAATTCTCTGCGATCTGCTCATCAGAATCGAGATCTTCGACTTCCAACTCCTCATCCTCCTCATCTCCACCACCTTCTTCATCGTCATCACGTCAGAGGGAGTAAGACCTGCAGTGTAGTCATCGTCTAGTATTCTCCCTCTGGCATCGACTTACCCGCCTTGAATCTGATGACTCCCTACGTCCAGTATCCAGCTGACCTCAGGCCAAATTCTTTACTGAGGTCCGACTCCTACAGCGTGCCATCAAAGTCAGACTACTATCAGCCCCTGTCTCGCTCAGCGCCGCAGCCATGAGCGGTCCCACTCCAGCAGCTGCTGCTGGAAAGGGTAACGCCCTACCTGCTCCATCTGCAGGCGGAGCCAGCATCATCATCGGTACTGCGTAAGTCCAAGACATCTCCGTTCCGATCGCTCATGATCAGCATTCATCCCAACGGGAACATTGCCGAGTTCCTCACATCCGCCGGTCTGGCCAAAGTCATTGATGTGAGTCTATCCGCCGTATCGCCGGAACAAGCTGACGGGTAGTGGCACGCCGGTATTCTCGCTCCTCTCGGTGGGCTAGAGAAATTGCGAGCAGCCGAGAAGGCAGCCAAGGAGAAGCGACTCGGTGTCTGGGAGAACTTCGGCCCAAGCAAACCGTCCAACGGGACTGCTGCCACCAACAACGGCCCCGCTGCTGTCCCTACTACGAAAGGCAATACCCTTGAAGCCACTGTCACTCGAATCTGGGGATCCGATCAATTGAGCATCGTGCCCAAAGGTCAGGAGAACGAGAGGAGGGTCCAGCTGGCTTCCGTTAGGGGACCAAGGGGTAATGAGGGCAAGCAGCAGTACTACGCCAATGAGGCCAAGGAGTGAGTCCGCCATCCAGGTAGTTGCTAATGGCAGGTTCTTGCGAAAGCGTCTAGTCGGCAAGACTGTTCATGTCTTGATTGATTACATCAAGCCTAAGGAGGGCGATTACGAAGAGAGAGAGTGTGTCACCATCACCTACGGTAGTCAAAACACGTAAGTTACATCAGCTTAACTTTGCTGATCCGCAGTAATATCGCCGAGCAGATGATCGAAAAGGGACTGGCTACTGTCTTGCGGCACAAACGTGATGACGAAGACCGTTCCGCCGAGCTGGACAAGCTCATTGTCGCCGAACAAACGTGAGCTCACGACATATGACCCAAGGGAATTGAGCTAACGAGCAGTGCGGCCGCAGATGGCAAGGGCATGCACTCCACCAAAGAAGTCTCTATGCCACGGATCGTTGATGCTTCCGAGAGCGCAAGCCGAGCATCGCAATACCTACCATCATGGAAACGAGCTGGCCGACACCAAGCTGTTGTCGACTTCGTTTCTGCTGGATCAAGGTTCAAGCTATACATGCCAAAGGAAAACACTAAGGTCACATTTGTCCTTGCTGGTGTCAGAGCTCCTAGGACTGCTAGAAACGCTACCGAGAAACCCGAGCCTTACGGTGCAGAGGCTTACAAGTTTGCTTCCAAGTACTTGCAGAGGGATGTAGAAATTGGTAAGTCACCTTCTTCTGCTGTCACTGACATTAGCATTCGATTCTACCGATAAGCAAGGTGGATTTACTGGAGCAATGTACCTCGGTGGAAGCAATGTAGCTGTCGAACTTGTTCGAGAGGGTTTGGCAACTGTACATCCATTCTCTGCCGATGGGCTTCCATTTGGTCGAGAGCTTGCCAGTGCCGAAGAGGAAGCTAAAAACGCCAAGAAGAATGTACGTACCCTATTGATATCTCGAGCTGACGCCAGCTGTGGGCCGATTACACTGGAGAAGAAGTCGAGGTCAAGGCGGACGATACTGCTGCTCTTGCGCCCGAATATCTCGATGTCTACGTCTCTTCTGTCAAGGAGAACGATCCATTTGGATTCTCTGTTCAGATCCTCAAGTCCGACAGTATGTGTAAATTTGACGGGTAATAGCTGACAAATAGGCGTCGCAGCACTCGAGAAGCTTATGTCTGATTTCTCACTCCACCACCGATCAGCGACCTCCGCCGCCTCAGCTTCCTTCAGCCCCAGGACCGGCGACCTTGTCTCAGCCAAGTTCACCGAAGACAACCAATGGTACCGAGCCCGAGTCAAGCGAGCTAGCGGTATCAAGAAGGAAGCTCATCTGCAATTCATCGATTACGGAAACGAAGAGACACTGCCATTCTCCAGGATTAGGCCTCTTGATCCCAAATTCAAGTCTCTTGAGGGACAGGCTAAAGATGCTAGGCTCAGGTATGTCCACTCTGGAAGACTTGACTGATGATAGTTTCGTCAAGCTCGTTCCCAAGTCTAGTGAATATGGACCAGAGGCTTGGCGACGATTCAGCCAGCTTACCGAGGGCAAGAAATTGATCGCAAACATTGATCAGAAAGAGGGCAATATCCTTCATCTCCGCTTGATCGACCCAACCGACCCAAATGCCGCAGATGATCCTCTTGCATGCTTAAACGCTGATCTCGTTCGAGAGGGTGAGCTGACTAAATCTGGGACATGGCAAAAGCTGATAGATAGGCTACGCTACCCTCGACAAGTCATGTCGATATGCTGGAGCATACCCCCAAATCACGAAAAAGATTGAAGCCGGTATGTCCAGACCTCGTTTACATGATATAAAGCTAATGGTCCAGCTACCGAAGGCGCAAAAGCTGATCGACTTGGTATCTTCGAGTAAGCTTTTTGCCTCTGTGACTTTAAGGGTAGGCTGACAATACAGACTTGGAGATGTCAGTGAGGACTAGGTCATCGGACAAAAAAGACGTGAAGAACTCCATACGAATATTGCACAAGCATAAAATTCTGCTCATCATACCAATGCATTGCTTGCTATGTCTGTCATGCGATAAGCATGTTTTCGAGGCTGACCGCGCTGCGCAGCTTCGTGGGCCTCCTCATCGGAGCCGACGAACTTCTAGTAGACCCGCCTTCACGTACTCGCACTCATGCTCTCTGCAGACTCATAATGCCTACCAATCACCCTCTTCGAGAACTCCCCAAAAGTCTCTCCATCAGGCCCGATCACATCGTCCACATCAGGTCTTTATCTCAGCCCCATATCAATAACACTTAGAGACAAGGAACGTACTGTAGGAAGAAAGCGAATGTCTCTCTTGATACTGCCTCGCCGGACTTGGTGGGGCCTGAATTTCCACTAACAAAGTGAGGGGTGGCGGCTAATTTACCTCCAGTGAGAAGTTCAAGAGCTTCGCCAGTCTGGAACGCTGTCTCATCAGCTGACTTCACTCTTGAACCGATTAACGGACCTAGGCAATCGGCTGGGATGGCTACTTTGACGGCTTCTGGGCGGGGTTGGCCGGGAGCAGTCCTGGGGTAAATGTACAACCCCGCTGAGGTTGATGGGGAAGGTACAGCCTGTGGTACAGAGCCATCTTGAGGAGAAGTCAGGTACATCGCTGAGCCTACCACGTCAGCCCGAGTGCACTCTGGATCAGGAAGAACACTCACATAGTCCAGTGAGTAGAGAATGATCAATATGAGTACCACATAGGGAATCTAATTGAGTATCCTGGCTGGTGGATTCCTGGGGATAATAGTGCAGGAGTCTAGCCTTTTTGATGAGCTGATAGACAAAAGATGATTGAGATGACTTACTTTATTGCTCTGCGAGGAAGAGATGTAGCTCTCGATAGATTTCCTACTGACTGTAGCGTCGGCCACTAATGTCAGTTCCCTGCTAGGTGGTGTAGGGCTTACCGAAAGCTTCGCAGGCTTTTGCTAATGTTATGCCGACATCGTAGATGATCTTTCCGATACTACATTTCAGTTGACTCTAGGCAGAATATATCGCATGAGCTCACGCTTTGAAAGACTCCTCGAAGCCATCTAGCTCGGACGTCTTTGGCCAAACATTTCCCTCGAAATACCTTCACGTCAATCGCTATTCCTGTAATGTGTTAGAATGGACTTACTCTGGATAAGCTGCTCTTTTCTCATCCGACACATCAGGGTAATCTAATAGCGGATTGGCATAGTAGGATCCCTTGTATAAATCCGGTTTCTGCCAGTCAGCCCTCATCTGTAGAGTACAACAAGTGCGGACCTACACCATTCATCTTTTCCTGACCGTGACTCCACCCAAAGAGATAATGGGTATCCGGTCTTTCCAGAGCTCTCTTGACTTCGTCTGAGCTGGTAGCGAGCTTACTAGCCAAGTGGAACAACCTTTCTCTTAAGTCCTTGAATCCGGAGGGTAAGTCGGAAATTACGATAATACCCAAACAGCCCTCTGTTGAGCCTAGAGCTGATTGGATCTTTCTAGAGATGTCCTGATCATTGGCGAGGAGGTCATTGTATGATATAGTAATTGGTTTGGCTGTCATGTTGTATATAGGTCGAATGGTGGACCATGCGGTTACTATCCTTTACCTTAAGCTTGGCGGAGTTGATCCGTCGGAAAGATCCGATTTCTGAAATATGGGAGATTAGATCGACAAAACCCAAAAGTCACATCATTTGCCTCCCATTCTCACACTTCACAATGTCATTCTTACCAAACTTAGCCCGGGCAGCCAGGCGCTCAAATCGTCTACAGCTACCACGTACACAAATGATCCGTCAGAGGCTCGCTTCATCCTCCACGCCCGCGGTCAAATTCACTTCGCCCACGACAGAACATGTCAGCCACCTCCGAACCCTTCTTTCTTCCAAGTCTTCGCTTCTGAGCACACTTGATGAGAGTGCTAGTAATGAGGAACTTGATGGATTCAATGTTGATTGGATGGGGAAATATAAGGGTCAGAGTCGGGTTGTTGTCAAGCCCAAGAACACGCAGGAAGTGGCGGATGTCATGAAGTACTGTTACGAGCAGGGAATCGCTATTGTTCCTCAGGGAGGTAACACCGGATTAGTCGGTATGTTCACCTTTCTCAAAGATCTGCAGTATCGATATCTCAGACGACCTCTATCACACAGTCACTGACATTCAGGTGGATCAATCCCAGTCCGCGACGAAGTCGTCCTCTCCCTGTCAAACCTAACAGACATGCGCTCCTTCGACCCAGTATCCGGTATCTTAGTAGCAGAAGCCGGTGTGATCCTCGAATCAGCGGACAACTACCTAGCCGAGAAAGGCTTTATTTTCCCCCTTGATCTAGGAGCTAAGGGATCATGTCAGATTGGTGGCAATGTTGCCGCGAATGCTGGTGGGCTGAGGTTGATGAGGTATGGAAGTTTACACGGGAGTGTGCTTGGATTGGAGGTGGTTCTACCTGATGGAACAATATGGAACGGGTTGAGCAAGTTGAGGAAGGATAATACTGGTATGTCACGTTCCTTGGTTGTTGATGGATCTATGAGGGAGAATTGACGGGCAGGATTCGACTTGAAACAATTATTCATCGGTTCAGAAGGAACGATCGGAATCATCACCGCAATCTCAATCCTCTGCCCAACACGACCAACACATACAAATGTCGCAGTCTTCTCGCTCGATTCCTACGAAGCAGTTCAGAAGGTCTACATCGAGTCAAAGAAGCATTTGGGCGAGATCCTGAGTGCATTCGAGATGTTTGATGCGAAGAGTTATGAGTTTGTTAGGAAACACCAGGAGGAGTCTGGAGGGGCTAAGAAGGTCTTCGAGACCGAGGGAGAGTTTTATTGTTTGATCGAGACGGGTGGTAGTAATTCCGATCACGACGAGGAGGTTAGTCCACTCACCCTTATCGATGAATCAAAGAGATAGAGGCAAGTGAGAGCAAGAGCTGATTAGCAGAAAATGTCGAGCCTAGTCGAACACCTAATGTCGAATGAGATGGTCCTAGACGGTGCTCTAGCGCAGGACACAACCCAATCCCACGCTTTCTGGGCACTACGAGAAACGATAACTGAATCAATTGGTAAATCCGGTAAAGTCTACAAATACGACCTATCAGTCCCCCTCGAACAAATGTATGGTTTAGTTGAAAAGATGAGAATTAGATTGAAGGAGAAAGGGTATTTGAAGGATGACGGGAGTGGGGAGGTCATTGGTTGTTTAGGTTTCGGACATATGGGTGATGGTTAGTCCTTTCTCCTATTCATTCCACTCATGGTCCGGGCTGATAAATAGGTAACCTCCACCTAAACATTGTAGCTCGAGAATTCAAGGAAGAGATCCGCGAAACGATAGAACCCTACATCTACGAACTTGTCGGTATGTCCCTCTCGCATTCCTCTGGGATCTAGCTGACATGAAAGCCGAGAACAGCGGATCAATCTCCGCAGAACATGGTCTAGGTCTAATGAAAGCCCCATATATCCGATACTCTCGAGACGAGACTGCTATCGGTATGATGAAGCAGATCAAGCAGATGTTCGATCCTAAAGGTCTCCTAAATCCCGGGAAATATATCATCTAGACACATTTCCCGCTTTGTAGATGCGAATGCTGTACTTCTTGTTCAAGGATGCATTTCTTTCACTAATTCAATCGTCCAGTCCCAGTCTGCCGATAACCCTTCGAGACGTTTGACATGATAAAATAAAGTAAAATAGAATAGAGTGAAAGAAGCTAATAAGTGATGGTACATTTCTTTGTTGAAGCTGGATTCCCCAGCAGTCGATCGATGGTTTTACATTGGAGTGGAAGATTGTATGATATACAACGATGAGGTGTGATTGGATAAAGGAGAAAGTAGAGGAGCTAGTAACTCTGCGCCATGGGGTTGTTGGGAGGCGATTGATGGTTCTGCAGACTATTCCATCAGTTCTGCACAACCGAGTGAATAGCAACTTACCTCTTCCTCTTTGATTTCGTCATTTCCTTCTTGAGTGCCGCACCGTCGAGGGGTTTGAGTAGCTCGAAAGAACATAGCAAGTCTTCCGAGACCGACATGACTGCTCCGAAGTTCTAATTGTCAGCAGGTAGCAATGCAAGAAACGGTATTGTGACGTACATCGAATTCTCCACAGTAGCTGAAAGTCAGCTTAGATTCGGTGAAAGAGAGACGAACTTACTTTGGGGCAGAGAATACCGTGACCAACGTCCGTTCATTATAAAACTCGTATCCGTCCTCTACAACCATATGTGCTCGACATATGAGGTCCATATCCTGTTCATCAGCCCAAGTCTGCCAACGGTTAGTAGATTACTCACGTGAGTGGCCAAAAAGGCATTGATGACGCTCTTTCCGTAACAGAACGATACACCCCTCTCGTTATCCTCCCAATCGATTGCCGTATCAGAAGGATCAGACCATACGAGATCATTGAGCAGGCCGTAGTCTGGTACATCGGTAGGTCGTTGGATCCGCCTAATATCGTCCATTGACTTCAGACTTGGACTCAATCCTCCGTGGACACAGAAGATCTTGCTCGCGACGATGGATGCGATGGGGAGGGTATTGAAGACGTCGATGAATGTCTTCCAAGTTTTGATGTTGGTACGCCGTTTACATTCATCGTAAAATCCGTAGACTACCATTAGCTGTGTTTAGAGTGGTCACCTACCCCTTGTGACATTGGCACATTCGTGGTTACCACGCAGTAGGAAGAAGTTCTCGGGGAACTTGATCTTGTAACATAGAAGCAGTAGGATTGTTTCGAGTGATTGTTTGCCTCGGTCGACGTAATCACCTAAGAAGAGGTAGTTTGCTTGAGGAGGGAAACCGCACATTTCGAACATTCGGATCAAGTCGGCGTACTAATGTCAGCTCTGTTCTTAACTAGCGACTCACCTGTCCATGGACATCACCGACAATCTTGACTGGGGGCGAAAGTTCAATCAGAGTCGGCTGCGACAAAAACACTTCCCTCGCCGCCGCACATACACTTGCAATCTCTGCGTTCTTTAATGGGGGGCTTTTCGTCACCTTGCCAGAGTATCCAGCTTCAAGTAATCGCCCAATCATGTTGTCCACATCCAATACCTGCAATCCCGCACCGGGACTCCCGGCGGTCATACTGTTCCTACTCATCGTTGCCGTCAATGCCGCACCGGGGGAAAGCGAGTTGTTGGAGTTGCTACTGTTCATACCGGATGGGCCTGGCGATGTGGATCTTCCATCAGGGGAAGTACCAATTGCCGAAGGTGGTGGTGAGGTGCCGAGTAGAGACGAGCGTAGGCCACCTGCCTTTGGACTGGATAGGATGGTAGTGTTGGTCGGTACACGTGGAGAAGGAGGAGCGAGTGTGGAAGATGGCATTGGTGATCCAGCCCCGCGCATGGGTGTGTTCTGGTTATCCAAAGATCCTTCCGGCTTGAGTGTAGCTTTGGAAGTTGCCGAGTTGAAACTCGACACACTCCCACTTGCTCCTCTACCACCTTTTCGGCCTCGTACGGGTGTACTGAGATTATTGTTGTTGACATCAATAGGCGAAGGGGGGGATGAGGCCGAGTTGGAATCGATATGTGTCGCTTTTAGGTTATCGGCAAGGTCGTTGGCTGACAACTCCTTTGACCGTGTCCGACCCATCTTTTTCGAAGGTTGCTGACCCATCGTAGAGCGTGTATAGGTCTTGGCGAGGAAGATGTAGAGGTCGAGGCGAAGAGACGACTAGTGATGGTGTAGCCTGATGTAATAGATGTACTAGCGTAGGTGTGAAAGCGGGCTTGGTAGAGATTGGTCGGTGAGGGATTACCGGTAAGTGATCCGCGTTCGTCACAAGGGTGGTTCTGTGTAAACGCTCAGCCTGTGTTGCCCAGAGTGATTGCTGCTGACACGGAGGTATGCCGGAGGGATGCAATATGATATAGTAGTCAAAGGGATAGAGTATGAAGAGTTGACGTGAGTATAAGCTCGACAGCGTCCAGAGTTGTCATCTCAGGGTAAATAGTAAGCCACCACTCGTCTCGCAACTAGCTCGATCGACTGCGGGACCATCGTACATTATGGAAGGTGCTTCGAAGAGGTTTCGAAGCTACTGAGTATGCATCAAGGTCTGTGGCTCAAGCTCACGAATCCACAGTATGCTAGCTGACTCCTCCTCATGAAAGACCCCACCCCCCCTTTCCCCTCCTCTGCTCTTAGCGTCACTTTAAGTGAGTCCGGGTACTTCACGTGGAGTTTAGCGTCATTTACAAATTGCTTCCGTCGACGCGTAGAACATCAATTAAGAGAACGCGTCAACTGCTGGAATATCATTGTCTTATCTGTACCATTTTCAAGCACTCGACATGTCGACATACCTAGCACCCGTCGGCAGCTCATCAAAACTACCTGCCTCTCCTTCGCTTGCATTACTGCCTTTTGCTTTAGGCTCATCGAATAACGCCTACAAATCATCTTCGGCGCCTATCAACCAATATTTCCAACCTCGCCCTTGTCCCGCTGATGTACCTGGAATACAGGAAGGAACACCAATAGCTCCATTCCGAGGGCGTCAACTCGTAGGACATACAATTCAAGTACCTCCAGGATACCGCGGACTGGTCATCACCGCTCCTCAACCTCATACTACCGAATCAAAATGGCCATTGACGCCAGCTCCTTCAGTGACCTCCGCCGACCCTTCAGCCTCAATTTCGGCGTCGTCTTCCACTCGCAGATCACCTCGCAAGTCGACATTGGCAAACGTAGCAGACGCCATCAAATCGAAAGTCAGAGGAGCAGGTCAAGTCGCTCTTTCGAAACCAAAAACTCGACAAGCGAAACAAGCAACAGTCAAACGAAGATATCAGATTGACTCTGAAGATGAGGATGAGGGCCACATTGAGCTTGCCAGGGTGGAGACACCGAGAAAAAGGACGAGAAGTGGGACGACTGCTACTCCTATGATTGTGGTTCAGGAAGCTACACCTTTGAAGGAACCCTTGCCAACGCCGAAGAAACGTTTGGGTACTGTTTCAAGGGAGGAGAGATTACCCGGCGCTGGACGTCGGTCTCGCTCTCCTTCGCCAGCGTCTACCGAGGGGTCACAGAGGTCGGAAGCTGTGATCCCCTCGCCAGCTACGGAAGACGATCCCCCTACATTCCATATCGACACAAAGCCTGCCACAGCTGAGAATGCGAAAGTCGAAAAGGAAGAAGCGGAGGATGTCAAACGAGTGAGACAGGTCATGACTCCCGCTCCAACTGAAACAGAGATAGTCAAGTCAGAAGCGGACGGACCCGACATCAGCGTAGAAGACACGAACGCCAGAGTCCTTCGCCCAGCATCGACCTTCGAGTGTTTCACACTATGGACCCCGGATGGACCATTACCTGGATTTAAGCAGGATGAATCTGAGGCCGAAGCAGAAAAAGAGGAAGGGGCCGAGGGTGGTGTGAAACTACGTAAGGGGTGGTGGAGAACTGGTGGGGCTGGTGAGGGTGGTGATGAGATTGTAAGGGCTCTCGGCGAGTGGATTGGTCTAGTCGAAGAGGTACGTCAAACACTATGCGTCGACAATACAAGCGAGGCTGACAATCCAGCTCAACCGGCCAGTATACCTAGACGATAAGGATGATTCCGACGACGAGTAACCTGTAACCTGCTTTACAATTACATGCTCTGTTGTACAATAGATCTATTTACATTTACTTCTACACCAATCGATATGCAGTAAATGACCCCTTACACTCCTCAGGTAGACCGCATAACTCATAGCCCCACTTATGACGGCCATAAAGCTGACCAGCGCTGTCCACTTGAAGGCTTTAGGAGTAGCAGCAGATAGAGTAAGAGCGTATTTGAAGAGATCGAATAGATTCTGCAAGGCTATCTGGAGTGCAGTCAGGCGATTCCGGTTGGGATGATCGGCAAGAGCGATTTGTAGTTCCTTGAGCTATCTCGTCAGGCAACTTCATGGCGGGTAAAAAGAAACCGACCTGACAAAGATCAAATGACCACAAACCTATCCTCGACAAGGCTATCCCACCAAACAGGAGCACCGAGTTCCAAGTTTTCCCATGTTGACCATATGGGCCGAGACCGTAAAAGAAGGCAATTAAAGCGGGAGTAAGACAAACAGCCTCGAACCATATTGACCATGCCCCAGCCCTTTCTAGGCCGATGAGTTTCTCAAGGCGAGGCATTACTACCGTTCCTATCAGCCCGGTGATCAGGCAGACTGCCTGTGGGCTCAGTGTCAGGCGTGAGGATTTGGACCAGATGAGCTACTCACCCGCATAGCTGCTATGAACGAGTCATCCCTCCCTCTTACAGACTTGAGGTATGCAATGAACGTTCCGTCTAATTATCAGGTCGTGTCGTCTGCATGTCATAAACTCACCATAGGAGAGGGTCGTCAGATAAATGGCTGCGATAGCGATAGAGCCTGTGCGTCAGCCGAGTTCACATAGTATAAGAGAGACTGACTGAAGAAGATAGGTAATCTTGAGAATTCGATCCAATCCTGCTTCTCCCTCTTGAACCAATCGGCCACGCCTGTCACACTGGTCCTCATACTTGATGTGTCCTTGTGAGAGCTATCAAAAGCCAATATTGGGAAGTTGCGATAAACCACCTGTATCCAGATAAATTCGGTGACGAGCGTCACCATGGCGATTGAGAGGAGCACGAGGGTAGTTTGGATGTACCCAATCGTACTGGTCAAAACTGACACAAAGAGCTACTCATCAACGTATTTTCCAAAAATCGAGGAGGATGATATACGGGTGCACTAAGTTTGGAAAGAAGATCAATACGCCTCATATGGGTGTTCAATTTCGTTAATTGAGTATCATCACCCTGAGCGATTGTCGTTACCCTAGCCATCAGTCCCCATCATGTATAATGGTCTAGACATACCAATCACGCTCGATTGCTACTTCTATGCCAGCACTAGAAAGTGCCAGGATAGAGGTAGAAGCGACAATCAAGACAAGTAGCACACTAGTCAAAGCAACGGTCGATGGCGAGGCTGTGCCTTTGTAGACTGCTTTCGCTGACTCTGATAATGGTCCCAGGAGTACTTTGATGAGCTCTGCCACTAGCGACAATCTCTGTTAGCTCACCTAGTAAAAGCCCATACACAAGCGCTTTGAATGACTAGACATACATCAGCCTAAATCTATTAGCAAACTTACCTTTTGACAGACAATCGCTCTTCTCACAAGAGCCAGTCGTGGAGTGACGTCGACCTGACCTCCAACCCATCCGGAAAAGGTGAGGCCGACTGCTTTGGTACATAGCCCTACAAGCGAGACTGGGACAAGGGTATCCGGGAACACTTGTATCACTTCCTGTCAGCCAGTCCCAGGGGTTGACAATAATGATTGAACGACGTACAGAACAGGAATGTCGCAAATTCGAAAGCACCAGTATTGAGCGTACTGTTGTTCAGTACGCTTCAACGACATACTGGGTACGAACCTGGATAGATGCTGGAGAAGCAGACATGCCAATGACCATGAACCGATCTCGACTTTCCGCCCACTCTCACCCTCTGCCACAGGTAGTAGAGGTTCCTCGTCTTCGACCACAGATGGGCTTCTTCGATTCTCCAGCTCCATACCACTGTTACGACTCATACTGCCTGTGATGGGATTTCATATGCCGCCAAGGCATATACCATCATACCATCCAATTTAATGGTACAATTAGTGGACCTGTACGGTGGAGGTCAGGATTTGCCACAACCGGAAATTTCCGATGCTCTACTCCTTTACCAGCTGTCCACCTGCGTACTCTGCTTTACTTGACTGTGACTTGTCTTATAAACAACAAAAAGGATGCCAGACTCCAGATCGCCCGAGAGGAAGACTTCTCGACGAAGGGACGAGGCGGAAGACTCATCGTCGAGGTACGAGAGGTCCGGTCATAGTTCAAGGCATGACGAGAGGCGGTCGGATGACCGGCGCGAGAGGGATCATGGCCGAGATAGGGACCGAGACCGTGACCGTGATCGCGAGAGAGATAGAGATAGGCATAGAGGAGATGATCGTCGCAGGGATGATCGAGATCGCGATAGAGACAGGGATAGGGAAAGGGATAGGGATAGGGAGAGAGATAGAGATAGAGACAGGGATAGGGATAGACGTCGGCATGAACCTTCTCGCCGTCGCTCACCTTCACCTGATCGACATCGTAAAACCTCAAATCCACCTCGCGACCACCGTCCTTCCCCTGGTCGATCACCGGCCCCAACGACCGAAGAGGAGAAACAGAGGATAAAGCGTGAAAAGCTAGAGGCGTGGAAGAAACAGAGGCAAAAGGAGAAATTAGCAGAGGGTAAAGCCGCTACTCCGGAACCTGTCCCTACGGCTCTGGCTGACAAGAAGCCCGTTATTCCTTCTCCTACACCACCTGGAAAACGTAAGTCACCTGTGATAAAAGTATACTGGATAATGCTCAACATTTAGCTATTTCACTACCACCTAAACCTGCCGCTTTCAACCTTGGTGGATTCGCTGGTGTTGGATTACCAATGAATGCTGGCTCAAAATTGAAACGTTCGGTAGTCGCTCTCGAGCATGATGACGATGAAGATGGACCTAGGAAACTGGAGAAATTGGATTTACCAGAAGTCGATCTTACTGTTCACGCGGATTCCATCGCCGCGGAAGGAGGAGATCTCGCTGCTGAGGATGTTGAAGTCGCCGCTGAGGAGGAGGAGAAGCCAGAGGTGACGGATGTCAAGATGGAAGTGGATGAACCAGCTACAAAAAAGGAAGAGGAGGAAGAAGAGGAAGATCCACTGGATGCATACATGAAAGAAATTGGACAGGATGTTTCCGAAACCAACAAAACCGATGCCAAGCGACTAGGACTGATGGCGGCGGATGAGGAGGAGGAAGAACAGGAAATCAAGAATGTGGCCGAGCAGAAATTACAAGAGGCCGAAGCTCTACTCGCTACAGCCGCATCAAAAAGCCGAAAGAAGGATCTACCACCCCCCGACCACTCGAAAATCAAATATGAACCTTTCCGGAAAGCATTCTACAATGCCCCAGTGGAAGCTATGGAGATGGACGAGGAAGAAGCGGAATTACTGAGACTAGAGATGGATGGTATCAAAGTTCGAGGTCAGGATGTACCACGGCCCGTCAAGAATTGGGGTGCATTCGGTCTACCGATGGGATGCTTGGATTTGATTCAACGAAAAGGTTGGACTCAACCAACTTCGATTCAAGCTCAGGCTATTCCGTGTATCATGTCGGGTCGTGATGTTATCGGTATCGCCAAAACTGGATCTGGAAAAACAATCGCCTACCTCCTCCCTATGTTCAGGCATGTCAAAGATCAACGCCCGTCATCTGGTCTCGAAGGCCCGATTGGATTGGTCATGGCGCCAACTCGAGAACTCGCTATGCAAATCTACTCTGAAATCAAAGGATTCACCAAAGCCCTCGGGTTTCGAGTCGCATGTTGTGTTGGTGGTGTTTCAATTTCGGAGGATATATCGGAAATGAAGAAGGGAGCCGATATAGTCATTTGTACACCTGGACGAATGATTGATCTTCTCACGGCAAACAATGGCCGAGTCACCAATGTCAAAAGGGTCACTTATTTAGTACTGTAAGTCATTCCCCACTCCAACGGGCAAGCGCTAATAGAAGTGACGAAGCGGATCGGATGTTTGATATGGGTTTCGAACCACAGGTCATGAAGATAGTAGGTAACATTCGACCAGACGCCCAAAAAGTCTTGTTCTCGGCAACATTCCCGAAGACGATGGAATCTCTCGCTAGGCGAATCTTATCGAAACCGCTAGAGATCACAGTTGGTGGACGATCAGTGGTCGCGCCAGAGATCGATCAGAGGGTGGAAATCAGGGATACCGATACCAAGTTCACTCGTCTACTACAGCTTCTTGGTGAATATCATCAAAACAACGCAGAAGAGGAGGATGAATTCCGTACACTTATCTTTGTCGAGAGACAGGATGGAGCGGATGATCTATTCAGGGAGTTGTTGACTAGGGGATATGTTTGTGCTTCATTGCATGGAGGGAAAGAGCAAGTGGATCGAGATGAGGCTATCACGAATTTCAAAAGAGGTGATGTGCCTACGATTGTCGCTACGTCCGTCGCTGCTCGCGGGCTGGACGTCAAGGAATTGAAGCTTGTCATTGTGAGCATGCCTCTTTTCGGTTTCGGTGGAGAGGTAACTGACGACAGAACTACGACGCACCCAATCATATGGAGGATTACGTTCATCGAGCTGGACGAACCGGTCGAGCAGGGAACAAGGGTACCTGTATTACATTCCTTGCACCGGACCAGGACAAACTCGCTGTCGATATTCTGCGAGCCATGGAGGCCAGTGGCGCCTTCATCCCCGATGAGCTCAAGAACATGTCTGATGGTATGTCTCTCCTTGTAAGCAATGCTGATGGTAGGTTTCCTCGAGAAGATCAAGTCTGGTAAAGCAAAAGCATCCAATGGCGGTTTCAAGGGTAAAGGTCTTGAGCGATTCGACAAGAAGCGAGAAGAAAAGAACAACGCCGAAAAAGCCACGTACGGTGATACATCCGAAGCATTATCACTATCATCACGGGAAGGTGCCGTTATACCCTATAAACCCAAGACGAACGAGTACAAACCCCCGGACACTGCTCAAGCTCGTGGAGAAGCCGATTATACATTCACAGAGATCAAGGTTGATATCATTAAAGGTCCCGCTCCTGATAAAGCCATCAATCCCGCTTTGTACGGTACAGGAACCGGCAAGACTAGTAGTAGTTCTTCCTCTGGTACGACACAACTACCTCAAGCGACTTTGGACGCACTCAAGAAAGCACGAGCCGAAGGACGTAATGTGGATGCTGCTAATCTCCAAAAAGTAATTGCAAGACTCCAACAAGCAATCGACCTAGGAATGAAGAATCAACCAATGTCAGCAGCAGTCGCTTCTTCATTCTCTTTCTCTTCGAAACCGAAAGATCCAGATGCTACAGATTATCACGCCATTTTCCCCATCAACGATTACCCTCAGAAAGCAAGATGGAAAGCAACGAATAAAGAACAGATGACCATGTTGTCTGAAATCTCTGGAGCTTCGATAACGATGAGAGGTGTATACTATCCTCCAGGGGAAGATCCACCTATCAGTGGTGAACCGAAATTACATTTGTTATTGGAGTCGAACGATGAGAGAAAGGTCAGGGCTGCTATTGATGAGATTAGGAGGAATCTCGTTGAAGCTTCCATGTTGGCGCTCGATGTAAGTCGCCCTTGTTTGTTATGTAACCAGCTGATAGTCAGAACGCCGATCGTGGAGGTGCAGTACAAGGTCGATACTCTGTATAAATCGAGGCAATGTATGTCGCAAGTACAGTATAGTATATCATGCATCTACTGCTCAAGATCCACTCTTCCTTCTACCGTTTGTGGTCGCTCTTGAATCCAGGTAAAACTCCCTCTACTCGATAGTCATACCCTTCTTCAACCTCGGG
>Ga0265798_10005796_pt1 | contig 16457 bp, 12 predicted proteins | sample P3T30metagenome_FD_192430 | JGI IMG/M metagenome (GOLD analysis project Ga0265798, IMG submission 192430) | Plant litter microbial communities from East Loma Ridge, Irvine, California - P3 T30 | ecosystem: Environmental > Terrestrial > Plant litter > Unclassified | place: USA: California... | reverse complement strand
GCAGCGAACCCCGCGTCGACGGCGCCGGCGTCACCCCCGACTTCCTCGACGACTTCGACGAGATCGTCAGCTTCGAGGACGGCACCCTGCCCGCCGAGCGCTACCTCGACCGCGAGCTGAGCTGGCTGGCGTTCAACCAGCGCGTGCTCGAGCTCGCAGAGGACCCGACGACGCCGCTGCTCGAACGGGCCAACTTCCTGGCGATCTTCGCGAGCAACCTCGACGAGTTCTTCATGGTGCGCGTCGCCGGCCTGAAGCGCCGCATCGCGACGGGCCTCGCCGTGCCGACCAACGTGGGGCGCGGGCCGAACGAGGTGTTGGCCGACATCAACAAGAAGGCCCACGAGCTGCAAGAGCGCCATGCCCGGGCGTTCCTCGACCTGGTCAAGCCCGACCTCGACGACGCAGGCATCCACATCGAGAACTGGTCCGACCTCGAAGAGGCCGACCGGGTGCGCATGCGCGAGATCTTCGCCGAGCAGATCTTCCCGGTGCTCATGCCGCTCGCGGTCGACCCGGCCCACCCCTTCCCCTACATCTCGGGGCTGTCGCTGAACCTGTCCATCCGCGTCCGCAACCCGAAGACGATGCGTCAGGAGTTCGCCCGCCTCAAGGTGCCGCAGATGCTGCCGCGCTTCGTGCAGCTGCCCGACAACGACAGCGGCCGCGTGCGGTTCATCCCCCTCGAGGACCTCATCGCCAACCACCTGCAAGACCTCTTCCCCGGCATGGAGGTCGTCGAGCACCACGTGTTCCGCGTCACCCGCAACGAAGACGTCGAGGTCGACGAGGACGAGTCCGAGAACCTCATCCAGGCCCTCGAGCGCGAGCTGCTGCGCCGCCGGTTCGGTCCGCCGATCCGCCTCGAGATCACCGACGACATGGACCCGGTCACCCTCGAGCTGCTCGTCCGCGAACTCGACGTGACCGACCAAGAGGTCTACAAGCTGCCGGCCCCGCTCGACCTGGCCGGCCTGTTCGAGATCACCAAGATGCCGCGGGCCGACCTCAAGTACCCCAAGCACCTGCCGACCACGGCGGTCCAGCTGCAGCAGACCGAGCCGAACATGAAGCCCGACATGTTCGCCAGCATCGCGCGTCAGGACATCCTCGTGCACCACCCGTACGAGTCGTTCGCGACCAGCGTGCAGGCGTTCCTCGAACAGGCCGCGGCCGACCCCAACGTGCTGGCCATCAAGCAGACGCTCTACCGCACGAGCGGTGACAGCCCGATCATCGAGGCCCTCATCGACGCCGCCGAGGCGGGCAAGCAGGTGCTCGCGCTCGTCGAGGTCAAGGCGCGGTTCGACGAACAGAACAACATCACCTGGGCCCGCAAGCTCGAGAAGGCCGGCGTGCACGTCGTCTACGGCCTCGTCGGGCTCAAGACCCACTGCAAGCTCGCCCTGGTCATCCGCCAGGAGAAGGGCACGCTCAAGCACTACACGCACATCGGCACGGGCAACTACAACCCGAAGACCAGCCGCATCTACGAAGACATGGGTCTGTTCACCGCCGACGACCAGGTCGGCAAAGACCTGACGCGCCTCTTCAACGAGCTGTCGGGCTACGCGATCGAGAAGAAGTTCAAGCGACTGCTCGTGGCGCCTCGTTACCTCCGTCGCGGTCTGCTCAAACAGATCCAGAACGAGATCGAGAACGCGCAGGCCGGGCGCCCCGCGGGCATCCGCATCAAGATCAACTCGATCGTCGACGAGCAGATCATCGACGCGCTCTACAAGGCGAGCCAGGCCGGGGTCCCCGTCGACGTCTGGGTGCGCGGCATCTGCACGATCAAGCCGGGTGAGCCGGGGCTCAGCGACAACATCCGGGTTCGGTCGATCCTCGGGCGGTACCTCGAGCACAGCCGTCTGTTCTGGTTCGCCGCCGACGGCGACCCGCAGGTCTTCATCGGAAGCGCCGACATGATGCACCGCAACCTCGACCGTCGCGTCGAGGCCCTGGTGCGCCTGACGCAGGCCGACCACCTCACCGAGGTCGCCGACCTGTTCGAGCAGGCCATGTCGGACGAGACCGCCTCCTGGTGGCTCGAGTCCGACGGCACCTGGACCCGTCACGCACGTGACGCCGAGGGCCGGTCGCTGACCGATCTGCAGAACGCCCAGATGAAGGCCATCACGCAGCGGAAGCGCTCCAAGCGATGACCATCACCTCGACGACCGTCGTCGCCGCAGGCGCCGTCTGCTGGCGGCTGGTCGAGGGCAAGGTCCGGGTGCTGCTCATCCACCGCGACCACCACGGCGACGTCTCGCTGCCCAAGGGCAAGGTCGACCCGGGCGAGGCGACGCCCCAGACGGCCGTTCGGGAGATCCGCGAAGAGACCGGTTACCGCGTCACGCTGGGCGCCCCGCTCGGCACGGCCGAGTACCTGCTGCCCGGCGGTCGCGACAAGGTCGTGCACTACTGGTCCGCCGAGGTGACCGACGAGTCCGTGGCCGAGGCCGGGACGTTCACGCCGAACCACGAGGTCGCCGCCATCGAGTGGGTCGGCATCGACAAGGCGAAGGCGATGCTGACCTACGCCCGCGACGCCGACGTGCTCCAGCGCTTCGCCGACCGGGTGACGACGGGCAGGGCTCGCACCTTCCCGATCGTGGCCCTCCGTCACGCGAAGACCACCTCGCCGTCCGACTGGCACGGCTCGGACGCCACACGCCCGCTGCTGCCCCAGGGCCGCCGCCAGGCGAAGTCGGTCGCACCGGTCATCGCGGCCTGGGCCCCGACGCGCATCGTCAGCAGCACGGCGGCGCGGTGCCTGGCCACGCTCGAGCCCCTGTCCGAGCTGACCCGGGTCGGCGTCCGACAGACCGACGCGATCAGCCAGGACGCCTTCGAACAGGGCACGGACGACGTCGCCGGGGTGGTCAAGAAGCGACTGAAGAAGAAGGTCGCGGCCGTCATCTGCAGCCACGGCCCCGTGCTGCCCGAGGTCATCCGGCAGATCTCGCTGGGGACCAAGGGGGGCGACCGCATCGACCTGCGCCGTGCCTCGTCGCTCGGCACGGCCGAGTTCACCGTGCTGCACGTCTCGGTCGACGACACGGCGCTCGTCGCGATCGAGACGCACGGCCCGGCCGCCTGACCCGCGCCTCCTCGGCTCCCCTACGTCATCGAGACGGTCGGCCCCCGCCTGCGACGGGCGGGGGCCGACCTCTGTCGGGACGCGCTTGTCCCGGCCGATGTTCCCCCCTCGTTCACCTTCCGTTCACCGGGGCAGGCGACCGTGGTTAACCCGTCGCCGTAGCGTCTCGCACGGGTCGGCACCTGGCCCACAGCACCCAGCCATCACATCCCGAAAAGGACCCCCCTGTGAACTTCAAGCGCACCGGCAGCATCGTCGCGATCGCCGCGGTCGGAACCATGCTCCTCGCGTCCTGCGCCAGCAACGAAGGCGGCGCCACGCCTTCGGGCGGCGCATCGTCCAGCGACGTCTCCGGCTCCATCAAGGGCGTCGGCGCCTCGTCGCAGCAGGCCGCCCAGGAGGCCTGGGTCGCTGCCTTCCAGACCGCCAACCCCGACGCCAACATCGGCTACGAGCCCTCCGGCTCGGGCAGCGGCCGCGAGAGCTTCATCTCGGGTGCCGCGGACTTCGCCGGTTCCGACCGCGCGTTCAAGACCGACGAGATCTCGTCGAGCACCTTCGCCGGCTGCACGCCCGACACCGGCATCGTCGAGCTGCCCGCCTACGTCTCGCCCATCGCGGTCGTCTTCAACCTCGACGGCGTCGACGAGCTCAACCTGACGCCCGCCACGCTCGCCGGCATCTTCAGCGGCAAGATCACCACCTGGGACGCCTCCGAGATCAAGGCCGACAACCCCGACGCCGACCTGCCCAGCACGGGCATCACCGCCGTCCACCGTTCGGACGACTCGGGCACCACCGAGAACTTCACCGACTACCTGCACGAAACCGCGGGCGACACCTGGACCGAAGAGGCCGACGGCACCTGGCCGACCGCGTTCGGCGGCGAGGGCGCCTCGGGCACCACCGGCGTGATCGACGCCGTCACCAACGGCACCGGCACCATCGGCTACGCCGACGCCTCGCGCGCCGGTGACCTCGGAACCGTCAAGGTCAAGGTCGGCGACGACTTCGTCGGCTACTCGGCCGAGGCCGCTGCCGCCATCGTCGACGAGTCGCCCGAAGAAGAAGGCCGCACCGAGGGCGACATCGCCATCGCGCTCGACCGGACCTCGACCGCATCCGGCGTGTACCCGATCGTCCTGGTCAGCTACCTCGTCGCCTGCGAGTCGTACGAGGACGCCGCCAAGGGCGAGCTCGTGAAGGCGTACCTCTCGTACGTCACCAGCGAAGAAGGCCAGAAGGCCGCGGCCGACGCCGCCGGTTCGGCCCCGATCTCGAGCACCCTCTCGGGTCAGGTCGCCGACGCCATCGCGCTGATCAAGTAACACGGCACCACCTCGGGGGCCCGGGAACGCACCGCGTGCGTTCCCGGGCCGTCGGCCTGACAGGCACCACCAGCACCAGCACCAGCACCGCCAGCACACCCGCACCCGTTCGCCCCCGATCCCCACCCGAGCCTCCGGAGGACCCCGTCCGATGACCGCCCCCGCCACGACCTCGGCCCCCGCCGTCGTCCCGAAGCCCAAGCGACGTCCCGCCGACCGGATCTTCTCGGGCAGCACCGTCGTCGCGGGTGGTCTCATCCTCGCGATCCTGGCCGCCGTCGCACTCTTCCTCGTCGTGCAGAGCATCCCGGCACTCACCGCCGCCCCGGGCGAGGTCTCGCTCTCGGGCTACCCCGGCACCTTCTGGCAGTACGTCGGCCCCTTGGCCTTCGGCACCGTCTACGCCGCCGCGCTGGCCCTTCTGATGGCCCTGCCGGTCGCCATCGGCATCGCGCTCTTCATCTCGCACTACGCTCCCCGCAAGCTCGCCCAGGGCCTCGGCTACGTCATCGACCTGCTGGCCGCGGTGCCCTCGGTCGTCTTCGGCCTGTGGGGCAGCATCGTGCTCGCCCCGGCGATCCAGCCGTTCTACGACTGGCTCGTGAACACCTTCGGCTGGTTCCCGCTCTTCGCCGGCCCCGTCTCGGGCACCGGGCGCACGTTGCTGACCGCCTCGATCGTGCTCGCCGTGATGATCCTCCCGATCATCACCGCCCTCAGCCGCGAGGTCTTCCTGCAGACGCCCGTGCTGCACGAGGAGGCCGCCCTGGCCCTCGGCGCCACCCGGTGGGAGATGATCCAGATCGCCGTGCTGCCCTTCGGCCGGCCCGGCATCATCTCGTCGGCCATGCTGGGGCTCGGACGCGCGCTCGGCGAGACCATGGCCGTCGCCCTGGTGCTGTCACCCGCCCTCGTGATCAACCCCGCGATCCTCACGTCGACGAACTCGTCGACGATCGCGGCCAACATCGCCCTGCGGTTCCCCGAGGCGCACGACATCGGCATCAACACCCTGATCGCGACCGGCCTCGTGCTGTTCGTCATCACCCTGATCGTGAACTCGATCGCCCGCTACGTCATCAACCGCCGCAAGGCCTTCTCGGGAGCGAACTGATGGCCACCACCACCGCCGGCGTGCGCCGGTCCACCCGCACGGTCAACGCCCTCACGACGGGGCGCCTGCCCAAGGCCGCGCCGCTGGTCATCCTGCTCGGCAGCTGGGTCGTCATGGGCGTCGTCTTCGCCCTCCTGAACGCCGCCGGCGTCACCGAGACCTTCAACTGGGTCGGCGCGATCGTCCTCGGGACCGTGCTCTACGCCGCGCTCGTCTTCGTCGTCGCGATGCAGGTCGAGGGCATCCGCCGGGCGAAGGACCGCGTCGTCACCACCCTCGTGAGCGCCGCCTTCATCATCGCGCTCGTGCCGCTGGTGTCGTTGCTCATCACCGTCGTGACGTCCGGGACGAACCGGTTCGACGCCGACTTCTTCTCGATGTCGATGCGCAACATCGTCGGCGCCGGCGGCGGCGGGCTGCACGCCGTCACGGGCACCCTGCTGATCACCGCCCTCGCCGCGGTGATCTCCGTGCCGATCGGGCTGCTCACGGCCATCTACCTCGTCGAGTACGGCCAGGGCCGCCTGGCTCGCTCCATCACGTTCTTCGTCGACGTCATGACGGGCATCCCGTCGATCGTCGCCGGCCTGTTCGCCTACGCCTTGTTCGTCATCTTCTTCGGTGCGGGCGTCCGCATGGGCGCGGCCGGTTCGGTCGCCCTGGCCGTGCTGATGATCCCGGTCGTCGTGCGCAGCACCGAAGAGATGCTCAAGCTGGTGCCGAACGAGCTGCGCGAGGCGTCGTACGCCCTCGGCGTGCCGAAGTGGCTGACCATCCTGAAGGTGGTCATCCCCACGTCGGTGGCCGGCATCACGACGGGCGTCATGCTCGCCATCGCCCGCGTCGTCGGTGAAACGGCTCCGCTGCTGATCACCGCCGGGTTCACGGCGAACATGAACTACAACCTGTTCGGCGGAGCCATGCAGTCGCTTCCCGTCTTCGCCTACAGCTCGTACGTCAGCCAGGGCACCGACGCCGCCGCGTTCATCGACAGAGCCTGGACCTCGGCCCTCACCCTCATCCTCCTGGTGATGGCGTTGAACCTGCTGGCCCGCGTGATCGCCCGCGTCTTCGCCCCCAAGCTCGGCCGCTGACCCGGCCGCCCCGACCCACACCCCGTCCCGGCTCCCACCCGGCTCCCACCCCGAAGGAATCACCGTGTCCAAGCGCATCGAGGTCAACGACCTCAACGTCTACTACAGCAAGTTCAAGGCTGTCGAAGACGTCAACATCACCATCGAGCCCCGCACGGTCACCGCGTTCATCGGCCCGTCCGGCTGTGGCAAGTCGACCTTCCTGCGCACGCTCAACCGCATGCACGAGGTCATCCCCGGTGCCTACGTCGAGGGCGAGGTGCTGATCGACGGCAACGACCTCTACAGCCCCGGCGTCGACCCCGTCCTGGTCCGTCGTCAGGTCGGCATGGTGTTCCAGCGCCCCAACCCGTTCCCGACGATGAGCATCCGCGACAACGTGCTCGCGGGCGTCAAGCTCAACAACCGTCGCATGTCGAAGAGCGACCAGGACGGCCTCGTCGAGTCGTCACTGCAGGGTGCGAACCTCTGGAACGAGGTCAAGGACCGCCTCGACAAGCCCGGCTCCGGCCTCTCGGGCGGTCAGCAGCAGCGCCTCTGCATCGCACGGGCCATCGCGGTCTCCCCCGACGTCGTGCTGATGGACGAGCCCTGCTCGGCCCTCGACCCGATCTCGACGCTCGCCATCGAGGACCTCATCGAGGAGCTCAAGCAGCAGTACACGATCGTCATCGTGACCCACAACATGCAGCAGGCCAGCCGCGTCAGCGACAAGACCGCGTTCTTCAACATCGCGGGCACCGGCAAGCCCGGCAAGCTGATCGAGTACGACGACACCGCGAAGATGTTCTCGAACCCGAGCGTGCAGGCCACGGAAGACTACGTGTCGGGACGCTTCGGCTGATCGGACACCGCGCCTCCTCGGGGTGAGGCGCATCCGCACGTCGCGTGTCCGCGAGGTGCACACGAGAAGAGGCGGTCCACCGGGTGGTGGACCGCCTCTTCTCGTGGCTGCCGGGTCAGGCGTGCCGGGTCAGGCGTGCCGGGTCAGGCGTGCCGGGTCAGGCGTGCCGGGTCAGGCGTGCCGGGTCAGGCGCTGGGGATGGCGACGACCGGGTCGCTGGTCGGCGACGACGATCCGCCCGCCGGCTCGACCGTGATGCCGACCGTGTCGCCTGCGTTCATCTCGCCCTTGAGCACGTGGGTGGCCGGGGCGTTCGACGAGGCGTCGAAGGTACCAGCGGGCACGGCACCGTCGTCGTTGATGTACCAGAGCTCGTAGGTCTGGTCGCCGGGCAGCGAGGTCATCCCGTCGACGACGACGGCCGAGCGACCGAGTTCGTTCGACCAGATGAGCGTCGCCTTGCCACCGGTGCTGACGTCGGCCACCGAGCGCTGGAAGTCGCTCGCGGCGTAGATCTCGTCGATGCCGGAGGCCTGCTGCTCTTGCTGCTGCCCGGACTGACCGAGGCCCTCGACGAGGGCTCCACCGCCGAAGAAGAGCGCGGCGGCTGCGGCGGCCGCACCGAGGACGGCGACGGGACGCGTGAACCAGCGACGGTGCGCGGCCCCGGTCGGCGTGAGGACGCGGGCGCCCTCGGACTCGCTCGGCTCCATCTCGGGGGCCGGGGCACGCTCGACGCGACGTTCGTGGTCGTCGTCACCCGCGCCTCCTGCGGTCGTGGCGATGTCGTGGTCTGCCGTGGGGCTCGTCGCGGTCGTCGCGGTGAGCGGAGCCCGCTGCGGCGTCGACGCGATGAGGTCGAGCACGCTGGCGCGGAGCCCCGCCGACGGGGTGACGGGCCGGGCCGCGTGGGCGAGCAGCAATGCGGTCTCTCTCAATTCGGCCACCTCCGTCCTGGTGTCGTCGTGCTGGTCTGATGTGTCGTCGAGGAGTGCCTCGAACGCGTGTCGTTCGTCGTCGCTCAGTGCGTTGAGCACGTAGGCGCCGGACAGGTGGTCGGTGTCGGTTCTCGTGGTGCCCGCGTCGTCCGCGTGGCGGCCGTGCGTGGGCTCGTCGTGGTCGGTCACGAAGCCACCCCCATCTCGTCGCGCAGACGGATCATGCCGTCGCGCAGTCTGGTCTTGACCGTGCCGATCGGCACGTCCAACAGTTTCGCGACCTCGCTGTGGCTGAGGCCGCCGTAGTAGGCGAGCTTCACCGCCTGCCGTTGCAGTTCGGTGAGGCGCCCGAGGGCCCGCTCGACCCGCTCGTGCTCGATGCGGATCTCGACGGACTCGGTGACCGAGTCGTAGTCGGTCTCGAGGTCGCGCACACCGATCTTGAGGTCGCGGTCGCGCCCTGCCTGGGAGGCGCGGATGCGGTCGACGGCGCGGCGGTGCGCCATCGTGAGCATCCAGCTGGCGGCGCTGCCCCGGGCGGAGTCGAAGCGCGTGGCGTTCTGCCAGATCTCGAGGAAGACCTCTTGGGTCACCTCTTCGGACTGGGCATGGTCTTTCAGGAGGCGCTTGATCAGACCCAGCACACGGGGTGCCGTCTGGTCGTACAGCTCGGCGAAAGCGGCCTGATCACCCTGCGCGACCCGCGGCAACAACATGTCGGGGGTCGACGGAGCGAGCCCGCTCTCGGGTGTCTCTGTCTCTCGGGTCACGAGCTCGAGCATGTCAGGGTTCACCTCCGGTCGCACTGTTCGTCGGTTCGTGGGTCACGATCCGGGGCGGATCGTGATGTGGGGCTGGTGGTGCTTCGTGGTGCGGTGTTCGTGGTGCTTCGTGGTGCGGTGTTCGTGGTGCCGTGTTCTTGGTGCGGACGGGACCCCCTGCGATGCGGCCGTCTGGGATGGCGTTCAGGCCCGGTGCATCGCAGGGAGACCAGCCCGCCGACGCCCGAAGCTTAGGGAGGACGGGTGTCGGCGGGGGATCGTGGATCCCTCACGTCAATGGTTCGGTACGGGGAGCCAGGCGGATTGGGCGAACATCCGGACGCGCTCGTGTCGCTCGGTCGGCACTCCGGGCCGAATCCGACCCACAGCGGACCGGAAGGCGCGCCGAACCCGACCGACAGGCCTCGACGCGCCGCTCATTTTTCCTCTGCAGCCGCCGGACGCTGTCCAGTTGTCGCGAATTGCACACTGACGCGGGGACGAGGAGGCGCGGGCACGTCACGAGGAGGGTGGCGGTCGATCGTCGCACCGGGTCTCGACCGAGAACTCGTCTCGGGAGAAGGAGGTGCCGGACCGCAGAAACGCCTCTCGGCGCGAGGCCGCTCGAAGCGGCTAAATTTGGAGCCCGGGGTTACTGCGGCCCGACCACAGAGACTTTACCCGCCTCGGGCCTGGTGGTCCGACGAGTTCGCGTCGTGCGAACGCCGCACGGGTCCGCGCGTGTCGGGCCCGGCCCGCCCGATGGGATGCGGCCCGGCTCTGGACTCGGACGCGCGCGGGGCGCCGCTCAGTCGAGGCTGTCGTCGCGCCACAGGTGGGCGCAGGCGACGAGGTCGACCCCGAGTTCGCTGAAGCGCAGCGCGCGGCGCGTGAGTTCGCCGGCGCGATCGGACCCGGCGGCGTCCTGGTCGTCGGCGACCGAGGTGGCGCCGGCGGCGGCGAGGCGGCAGAACGCGGCACCTCGCTCGAGCGCGATGGCGAAGTCCCCGACGAAGACACCGCGGAGGATCAGGTCGGCGAGTTCGAGGATCTCTTCCGGGCTGGCCGGGGCCGGGGCGCCCGCGACCACCGGGTCGATCGTGGTGGCGACCTCGACCCCCCGCTCGAAGAGCTGGGTGACCTCGACCGGGTTCTGCCGGATGACGGCCCGCACCAGGTAGATGCGCCAGAGAGCACCGGGCAGGCTGTGCGGGCTGGCCCGGGCCCACAACTCGGCGACCGCGTCGATGCCGTGCTGGTCGGTGAACGTGACGAGCCGGTCGAGGATCTCGGGGCTCGGGTCGTGCTTGACGCGGGCGACGAGGGCCGAGGCCGACTCGTGGGCGACGCGGTTCATCGTCGCGGGGTCGTCTCCGCCCTGGAAGGCTTCGAACTCGGACCCCGAGAACTGGGTCGGGCGGTGGAATGGTCTCGGCACCGGACCCACGATAGGCGCGACCACCGACACCGAGCCGAGCGTTCGCCCACGGCATCACGGACGACACGACGTCGATGCCGACTCCACCGAGGAGGCGCGGGTCGGCCTGGCGAGCAGGAGGCGCGGCATCCCGTAAAGTGGACGCGCACGGGCCTCTAGCTCAGTTGGTAGAGCATCGGACTTTTAATCCGCGGGTCGTGGGTTCGAGCCCCACGGGGCCCACCTGTATCCGTCGCAGTCCCCGCGACGTTCGACGTCTTCCGGCCTCCGAGCCCGCGTTCCGGTGACTTCAGAGGCCGCACCCTGCCGCCCGGGAAGGCGGGGCCGACGTCGCACCCGAATGCGGCGGCCCCACCACGAGAGACCGAACCCGAATCCTGTCCCCCGATTTCAGGTGGGTCCCACCCACCTGGCATGCGCAGAACATACGCCCTGAAGACGTCACGTGTCGGCTTTTCTGTCGAGGACGAGAGAAAGCGCCCCTCCGGTTCGGGCCGGGAGGGGCGCTCGGCCTCCTCGCGACTGGTGCCGGACAAGCCGACGGCGTCGTTACGGGGTACGCCAGGGTTACGGGACCCTGGGGAGACAGCAGTGGACGCTACGCTCACCGGAACCGACCGGTCCCAGGTTCGCGCAATCCGGACAGTGCGCTCGCCGCGCCTCCTCGGTGAGGGCCACTAGACGCCGACCGCCCGGTACCTCACACCCCAGCTGCCCGTCCACGTCTCGCCCGGGTCGAGCCACCGCAGCCCCTCCCCCGAGGCCAGTGCATTGGCCGGTGCCGTCATCGGCTCGGCGGCCACCGCCAACCCCTTCACCCCGTCGCGGGGGAAGTTGCGGGGCGTGAACACCTGCACGTACTCGAACGACGGGTCTTGCCAGAGCTCGGTCGCCGAACCGTCGGGGGCCGTGAACGTCGTGGTGCGGATGCCGTCGGCGTCGGGCTCGACGTCGCGGTAGCCCGTGTCGAGGTCGAGGTCGCCCAGGCGCGGCCCCTGCGACAGGTCGAACTCGGTACCGGCCACGGGTGACGTGCCGACCGGGATGCTCGCCTCGTCCGTCTCGTACCGCGTCGCCGCCGCGAGCGTGACGGTCAACGTCGCCGGATCGTGGTCGCCCACCCGGAAGAACGGGTGCGACCCGACGGCGAACGGGGCCCGGTCGGGGCCGACGTTCGTGATCGTGTGCGTGACGACCATGCCGTCGACGACGAGTTCGTGCCGCACCGTCGTGTCGAGCTGGAACGGGTACCCGTGCTGCGGGAACACCGTCGCCCCGAGCGTCACGGCGTGGGGCTCGCGCTCGACCACCCGGTAGGCCGTGTAGCGCAGCAGCCCGTGGCTGGCGTTGCCCTTGGCCGGCTCGGTGAGGTCGAGCTGCTGCTCGCGCCCGTCGAGCGTCCAGCGTCCGCCGGCGACGCGGTTCGGCCAGGGCACGAGGGTGATGCCACAGGCCGAGGGCGGCGCCTCGTCGGCGCCGAACGTCTCGGTCAGGGCGACGCCGTCGACGGCCAGCGCGCGGATGCCCGCCGCCACCTGCGTGACGACACCCGTGACGCGGTGCCCGTCGTGCTCGAGGGTGAGGTCGTACTGCTCTCCGGTCGGGTTGCTCGTCGTCATCGTTCCAGTCTCGCTCTCGGGTGTCGGTGGCGTCCGGGATCTCGTGCGGCCCCTGACGAGGGACCACGGACTCAGGGACGTGAGGGGGCCGGGTCGTGAGGAGGCGCGTCGACCTCGCCCGCGCCTCCTGCGGTCACGACGGCGAGGCCGGCCCGACGCAGCTCGGCGACGGCGGCGGCGTCGGCACCCGCCGTGACGAGCCCCTCGAAGGTGTCGAGCGGCCCGATGACGCCCAGGTGGGCCTCGCCGAGCTTGCTGCCGTCGGCCACGATGTACGACCGGCGGGCCGTCTGGGTCATGAGGCGCTTGAGGTCGGTCTCGGGCAGGTTGACGTTCGTCACGCCGTGGCTCGCGTGGACGCCGGTGCAGCCGATGAACGCCAGGTCGGCCGTCACGCTCGCGAACACGCTCGTCGCCAGCGGGTTGACCAGCGAGTGCTGCAGCGGTCGCAAGGTGCCGCCCGACACGATCACCGTGAAGCGCGGCACCGCCTGCTCGAGCGCCAGCGCGATGGTGAGGCCGTTCGTCACGACCACGACCCCCTCGAGGTCGTGCCGCTCGAGCAGGGCCAGCGCGATCTGCGTGGTCGTCGTGCCGACGTCGAGCACGACGCAGTCGCCCGAGCGCACGAGCGACGCGGCCTCGACCCCGATGGCCCTCTTGGCCTCGGTCGAGACCGAGCTCTCTTCTTCGAACGGCCGCTCGGCCGGCCGGTCGACCGACAGCGCCCCGCCGTGGACCCGCGAGAGCAGGCCCTCGGCCGCCAGACTCTCGAGGTCGGTGCGGATCGTCACCTCGGACAACCGGAACTCGCGCGCCAGCTCGGCCGTGCGCACGAACCCGCGACGCCCGACGAGGTCGGCGATGCGGTCACGACGTCGCTCGCCCGGCAGCGGTTCGGGCCTCGGCACCGGGGGCGGGATCGAGTTGCCGTTCACCCGGCCAGTTTCGTATGCTTTCACGTACTTTCGCAACTGCAAGTCGTGGTCGCGAGTGCCCCGAACTGAAGGAGGCGCGATGTCGTCCATCACGAAACGCGCGACGGTCCTGTCCGACGGTCGCGAACTCATCTACTTCGACGACGCCGACACCACGCTCACGGCCGAGCGACGCGTCGACGCCCGCACGCTCGACCCGCGTCCCGACACGGCGACCATGCGTCAGGACGTCCTCACCGGCGAGTGGGTCTCGATCGCCGCCTCACGGCAGAACCGCGTGTTCCTGCCCCCGGCCGAGCTCGACCCGCTCGCGCCGGCCAGCGAGACGAACCCGTCCGAGATCCCCGACGTCTACGACGTCGCGGTGTTCGAGAACCGCTCGCCGTCGTTCGGGCCGCTGCTCGAGAGCGACGACGCCCCCGAGGGCCTCGACGACCTGACCCGCATCGGCCTCGAACGCACCCTGCGCAGCGTCGGCCGGTGCGAGGTCGTCTGCTTCAGCCCCGAGACCCACGGGTCGTTCGCCGACCTGAGCGAGTCCCGCGCCCGCACGGTGGTCGAGGCCTGGGCCGACCGCACGGCCGCCCTGTCGGCCCTGCCCGGCATCCAGCAGGTGTTCCCGTTCGAGAACCGCGGCCAGGCCATCGGCGTCACCCTGCACCACCCGCACGGTCAGATCTACGCCTACCCCTACGTCACGCCGCGCACCACGCGGCTGCTCGACAGCATCGAGACCTACGGGCCGACCCTGTTCGCCGACCTGCTCGACCGCGAACGCTCCGGCCCGCGCGTCGTCCTCGCGGGCGAGCACTTCACGGCCTTCGTGCCGTTCGCCGCGCGCTGGCCGGTCGAGATCCACCTGCTGCCGCACCGCCACGCCCCCGACTTCGCGGCGCTGACCGACGACGAACGCGACGAGCTCGCGGTCATGTACCGGCGCCTCCTGCGTGGTGTCGACGGCCTGTACGACGACCCGACGCCCTACATCGCCGCCTGGCACCAGGCCCCCGTCGGCGTCGGCCGCGACACCGTGCGCCTGATGCTGCAGATCACCTCGCCTCGTCGGGCCGAGAGCAAGTTGAAGTTCCTGGCAGGCTCCGAGGCGGCGATGGGAGCCTGGGTGGGCGACCTCGTCCCCGAGGTGCAGGCCGACCGAATCCGAGAGGCGATCGAGCGATCATGACCGACACCACCACTCCCCAGGGCTTCCGCGAGGTCTTCGACACCGAGGTCGCCGGCCGCTGGTCCGCACCGGGCCGCGTGAACCTCATCGGCGAGCACACCGACTACAACGACGGCTTCGTGCTGCCCTTCGCCATCGACCGCCGCACCACCGTCACCGTCGGGCGCCGCGACGACCGCCTGCTGCGCGTGGCATCGTCGTTCGAGAGCGGCGTGCACGAGGTGTCGCTCGACGACCTCGACCCGGCCTCGATGTCGGGTTGGTCGGCGTACGCCCTCGGCATCGCCTGGGCACTGTCGGTCGCACACGACCGCGCCGACTCACCCTCGTTCTCGGCCGCCGGCGGCGACCTCTCGACCGTCGACCTGTCGGGCGTGCCGGGCCTCGACCTGTTCGTCGAGTCCGAGGTGCCGGTCGGCGCCGGGCTCTCGTCGTCCGCCGCACTCGAGTGCTCGGTGGCCGTGGCCCTCGCCGAGCTCTGGTCGCTCGACGTCAACCGCTCGGCCCTGGCCGCCGTCGGACAACTCGCCGAGAACGAGGTCGTCGGCGCCCCGACGGGCATCATGGACCAGTCCGCGTCACTGCTCGGCAAGGCCGACTCGGGGGTGTTCCTGGACTGCCGCAGCCTCGACGCCGACGTCGTCGACCTCGGCTTCGCCACCGCCGGCCTCGAGGTGCTCGTCGTCGACACCCACGTCGAGCACGCCCACGCCACCGGCGGCTACGTCGAGCGCCGCACGTCGTGCGAGAAGGGCGCCGCCGCCCTCGGCGTCGACTCCCTGCGCGACCTCGACGCCGACGACCTGGCTCGGGCCGAAGAACTGCTCGACGACGAGACCTTCCGTCGCGTCCGTCACGTCGTCACCGAGAACCAGCGCGTGCTCGACACCGTCCGCACGCTGCGAACCGACGGCCCGCGCGCGATCGGCCACCTGCTCGACGCCTCGCACGTGTCGATGCGCGACGACTTCGAGATCTCGGTGCCCGAGCTCGACCTCGCCGTCGCCACCGCTCAGGCCACCGGTGCCGTCGGCGCCCGCATGACGGGTGGCGGTTTCGGCGGGTCGGCCATCGCGCTCGTCCCCTCCGAGGCTCGTGCCGACGTCGAGGCCGCGATCATCGCCGCCTTCGCCGAGGCCGGCCACACGGCCCCGACCGTGTTCACGGTGCACGCCGCCGAGGGCGCCCGCCGCGACGCCTGACGCCGCGCTGCCCCGAGACGGACACCGCACCACGGGATGACCACCGCACCACGAGATGGGCACAGCACCAGGGGAAAACCTGGCGCTGTGCCCATCTTCTGGCGTGATGGGGCAGCGGCGGCACACCCCGCCACGAGATAAACACGCCGCCACGACATCAGGTGGCGGCGTGTTTAGTTCGTGGCGGGATGAGAGCACGACCCCGACGCAGCACCACAAGACGGGCACAGCACCACGGGATGGGCGCCACACCCCGAGACGGGCACAGCACCACGCGATGGCCACCGCACGACGGGATGGGCACAGCACCAGGAGAAAACCTGGCGCTGTGCCCATCTTCTGGCGTGCTGGGTGCAGCGACGGCGCACCCCGCCACGAGATGAACACGCCGCCATGCGATTGCGTGGCGGCGTGTTCACTTCGTGGCGGGATGAGGGGGCGACCCCGACGCAGCACCACGGGATGGTCACCGCACCCCGGGATGGGCATCACACCGCGAGGCGGTCACACCACCACGAGACGAACACATCACCACGGCGCGGACACAGCACCACGAGATGGGCACAGCACCACGGCACGGGCACAGCACCACGGGATGGGCACAGCACCACGGCACGGGCACAGCACCACGGGATGGGCACAGCACCAGAGGAAAACCCGGCGCTGTGCCCATCTCCTGGCGTGGTGGACGACGCGGGGCGTCAGGGGCGCTCGGCGGCCTCGACCACGTTCTTCAGCAGCATGGCCCGGGTCATCGGCCCGACCCCTCCCGGCACGGGCGACTGGAAGCCCGCGACCGCGGCGACTGCCGGGTCGACGTCTCCGCGGAGCTTGTACTTGCCCGTCTCCTCGTTGAGCACACGGGTGATGCCGACGTCGATCACGGCGGCCCCGG
>Ga0265798_10005794_pt1 | contig 16459 bp, 17 predicted proteins | sample P3T30metagenome_FD_192430 | JGI IMG/M metagenome (GOLD analysis project Ga0265798, IMG submission 192430) | Plant litter microbial communities from East Loma Ridge, Irvine, California - P3 T30 | ecosystem: Environmental > Terrestrial > Plant litter > Unclassified | place: USA: California... | reverse complement strand
TCAGTGTCATGGCTCTCACAGGGCTGCATGCGGGAGGGCGAGCTCAATCTGGGGGGGAAAGCACGATGCGCAAGCGAGCCAATGCGCCGTTGCCAGGCGGGCGCCGCTCCTTCCTCCAACGAACCCATCGACGGTGCCTGAAGCAGCGGAAGAATAAATTTCTCCTCTTACCCTCACCCTCACGACGCCGTCTCACTGTCAATCGCCGTGTTTGCCTGTTGCTTGCTGCTCTTTGACTGGCTGCCCTTACGCCCGTCTCCTTGCACCAAAGTCCGCACTGTTAGTGGGGCAGACCCTTTAGGAGGAAAACAACACGTGAACTAGGCCTGTCTACGCTCGACCTTCTTTCGCTTCAAATTCCCTCCCTACGACGGACGCCCTCCGCAACCTTACCACTCCCTGCCTTCCTGCCGCACCACCTTCTGCTCCTCCCGCCACCGCGGCCCTCTAATTCTTCCCACCGCCAGATACCCCGCCTGAATCTTTGAAGCACCCTTCAGCAGTTATGGATATCAACCAGGTGTTGGAGGGGACCTACTCCGCCGGTATGCTGCCTTTGCTGAGACCCGCACTTTTCTAGAAGCTCGACTGACCCTCCTGCAGACGCTAGCATCCGTAACAACTCCGAGCAACAGCTCATCCAGGCTGCCGACAACAACTTTGTAAGTCTCCCCGCAGCCAGAGGGCTGCATGCCCCCCGAGACATAGCCAGAACATATCCACTAACACGTCTCCCACCAGCCTCAATACCTCACCGTCCTCGGCGGCGAACTCGCAAATGAACAAGCCGCGCCCCAGATCCGACAGGCCGCCGCCCTGGCCCTGAAGAACGCCTTCACCGCTCGCGAGTATGCCCGGTTACGTCAGGTCCAAGAACGATGGCTCAACCTCGACACCCAGATCAAGCAGCAGGTCAAGGACATGGCCCTGCGCACTCTGGCCACACCCAACAAGAACGTAGGCTCCGCCGCCGCACAGTTCATCGCCTCCGTCGCTGCTATCGAGATACCCCGCAATCAATGGCCGGAGCTCATGACCTCGCTCGTCGAGAGTGTCGGTCAGGGCAGCGACGCCCAAAAGCAATCCTCGCTTACCACAATCGGTTTCGTGTGTGACACAGACGACGTAGAGTTGAGGGACGCGCTAGCACAGCACTCCAACGCTATCCTGACGGCTGTCGTCCAGGGTGCCCGCAAGGAGGAGGCCAACAACGACGTCCGTGTAGCCGCCATAAACGCGCTCAGCGACTCGATCGAGTTTGTACGCTCCAACTTTGACAATGAGGGCGAGCGCAACTACATCATGCAGGTCATCTGCGAAGCCACACAAGCGGACGATAGCCGCATCCAGCAGGGCTCGTACGGATGTCTCAACCGCATCATGGGTCTGTACTACGACAAGATGCGCTTCTACATGGAGAAGGCGCTGTTCGGTCTTACCATCCAGGGCATGAAGAGCGAGGAAGAGGATGTCGCCAAGCTGGCCGTCGAGTTCTGGTGCACCGTCTGCGAGGAGGAAATCGCCATCGAGGACGACAACACCCAAGCTCAAGCCGAGGGCTCCACCGAGCTCCGCGAATACTTCAACTTTGCCCGAGTTGCCACACAAGAGGTCGTTCCAGTGCTGCTCGAGCTTCTTGCCAAGCAAGACGAGGATGCCGACGACAACGAGTACAACACTTCCCGCGCAGCATACCAATGTCTGCAGCTCTGGGCACAGTGTGTCGGTAGCGGCGTTATGCCCCCTGTTCTTGCTTTCATCGAAAAGTACATCCGCTCAGAAGACTGGCACTACCGTGATGCGTCCGTCTCCGCCTTTGGTGCCATCATGGAGGGTCCTGAGGAGTCTGTGCTAGACCCCATTGTCAAGCAAGCTCTGCCTACTTTGATCGGAATGATGGACGACCAGAACATCCACGTCAAGGACTCTGCCGCATACGCCTTGGGCCGCATCTGCGAGGCTGTTCCCAGCGCACTCGACGCCCAGCAGCACCTGCCTCCCCTGATTGGAGCTCTCTTCAACGGTCTCGCCAGCAACCCTAAGATGGCCGCGTCGTGCTGTTGGTCGCTGATGAACTTGGCCGACAGGTTCGCGGGAGAGCCAGGTTGCACAACTAACCCTTTGTCGCCTCATTTCGCCCAGAGCGTGCAGAGCCTCTTGCAGGTCACCGAGCGCGCTGATGCTGACAACACGCTCCGCACAGCCGCATACGAAGTACTCAACTCCTTTGTCAACAACGCCGCTGGCGACAGCGTTCCTCTGGTCAACGAGCTCGCCAACGTCATCCTAGAGCGCCTCGAGAAGTCCATGGCACTTCAATCGCAGGTTGTCAACGTTGAGGACAAGCTGACTCTCGAAGAGATGCAGACTAGCTTGGCCAGTGTCATCATGGCCATCATCCAGCGCATGGAGAGCGACATCAGGCCCCAGGCCGACCGCATCATGCAGGCACTGCTGAGTCTGCTTTCATCTCTGCCTCCCAAGTCTAGTGTTCCAGACACTGTCTTTGCCGCCATTGGTTCGATCGCGACGGCTCTCGAGGAGGACTTCCAGAAGTACATGGAGGCTTTCTCGCCATTCCTGTACAATGCTCTTAACAACCAGGAAGAGCCCGCGCTCTGCTCTATGGCCATTGGACTTGTGTCTGACATCACCCGATCTCTGGGCGAGAACGTCCAGCCATTCTGCGATGCGTTCATGAACTCTCTTCTTCACAACCTCCGCAGCCCTCAACTTGGCAACCAGCTCAAGCCAGCTATCCTGCAATGCTTCGGTGATATCGCACATGCCATCCACGGCGCGTTCGAGACTTACCTGACTGTTGTTGCTCAAGTGCTGCAACAAGCTGGACAAGTCACATTGACCACCGAGGGCAACTACGAGATGATCGATTACATCACCTCCCTCCGTGAGGGTATTATGGATGCATGGGATGGTTGCATCGTTGCCATGAAGAGCAGCAACAAGAGTAAGTTTTGTAATCCAAGACGTTGATCACACACTAACAGTTCTAGCTCAACTCATCGTCCCATACCTTGACTCCATCTTTGACCTCCTCCGCACTATCCAAGCAGACAGCAACCGCACTGAGGCTCTCCTCCGATCTTCGTGTGGTGTTATCGGGTATGTACAGGTGTCCCTCTTTCAACATATCTCACTAACATCATTCAGTGACCTCGCGGATGCGTTCCCAGCTGGTGACTTCCGGGAGTACTTCCGTCACGAGTTCCTCACCGCAATGGCGAGGGAGACACGCGCAAACCAAGATTTCAGCGGTCGAACCCGAGACACTGCTCGATGGGCACGTGAACAGATCAAGCGTCAAGTCGGTACGTCGCTCGGCTACAACCCCTACCTCCGCCCCGCTCCTCTCTAGTGAAATCGACATCCCCACCTTATATATATACTCCAGCCCACTGACTTCCCCTTCCCAGGCGGCAACCAAGGCGTAATGGCCTGATTGTCTTGATACCCCTTCCCTCCCCCAGCACTGCTTGAACCTTGTGTTGGCCAAGATGTTGGATAACCTCTCTGGAGGTACCGTCTAGCATGTGGCTAAAACATAGGTTCTAGCTCCCCCTCGCGTATCCCAGCACCTCGAAGCACAGTACGGAGCCCATCCGTTCGAAGAATGTCGTCGCGCACGGAACTTCGCTCCCCCTGGGTCATCGGTCTACGTCCCTCGCACTTACCCGGAAATCCTTGATAGAGCAGCGTCGTCGCATGCGTCCCAATTCGGAGGAGGAGGCGGAGTCGTTTCGTCGTACAACGATGTTGTCCATAGATTTGGACATTGGGTATTGGTCAATGGTGTCTCAACCTATCGTCCACCCGCGGAAAAGACTCCAGGTGGCTGCGGTCATCCCGAATTTGCCTAAAGTCGACACGAAACGTATCCAGCACCCCGACCCCGCAACTCCCGACCCCAGCACCAATGCGCATTCCCCCCGTCGAACCCGAATCGCACAGCACCCTCTCCAACCAAATCATGTAGCACCAAAAGTCTTGTAAGGCAAAGCAAAAGCTGTTATAGCTTTTTCTTCTTGCCAAGGAGAATAATAGATTCATTCCCATGCACCCTTTTTTGTACACTCACTTCTTCTTCTTCCTCCTCCTTCGGGGCTTCAACTTCCCAATCATAACATTGGAACTAGGCGTTTATACCACTTTGACTACTTTGATTGAGAAGTGGTCTTGTGGCTGTGGAATGGATATATTTGCTGGCCGGTGGTTTATAGTTGTAATGATTATTGCGTAGACTTGATGCTGATGTGTTCGCTGTGATAGTTGGCCATGCCTCGATGGTTTGTGATGTAACCTGTGGTGATTTCGAAACGATGTTAGCTAGTGTCGCAAGAGTGTCGATAATCAAGGCTCATCCAAATGACTCTACCTCTCAACGTAACGTTCATCTCCCTTTCTCTAGCTCCATCATCTCACCGTTGCTTACCATTACACGTACACCTAGGCTAACAAACTTTTGCAAAAATACACGTCTGCTCGCAAGTATACCAAGGGTCCGCCGCTGCTACCACAATCGCGCATCCACGCACACGCTCGTACATCTACTCTTCCCTCTTCTCCTCATCACAAGGGTCACAAGCACCAGCAAAAAAGAAGGTTCAAATGTCAAAAACATACAACAGCGGGGATTAACTATCACAAAGTTCCTCAATTCTTCTGTATTTAGTAAGCCTCCTTTCTGTATACAGACTATTAGCACACAGTCCTGTGTTGGTGGCTTACTCCGCCATGCACTAGCACGTAGGCGCTACTGATAAAGCAGCTGTCCAGCGCTTACGTACGATCCTCTGAATGGACGCCACAAGCATGGGGCACTCCACCTGTCATCTCCTGGTTTTTGCGCTCGAGCCTTCCTATCATAATACAGTACATCGGCGCCTCGCTGTAGGACACGATAGTAACACACTTCGGTAAACGCGAGCTCGAGTTACAGAAATGGATGAACCGTCAGTGGTGGTGGTTAAAGCGCAGTGTTAGTAAGGATTTTGATTCCTGAACTCAAAGTCTGTATAGGCACACTCCAGCAGATCCAGCATGCTTGACACCGAATCTTAGCCTATCAGCCATCTATTAGAGAAATTATGTTCTACTAGAAGTCCATCTTGTAGAACGGGAACCATGTGTTCTGTGTATAGTTGTTTAAATTCGCCGGTACGCTGCTTGTATATGACTGAATGGACGATAGGCTCAACCAGACCACCATTCTATTCCCACCATTCTAAATGGATTTCTTCATATGTGGCCCTCCCCCAGACATCGAGATTTGCAAGATTAGGATCGATCGCGTCATCCAGCAGCGTCATCGGAAAGCGACCGAAGCTGTGGCAGGCACAGTGAGCTTTCAATAAACTGTACTCAGCATATCCCACCACAAGGTCTTCATCTTGCTCTAGCTGCTCTCGTAGAGTCTCCATCGAAAAATACTGCGACGTCCAGGCAAGTCCGTCGTTAAGACGTCGATGCGACAGATATTCCGCTTGAACCGAACACCATAATGTACCGAGATCTTTCCTCCCATAAAAGCAGAGCGGGATGTCGTCTCTATAAGAATGTTCGTCTAGCAAACTGCGATCAGGCTCAGTGGATCCCATAAAATGGGCATCATCATCACTCGACTCTGAGTCGTTATATTTGTTGCCGACCTGCTCGACATGCGCTGTCTCACAACGACGTAGTACGCCGGCCAGTGCAGTCCATCCTGTCCTGAGCTCGGTATTCCAAGTCTCGAATGCTGGTACAGATTGAATCTCCTCTGCAAGCCCTGCAGCCGTAAGCTCCTCGTGATCACACTCAATGATTGAGTCAAGTGATAACAACGCAGCGACTGAAACATCAGCTCGGACGGAAGGGTCAAAGCCGTGAAATATGAGGCAAAGAGCGCACGCTAGTATACCAAATAGATCTTCACCGTTCTTTCCCTGGGTAGCAAGATGGTACGCCGTCATTACCAGACTATGCAAAGGTTGCAGTTGCAACTTTTTGCCACAGTCAGTACCGAAGCAGCGTCGGATGTATAATCCACTTGGTGTTTCTAGTAGCAGACGGTGTGGCATACGCCGGAACATCCGGTCAATGCAGTGACATATTGCCTGAATTGATGTATTGCAGAACTTGTGTTTCCAGCTAGACGGTATCGATGGACAGCCATGGGCATGAAGCTGGCGTACGCAAGAGGAGTCTGCATCCCAACGGCCACAAATATCGACTTCTTCTCCGATGAAGCGTGAGACGTCCTTGAGATTGTCGTCTACAACAACAGGTTTTGCGCTTGTGTGAGACTTGATGATCGTGATCATCAGGTTGTCAAGTATGGTGTGACCATGCTCATCCAGGTACATCTCAGAGACATGGCCTGGATCGACAAACTGCGAGACCACAACGAACACATCGCAACAAGATTTAGACCCATCGAGGAAACTCGTTGCTAGATGAAATGGATGCGCTAATGCTGGATCGATGTGTTTGGCCTGTAACTGCAGGAAGACTCGCGCAATCTGATCGAGATTTCGACTCATGATGCTGAAACCAAGAGACTCGACGAGCAACTCGCTCGAACGTTCCTCGTCTGCAGCTTTGGCAATCTGTGGAATCGCGACAGGGAGATCTGCGGCAGGGGTAGGGCTGAAGTCATTGTGTTCAAGCGCATTTCGCAGGTGCGCCTGCAATGAAGCTTGCTGCTCACTTGGAGACCATGATGCCCAGGTGGTATCGTCATCAGGGTCGGGCTGAGGAAAGGCTCGGGGTTCAGATACGTCTTCCGGTATCGGCTCATATCGCTGCTCATGCACATGAACGTACCATCGACAAAGATCCGAAGGTGGCGTTGGCTCATCGTCGCTATGTGGTGTGGAGCCGTGTGTCAAATCCTGGGGCGTTCCTGGAAGACTAGAACGGCCTGTGGAAAGATACTGTTCGAAGTTCAAAAGCTCCGCCGTCCATATCCTTGGTCCTTTACCCCAGTGTTTGGCGGTCTTGAAGCAAAAGAACCAATACTGGTACAGCCAGTCGGACAAGGCCCTACTATATTGTCAACTCAAGAACCATAGCACGGCTTTCGTCTTACCTTCTCTCCTCTCCATTCAGGGCCTTCAAAAGCTTCTCATGGTGGCCTTGTGCAAACATGCCGGCTCTTTCAACCATCGTGAGCTTTTTCGTGAGCTGGATCGTCGGTGAAGGTGCAGCGTTTGGGGACGCGCCCGATGAGGGGGTGGTAACTTCGATGTTGCTATGGGGCGTTGGTTGATCGAAGGGCGACGAATGATCGAAAGGTCGTACGTATGAGTGACGTATGGCAGCGTAGGGTAGGTTCCATTTGAGGAAGCTTTGACGTTAGCACACGAGCATACAATCCGGCCGTTGGCTACTTACAAACTGTTGGTGAATGGCAGCACGTGTCCGTCTACGGTCGTGATTTGGTTGCGATTAAGCGAGATTAATCTTTCGGTTTCTCGCATTTCTTCTTTCATCACCCGTCTCACCTTCTGACGATCAACTTGCTTCCCATCGATAGCGACTCGTGTGGAGAACTTGCCGACTGCGGCACGGCCTTTGTAATGCTTCACAGCTTTGATGATCTCACTCTTGCGAACATTCTTTGACCACCCCCATTTTCCAAACTGGGTTTTGTATTGGCGCTCGCTATATGTTAGACCTGTCAGCTCGTAGGTCCTCTCGCCAAAGACAGAAAGGGATATGCCCGACGCACACTCGATGGAAGCTGTGCTTGTTCCTCATTTCCTCAACAATGTCATTGAGCTTCCAACCTTCTGTCAGCCAGAGGGACTCTAGGGTCGGTTTTACATTCTCCCAAGGATCCGCGGATCCTGACGCGGCTGAACTCATCAAGGACAAGCACACGTGGATGTGACAGTCAAGCCGGGCGCAAAGAAGAAGAAGAATATAGATATTTTAAGGACCGCTGCTTGGTCGGAAGGAGAGAGGCTGTCGAAATCTCGAACTTGCTGCATTGCGGCAGGCTGGCTTATCCCCTTCTTATGGCGTTCTGGTGCCCTGTCTGGAATTTCTGACACGTGCCACAGCCAAGACGAACAAAGTTTCGACAGCCAACGGGATGACGTTCCCTGACGCACATTTGTTCTGGCGCTGCACAGGCTAAAAGTGTGCCGACGCCTTGTTTGCCTGCAAGAGTCCTCCATTCTGAAACCAACACCGATCGGCGTGCCAAGCTGAGCAAAGGTTCACTGGCCAATGGCCGTGATGCGGGCGTGACCGGCGCTTGAGCGGCGACGCGTAGAACGCCTAGCGAAGCAACACGACGTTAGCCATTGCGCTGTGGCACACTGCCCATCAGTGCCTGCTCTCAGCATCTCGAGGCTCTCTGTTACTAATTCCGTTACCATTGTCCAGCCATGAATGCCGCGAGCGAAAGAGTAGGAAGCACCGCTTTCCCTCGCCAGACGAGCGGCGGCCCTCACCACCTATCTCAAGTACATCCTTTCCATACTTCCGATAAGATAATAAGACATGCTCTCACCAAGGTGGATCTAAATCGATGAGGGTGGAGCTTGTGAAAGCTTAGTATCGACCCCGGACGTTACATCCATGCGCACCATCCAAAAGCCAAGGTAAACAAAAGTTCTCTGTCCAATATAAAGACTCGGATTTTGTGGCTTTCCTGCAAGGGTAGCCTACCAAGATGAACCAAAGTCGGCAGACCAATGTGCTGCGATTAAAATCAGGCTCTTACCGTATTCAGACAGCGGGATCATAACGCGAGACACCCGCCAACCTGACAAGAGCATGTTAACACATATTGACCCATGTTACTCTAAATGCATCACGCATACTCGGGCCTTCACCAAGACTTGCTCCAGCACTGAGAGGCTGACCTGTCCTTGATGCGCACTTCCCTCCCCCCCTCAAGATGTATAAAGATGTCTACTCCTTGTGCCTCTTCGTTTCCAGACATCGCATCATCTCTTATCCATTCAAGCCTTTGCCTCTTTCGCCGCCAGCGTCACAATCCAAATCACTCCATACACCATGGCTCAGCAAGCTACTTCGTCGTTAGTACACCCTCATCATTCACAACCCCACTGTCTTCTCTTACTGACCAACGCATAGTGGTACAGTCAATCTACCTCAGCAGAGGTCAACCGATACCGTCGCACTCTGCCCCTACCATATCAGCCTCTTATCTTCAGCCTCCAACACGTACACAAACAACATGAATCCGATGGACCGCTTCTTGGCCGAAGGGTCTGCAGAACAAAGTGCCATGTTCATTCGTTACGACAACGGCGAGCCATCGACGAAGAGGAAGTGCACATGCGAAAGGGCACATAAGGCGAAGATGTGAGGATCGGATACTAGTTGCTACTCAGTTGTACAAGCATAGTATAGACTTGCCCTTTGCTACTAGGGGCCATCTTCAAGAACAGGCAAAAGGGTTATGTATGTGCCTGAGAGGTGGAATATAGGTGGATAAATGGCGAGGTATAAGGGTGGAGTAATGGGGTGAGGTTGGGTGAGAACAGATAGGAGAAGGCATATATCTTAGAGTAATCGACAAACTTGGTCAACATCGCGGTCGTGTGTTCTAAGCTAGCTAATCGTTTCTAGTCCTTTTGTAGTATCGTTCCCACTTCTCCTGATCTCGCTTTAACATAGACTTCCTAAAGTTCTCACGATCAAAGTTATCCGGCCACCCATAAATCAGCATCAGCGACTGCAGTTCCTGAAGAGAATACGGTATAAGTCGATCTGGTATCCATCTCAAAGAGCGGAAGTCTATCCGGACCTTGTAATCTTCGTAATTCTTGCCAGTGGTTTCGTCGTGCAATGGTCCCCTACCATTGGTCTGACCAATCAAACGCAGCTGCGCATAATCGTCCTTCCACTCGTTGAGTATATCGCTGAGACGCGCAGTGCTTCCAGGGTGAACATCAGGTTACGAGAAGGAGTAAGAGGTTAGCTAGTAAGTCTACGCTCGCTTCCTCGGTTTCTAGATAGCTTCGGCAGCTAAGCATGTTTAGATTAGTATAGAGCGATATTGTAGGTACACAGGGCGGGACTCAACGTTAGCTACTAAAACAAGAACTTGTTTATAGAGATTGTATACAAATGATACATATACACTGCGCTCAACTCCCCAAAGTTCCGATGCAGACAGCCATGATACCCTACAAGACATATCTGAAATACATATTTTCGCCATCCGTCAAATCCATAAACGCCATCTTATCTCTTTCTTCTTCGTCCACGCTCATCGTCTCTCTCCTGTTGTTCTCTCTCTTCAGCACAGCGTATAGCGCTACTGCTGACGCTATTGTGATACAATAACAGATGATTAGACCCGTCCATAGCCTGGGATAATGCGCACCCTTCTCTTGACTCCTGATCAACAACGGACCGACGATGTTGCCTACGCAATACGCGACAAACACTGTGCCAGCCATGGCGCTCTTCTTCGTTGCGCCACTGACGTTAGACATGGCGATGACGATTGTTTGGCTGACGACTGCACCGAAAGTGCCGATTATGGAGTAGCCGGCTACGGGTGTGGGCGCGTGGTATGTCCAAGAGGATTTCCAGATCATGGCGCAGCCTGCGATGACGGGGAGGCAGTTTACGGTGAGTAAGATAATCCGAATGTTGGGTATGCGTGAGGAGAGGTAGCCGCAAAGGAGGATCGTAACGAGGCAAATCAGTCCAAGCGGGAACTGCCAGAGTATGGAAGCGAGAGGCGACCAGCCGAATGTGTTTACGATGAGCGGCCCGAAACCAGAAACTGCGCCGTTGACGGTGTACGCTGACCCCATGAGCAGGAAGACGAGGTAGAACTTCGCATCCGTGATGCATTCCTTGAGCTGATACAGCTTAATCTTCTGACACCGCACGCCTGTCGCGCCTTTCCTCAGCCGCTCAACAGCGACGACGCGTTCGTTCTTCGTCAGAAACCACGCTTCAGCGCAGGAATTGGGGATGAAGAAGCAGAAACATCCGAAGAGGAAGGTTAAACAGCCAGCGAGGAGGTAAATGTACTGCCATCGTCTCAACGCACCAGAAGTTATCTGTGCGAATCCGTAGTTCAACGCGCCGCCGATGATGGTAAAAAGACCCGTGCTACTAAACCACCAAGACTGGCGAACGGACTGTTCGCGCTGCGTGTAGTAACTGCTTACTATCGTCATAAAGCCTGTCGGGATGATACTTTCCACAAATCCCAAAAAGAAACGCTGGACATAAAGTCCCTTGTAGTCTGTAACAGCGGCTGTCAACATGCAGATAAGACTCCAAAGTAGTACGACTGCGCCAAGGATACGGCCTAGGTTGAAACGCTGGAGGGCGAATGTTAGTGGGTAGAGTCCTGCGAGCATGCCGAAGTAGAACAATGAAGTCGCCCATGAGAGACGCGTCGTGGAGATTACTGCTGGAGTGGTCGGCGTGGCAGGTGAGAGGGTTTGAGTAAGGTGTAGGTCGGTTGTCATGCCGAAGAGGGCGGCGGAGCCGAGGATGGCTTTGTCGTAATACACTAGGCCATAGCCTGTGGGATGGATGTTAAAATGATGGAATATGATGATGATTTAGGATTTGAGATGAATGGAATCGATGAGGCTGTTGGTCGTGGTGATGGTGAGATAGACATACCAACGATCATTGCGGGGATGAGAAACCAGTCGATCTTTCGGAGGACCTTTGCTTCGATTCGTGGGTCGATGTCTTGGGCGTGCTCTCCGACAAGGTTGATTGCTAAGTCTTTGTCGGTGGACGCTGCGGTCAAGGCTGTTTCGGCATCATGGTGAGGAGATGAGGCTATCGCCTTCTCTTCTGGTCTGGCGGTCGCCGAGTTCGAAGCCATGTCGCGAATACGATCGCGCACTCAAGAACAAGTTATTGGAATACAAGAGAGAAAGAGAGTCGACGATTTCACATCGCTTGACTCTACACGCACGGCTTGGATATCCACGGGATGCCACATAAACACTAGCGTCACGTCAATCCAGCGTGCCAAACCTCTGCAAGCTGCAAGCGAAGCCGGCGGCCAATCCATGGCCCTGGGCACGCCATCTGCGCACAATTGTGATTGGCGGGCGCTGGACATGCCGCGTGAACTGGCAGAAGTTGGGATGAATTGCACGGGTTGACTATGAACGCTAGTACCCTTCAGGTTTAGTGGCACGATGACATAATCGTGAAAAACTTTCCCTTGCTCACGCCGCGCTTTCTCCCGCCTACTCTGCCCAACCACAACCAGTGCCACCATCACCACGCGCGTGTGAAGATTGTGTACTCATGTCGTACACACTCTCTCACAGGTACACCACCAACGCTGCCTTCACCTATCTGTGAAGAGACGCGCGCGTCGACGCGAAGCTTGAGAAGCCCAACGCGCGCGCTTTGCAGAACGGTCTCTTGCCTCGCTCAATCTGCTGTTCCATCAGCAGATTTCGAGCTGGATGCACACAACACTTTCTCTTTTCTTTCTTCGAGGAAAAGAGGTTGTGTGTATGAGACAAGAGTAAATGCGACGATCTTTGAGTACGGAACCGCCTGAAACCATGTGTCGGACCTCTGTAATTTATCTGTCGGGACATATTTTGCGTTATGGGTGCTTTGCTTCAGGGTCTGAGCATCTTGGAACGTTGGATCTATAGCACGCCAACCTAGGGAAACACTGTACACCCTGGAGCCTACGTTGACGTTAGGTTGTCTACTTTGCAAGTCTTCGCTTTAACGTAGTCTGCAGACTTGTTAATTATTTCTTGTATAAGGTGATAGTGAGATGCCTTAGGTGCTTCACAACAATGCTTTGCTCTGGAGCCGCTAGACGTTGCACTATGGTACTCCTCGATATAATGTGCTATACTAAGCGGAACTCTCGTACGTCATTGGACTCAAAGAAACGTCCCAGGATCTCTTCAGAAACATCCGCCCACAGACTGGAAGGCCAGTCCTCCATACCGCTGCTCCAGGAATTCCTGTACAGCATTCGGCAAGCTCCAACGAATGTGTATAGTTCTGCGTTGGAATCGACCATAGGACGAAGCAGCCAGGGATGATTGGCTCCCTTCAATAGGACTAGTACATCTCCCTCCATAGGCTGTTCATCATCCCTTTGCAGATTCGCTATGAGGCCTCGTGAAGTCGTGAAACATACGTCATTCACAATCGTGCGTGTTATTTTCATCCATAGGTCTTCGGCAGACATTTGGCCTGTGCTCTCGCGGAACTCAGGATAGCCTGAACGGTTGAGAATACGAACGATTCCTCCCACGATATTCTGCTTGTCAACCTGCGCTTGTTTGCAAACATGCTCGAAAAAGTGGTCGAGACGATTGTTATTGTTTGCGCGTTCCTCTTCAGACCCATCGCTGCAACTGTAGTCTAGGACCAGTGTCACATCTCCTAAGTGAACCCCTCGTGTGGAGCAAACCCGGGTGTCATCCGAGACACTCACATCGGGATTGACTGACAGCCGCCTGTCTTTATCAAGACGCTGGATAAACGCTTTCGATGAACGATAATCTGGAACCCAACTGGGCACTCCTTCGAGTCCATGACGCCTCCGAGGGATGATAGCAAGATCGCCCGTATGGCGTAGTATCAGTCCAGTGTATTCATGAAAGACAGCCTCGAATGGAAGTGTATAGTCCGGGGCAAGGTTCTGGGGAAATACCATAATACCACCAACGGAGATGACCCCGTAAAGGTAGTCATGAGGAATTGTAGCTTCGAATCGTGCAAGCATGGCGGACAGCGCAGCCCTGAGAAGGAATGCAAGCAGTTTAGTGCGCAGAAATTCCTGCGCAACTGTGGGCATTTCCCACAGATCTAGAGCATCATTGGTCCAATCTTCAAAGATACTGGCGACATGTCCAGGTCTACCTTCGTCTGTAGTTTTGATTATGGACAAGTATTGATTATAGGCTTCATCTCCCACCTCTGATATAGTTGCAGATCTTCCTTCGAAGATGTCATGTATCGTTTCGCGAAGGGTTGCAGCAAAAACGTAGTGGTTTACCAGTCGGTGCATCATCCCGGGTTCGGCCATCACAAGGTCACGTAAATGACTTTGGTTTACAGCAAGGCAGAAACTTGAAAGGTGCTCATAGTCACACCAACATGACCCTGCTAGGATAATGGTGTAGCGTGACATCACTGTCTCTTGTATTACCCAAGTTCTTTTGAACCATGGCCGCCGACCAAGGCTCTTGTAGGCGTCTAGGATATGGGTAAGCTCAGCGCTGTTCAGGGCGTTGATAGTTCGTATGGTCCTTGCTTGATCCTGGAGATCATCGGTGTTGACCAAGTTCATGAACTCCTGGACCTCGGCATCGTCTTCTCCATTTTCTCCTAGCCATGCTAGCACGAATTCTGCAGCTCCATAGATCTTGCTCATCCGAGGTACCTGCGCCGACTTTTCTGCATTGTCTGACTGATTGATGCATACTGCATCGATCCAGAACAGAGTGCTACTGTTGCGAAAGATATCGGGTGCGCGAGAAGGGTTTCCAAGCAAGGCTCTTAGTTGTCGCAAGCCGGCGATAAGATTGGTAGTCTTTTGTACTGACTGACCATCGAGAAGTAATCGTTCCGTCTGGGTTGAGTCACCCCACACATATGATAATGCAACGAAAGGCGGTATCTCGGCTTTCGGCGCCGTCGCAGCTGATCCTGCCGTGCTCGAGGGACGTGGATCATACAACTCTTCATGCAGTAGTTTTGGTAGCGGTCTACCCGAAAACCATGCTTCCACCACGTCGACTTCAGTGTTGGGGAGTGGTAGGTATACCAGCTCACATTGAATAGGATCGGTCCAGGCACCGGGTTGAATCCTCACGAAGCGGACTTCGTCGCCTTCGAGCGGTCGGTAGATGTTGGCCATGCTGTGGTCGAGGGGAGTGTCAACTATTGCCACGAGGCTACGGCGGTTTCTCATGAGGAGGGGCAACTTCCGGCTTTGAAACTGTGCCACACGAGCGCATGATGGTACAGGACGTACACAGCGCGTCGTCGTCCAATGGCATATGCATGCTTTCACAATCAAGCCTGGAGCCTACGTTACCTAGGTAACGTCAGGCCACCTACTTTGCGTGTTTTTATCTTCATGTAGGCTCTAGGGTGTTTGGTTTTGCCCTGGTCTAAGGTGGATTCGCTACGCAGCCGTGCGTTTCTCCGAAGGATTAACAGCCCTCTCTTAACGTTGGATTACTGGAGGAAAGAGGCCAAGGGAGGCCCCGCGGGAGACAGGACCGGAAGAATGGACCCTGGAGCACCGTGCATGCCGCCAAATCTAGCGTCTTGGCGGGATGCGGGAACTTTCATGTCTGGACACTCGAAGGTGGTAGATACTTTCATCCTTCCATAGCAAATTATTCCAACACCGCTCTCGCAAGAAACTATGCATGGTAGGCGCAGGTTTGATCGAACCTCCATTTTCGAAGACGCTTCTGATACCATGCACACTCTCGAGTGCGCTCGAGAAGGAGAGTTCATGTCAACTCCCCCACACATCTTGAAAGGATGGCGACTAGATTGCAGCACTGCAGATGATTACTCTGAACGCCCCACTGCGGCTGACGGCACGCTGCGAAGGATGCTCTCGCTTCGCCTAAGACGTGCTGGGAGACGGCATCAACAGCCCGGGTAAGCAGTGATACCAGGGTATGCTCTTGGTTGGGATGATCTCGCGTGTCAATGCAATGCGTCTCGAACATCCCCGATCCAACATAAAAGTTCTTTCCCGTCATGTTTAATTCAACACCAGAAACATTCATACCCTAGCATCATGAAGCTTTCCAACGTCTTATCAATGGCTTTGGCCAGTACCACCGGCGCAAAGAGCATAGGGAAGCCTAATGAAGTAGACGCCCTAGCTGCCCAAAGTCTGCACCGAATGCAAGCCTATTACTCCGAGAACCCATTACCGAGCCCAGGAACATGCACACTCGATAACGTAGCCGTTCGTCGAGATTGGTGAGCGAGACATCCACCGTTCCGTTTTGCGTGGACTCACATACCCCAGGTCAGCATTAAGCAAACAGGAAAGACGCACCTACATCAAAGCCGTAAAATGTCTAGCAAAACTACCCGCGAAGACACCGGCCGCCATCGCTTCAGGAGCAAAGAGCCGATACGATGACATAGTCGTAACTCATATCCAACAAGCGTTCACAATCCATGGCACGGCAAACTTCTTGACATGGCACCGATACTATACTTGGGCGTTTGAACAGATGCTGCGGAATGAATGCGGTTATAAAGGGTACCAGCCTTATTACAACTGGTATGTGAAATCCATCTAGGTCTGTATGAGACCAATACTGACTTCATGCGCCAACATCAAGGGGCCACTGGGCAGACAACCCAAAAGCCTCCCCCTTCTTCGACGGCAGCGACACCAGCATGTCAGGCGACGGCGCATACATCGCGAACAGAACTTCAGTCTGCTTCCCATCAACCGAACAATGCT
>Ga0265798_10005793_pt1 | contig 16463 bp, 22 predicted proteins | sample P3T30metagenome_FD_192430 | JGI IMG/M metagenome (GOLD analysis project Ga0265798, IMG submission 192430) | Plant litter microbial communities from East Loma Ridge, Irvine, California - P3 T30 | ecosystem: Environmental > Terrestrial > Plant litter > Unclassified | place: USA: California... | reverse complement strand
GGCAAGTTCAAGCTGGGTGACGGCGTCACAGCCTGGGCAGCGCTGCCGTATCAGTCGTTCTGGAGCCGCTGGGGCCGGATCACCGGCAGCCTTGCCGATCAGCCCGATCTCGGATCGCTCGCCGGTCGCAGCACCATCAACGGCAACGACTGGAACGGTGCTGATCTGCCGATCACGCATGGCGGGACCGGCGCATCAACGGCGCCCGTCGCCCGTACCAACCTCGGCCTGGGCACGATGGCGACCGAGGCGGCAGCCGATTACGCCAAGGTCGACCTCGCGCAGAACACAGTCTCGGCCGCCTACACGCTGGCTGCCGTCGACCGCGGTCGGTTCATCTACTTCAACGCTGCCGGCCTGACGGTGACGGTGCCTGTGGCCAGCGTCGCATTCCCGCTCGGTGGCAGGGTGCTCTTCGTCAACCTCACCGGTGGAGCCTGCACGATCGCGCCAGCATCAGGCATCCGCCTGTTCGGGCCGGCCGGCAACAAGACCTACGCCCTGGCGAACAACAGCGTCGCCACCGTGCTGAAGGTCGCCAGCGACCTCTGGGTGATCTTCGGCTCCGGCCTCAGCTGATCGACTGCCAACAAAGGACATCGTCAATGCAACTTGCCCAGCGGCTGGACCTGACGGCTTTCCGCCGTGATCCGCTGCACGTCATCGTGCGCGTGGTCGGCGTCAACCTGTCCGGCGTGCCGGTCACCTACGGCGTCGGTCTTTATCCTGATGCCGATCCGGCGTTTCGGCTGCTGTCGTTGGGGGCCTCGGTCGGTGTCGGAGCCGACGGCATCCGCCTGGTGCGGATCGATCAGACGCCGGGCGGGCAGCCGGTCACCATCTACGAGATCATCGCCAGCAAGGGGCTGCTGGCTAACTTTCCGATCGCCGGCGAGATCGGCGACGACATCACCTTTTCCCACGAGCTTCAAGTCGGCGCCCTGCCGATGCCGTTCGGCTTTGCTGCCGTGGAAACGACCCTGTTCTTCGGAACCCTTACCATCAAAGGAAGTGTGAATGACTGACGTGACAATGGACGTATCCGGGCCCGGTGCCGAGCGCGCCGCCCTCTATGCAAAAGAAGCCAGCGGCGCAGCGCGCGACGCCGAGATGTCAGCCGCGGCTGCCTACACTGCTGGTCAGGCGGCAACGGCCGCGGCGCTGACCGGCGCCAACATCTACCCGACCATCGCTGCAGGTCTTGTCGGCACCGCCAATGGCGGCACCTTCTGGGCGTTCAACACCGCGGGCAAGCCGTCGCTGTACCAGCGCAACGGTGCCGTTGCCACGCAGAAGGCGACCCTGGCAGGCAGTGACGGTTTCCGGCTCAGCGCCTACGGCGCCGTGGCGGACGTCCGCACGGTGACCCAGGTGACGATGGCCGCTCGGTCGGCCGTGCTGACCACGGCAACCGACAGCTTCAGCGCCGATGACGTCGGCAAGGGCATCCGGGTGGCGGGCGCTGGCGCCGCAAGTGCGAAACTCACCACCACGATCGCCTCATTCCAATCGGCGCGGCAGGTCACCCTGGCCGTCCCGGCCACCACTGCTACCACGGACGCTTCGGCAGCGGCGATCGGCACAGACTGCGCCCCTGCGCTTCAAGCCGCGCTTGGCGCAGTGCGCAGCGCTGGCGGGGGCACGGTCGTGATCGACGGCTATTACCTGCTCGGCTCGCCCGTCCTGCAGAACTTCGATGGCACGAGCTCGGACGTTCGTCTCACCAGTGACGGCAGCGATGCCGGCCTGCTTATCGCGGGTGGGTCCAGCGACGACATGATCAGCATCACGGGGGTCCCGAAGCTGCGGATCGACGGCGTCAATTTCGCCGGCACCCCGGGTGAACTGGACGACATGCATCGTGTCCTCAACCTGCTCCAATGCGAGGTGCGGATCCGCGACTGTGGTTTCTACGGCCTGTCGAACATGACGGTCGCCGGTGCTGCCGTGATCTATGTCGACACCTGCGATCTCGGAATGGCGGACAATGTGTTCGGAGGCTGCGCCATGGCGAGTGGCCTCTACAGCTGCGTCGTCAACAACGAGACCTGGGCAGGCTTCTCGTCCTACCGCGATCGTTTCCTGGACTACGGCAACTTCCGCGGGATCTACCACAGCAAGACGGTCATCAACTTCTGCTACGCCTGGATCAGGGGTGGCAATCAGTTCGTCCAGAACTCCAATGCGGTCGGGCAGAGCGTCTTCCGGATCGTCGACTCGCGGTTCGATGAAGGTCACTATCGCGCGATCCTGATCGAAACGAGCGTCGACAGCGGTAGCCGAGTGAGTCGGGTCCATCTCGATGGCGTGCAGATCAACAACACCTTCCTCGCCGGGGGATCGGCAATCCGCATCGTTCGTGCCGATCACGTGCGGATTGATCGGGCTGCGATCGGATGGGCGAACCAGCCGCGCGATGGCATCACCCTCGACCAGTGCGGCGAGGTCGTGATCGATGGCGTTGTCGTGACTACCGGGGCACCGGGGACGGACACCGGTTCTCCGGACGGCCTCGTGGCCGAGCAGGTCGACAGCCTGACGATCATCAACTCACCGACGATCCGTCGGCTCAGCCTGGCGGCTGTGGGCCGGATCAGCCGGATCGAAAATGGCGCAGGCGGTGTGGTGCCCTTCGCCAAGCTCGGCCCGATCGACGATGGCGACTTTGCCGCGCCTCCTCCTGTCGGAACCGTCGCGATCGATACGCTCAATCGCCGTACATACACGCGGATGATCGATGGCTGGCTGGCTGGCCCGGTGATGACCGCGGGCGATGCCCGCCTGGTGCTGCGCAACGTCACGCCCGCAACCGGCAAGATCGGCTCGTCCAACGTCTATACCAAGACGGCTGGAGGCGAGAACTGGAAGAACTGCGTCGCCAACCTCGCCGCCACCGTCACCGGTGGTTTCCGGATGCTGATGACCTTCCCGACTGAGCAGGAGGGGGTGCGCATGCGTGCCGGCGCGCAGCTCAACAGTCAGGGTCTGGACTACGTTACCGGCGCCAATGACATCCAGCTCGGGGTGTTGCTCGAGGGCGGCTACCAGATCTACCTGATCGCACAGGACTCCTTTCTGGCAGGGCCGTTCGCGTACACGCCGGGGCAGCTGGTGGACCTGCGCTACAATGCTGGCGCTGGTACCGTGACCCTCCTGATCAACGGCAAACAGGTCAACACGCAGGCCGCGCCCGCGTCGATCACCCCCACGACGGTGCATCGCTTTTCGTCCACCCTCCAACAGGTCGGAACGAACTTCGAACTCCTCGGCTACGCCGCAGCCTGATGTGCCTTCCCCTCCGGGTCGCATGATCCGAAGGGGCTTTGGAGGGTCACCTATGAACAACAGCAGCTTCGCAGCACAGTCAGTCGCAAGCGGGCCGATGACAGTCGCGCCACCTTCTTTTGACGGGCACGGGTGGCTCGTCGTCCTCAACTTGGCGGGCTTCACCGCGGGGTTCGTCATTTCCCTGATGCTCGCGCTCAAGATGGTGCGAGACATCTGGTTGAACCGGGCGGAGGACAAGCTGCACCACCCGGTCACGGTCTGGCGGGGCTTCGGCGGCGCTGTCAGCCTCGCCATGGCGATCCGCTTCGGCCCGGCCGCCATGGTGCTGTGGGGGTGGGATCCGCAGCAGGCGCACGCGACAGGCTGGCTGCTCACCTTCCAGCGCTTTACCGATCCCATCGCCTTCACCTTAGGCTTGCTCGCGCTCGCCCTGTTCGAGATTTCCGGCCGGACCATGGCCGAGCACCTGCGCAAGGAGCCGCTGCCGACGAAGCTTTGGGCCTCCCGGCACCAGTTGAAGCGGCCGACCTGCATCTTCCTCCTCAGCCTGATCGCGGCGATCGGCGTGGTGTCCACCCGATGATGTGGCGGGCAATCGCGACGGTCGGCGCCGTCCTCCCCGCGGCCGCGGCCGCTCTCGCAAAGGACAAGGCTGCTACCGTGACCGAGTCCACCCCCGTCATCTGGCACTTCGTGGGCTACGCGTTCGAGGCGGGCAGTATGATCGCAGGCCTGTGCGCCTGCCTCGCTGTCCGGTTCTACGTCAGCCAGGAGGCCCGCAAGGATCATCGCTGGAACGTCGACCTGCCCGTGTCGGTACTCACCCTGCTGTTCACCGCGGGCATGATCATCCGGCTGCGGCCTGAGCCGTTCTGGGCGCTGGTCTATGGGACCGGGCTGGGATCGGCCGGCGTGCTGATCATCAGCGCGTGCCTCGCCTGGGTGAAGCGTGGCAGCGATCTGTTCCAACCGCCCAAGGCACCGACCAGCAAACCCGAAGGGTAACGCGCCCCGCCCGCCGCTTGGAGGAGACGGCGGGGCGCGGGGCACCGGGGGAGGCGTCCCGCTCCATAGGTACGTTCGATTTTGCCTTAATCAACCTCCTCTCATAGCTGGAGATTCTCAATGCGAGACACCAAGCCGCCCCTGTCGGGCGCGGCGCCGCAGTCGCGCGTCACCGCCAAAGGCGGCGCACTCGTCGGGACCGTGGGGCTCGCCGCGGCTGCCCTTCTGTCGACCTTCGTCTCGGGATGGGAGGATGGTCCCAAGGGGCCGGCACTCGTCCCCTATCGCGACATTGTCGGCGTCTGGACGCAATGCAGCGGCGAGACGCTCAACGTCACCGCGCGGACGCCGGCCGAGACGCCGGAGGGCTGCGCGATCAAGCTCGACAACCGCCTCGCCGGCTTCGCGCAGAACGTCGTGAAATGCACGCCATCCCTGCGCGGCAAGGACGAGGAATGGGCTGCAGCGACCAGCCTCGCCTACAACATTGGCGTCGGCGCATACTGCAAATCGAGCGTCGATCGCTTCTTCGATGCCGGCAAGCCGCTCCAGGCCTGCGACGCCTTCCTCCTCTGGGACAAGGCCGGCGGCAAGCGCGTGCAGGGCCTCGCCAATCGCCGCGCCGCGGAGCGCGCCCTCTGCCTCAAGGGCGCCCGCGCCTGACTTTTCCCCCGACATTCACGCAAGGAGCGATTCCATGAAGCTGCCCAAATTGATCGCAAAGCTGATCGGCTCGAAGGCCGCCCAAGAGGTGGTCGCGGTCGTCGTCGCCGACACCACCAAGGTCGTTGCGCTGCTGATGACCATGCCCATCGCCCATGTCGTGCGCGACGATATCCGCACCATCGCCAACGGCAGCTACTCCGGCCAGCAGAAGTTCGACATCGTGCTCGGCAACACCCTGCCGGTGCTGATCGATCTGCTCACCGGCAAGGGGTTCAACGTGGCGCCCGGCGACATTGAGGACATAGCGCGCGCGTTCGTCCAAGCGATCTACAACGACACCATGTCCACCCGCGCCGGCGGCATCGCGCGGCAAATCCTCGCGCTGTTCGGCATCCGGTGAGCGGCACCGGCCGGGTCGTCCACGTCGACGCCGGCGCCGTCCCCAACATCAACCAGGCGGCGCGGCGCGTGCTGGTCGATCGGCCGGATGGCGAGCGCCTCCTGTTCTTCATTCCGGTTGGCGATGACCCGCCCGAAGGCGCGCCGATCAGCTGGGGGCCGCGGCACGCGAGCTGGCCCGGCCACCGCGTCCCCAAGCTCAGCAACGAAATCGACCCCGACGCGCCCCTGCGCTGATCGAGAGAAGGACCCAACATGCCTCAGCTTTCCACTGCCGTCCGCAATGCCATGGGCAACGCGATTGAGACGGCGATCGGCGCCTCGCCGGTCTTTGAATACCGTACCGGCTTGCCGCCCGCGTCGCCCGCCGCAGCCTCGTCGGGTACGCTGCTGATGTCCGGCACGATGCCGTCGGACTGGATGACGGATGCCGCTAACGGCGTGAAGGCCGTCAACTCTAACGTGAAAGCCGATGCCGCCGTCGCGGCCGGCTATGCCGGTCACTTCCGGGTCAAGGCGTCCGACGGCACCTATCACATGCAGGGCTTGGTCTCGGAGAACTGGACCGCCTCGAAGGCGTATGTCGTCGGCATGCAGGTCAACCTAGGCGGCAACGTCTACCGTTGCACCGCCGCGGGCGCCGCGGCCGCCACTGGCGGGCCGACCGGCACCGGCACCGGCATCACCGATGGCAGCGTGACCTGGGCGTACGCCGGGCCGCAGGATCTGGTGCTGGCGAACACCAACATCGCGGCGGGGCAGGAGGGTATCAACCTCAGCAGCTACCAGCTGACGATGCCGAACGCGTAACCCAGCCGGTAGGAGCAAGCGATGGCGTTTCACGACCGCGTCAAGGTCTTCACGGCCACCAAGGGGCAAGGCCCTGTCACAGTCGGCGCCGCGCTACTCGGCTTCCGTGACTTTAGCAGCGCGGGAACCGTCACCGGCGAGCGAACCTCAAACCTCATCGAATGCAACGGCAACTTTGAGCAAAGCATCGGCATCTACAACGATGCCGATAAAACGGTCACCCGCACCCTTCTCTGGTCCACCACCGGTGCACTACTTGACTTGGACGGCACCGCCACCGTCACGCAGACCTTCTTTGCTCGCGACATGTACGAGCCGAAGCAGTCCAAAATCCGGATCAGCGGCGACGTGCAGGCCCCATTCGGGGCGTTTGTAGATTTCGATCCTACTGGCGCTTTCGACCTCGATATCGAAGGTCAGGCGCTCGACTGGCTTGAGTTCCGCATCAACGGGCAGGCTGGCGACAACGAAGCGATCACGAGCATCGAGTTCAACATCGACATGATGATCGGCGATACTCGCGTTGGCCGCGTCATTACGGGTAAAGACTCCAACACTCCGATCGGCTCTCTGAGCCTACGGCCAAACGACTACGATCCACGATCTGGGACGCTACCGTATGTCGCGCAGTCGAAGGACGTCAGCCCCTTGGGCCGTCTGAAGGCGCGTCTGCTCTGCCGATCGAATGGCTCGGGTGGTAGGGCTCGTAAGATCTTTGCATCGGATCAGACCGTGCCATTCCAATGGGACGTTAAGAACACTGGTCCAGCGCGCGTGAATTACGTCTGATGTTCGGCGCATACCCTCTAGCTTCCGCGCCGCTGGCCTCGTCTCCTGCGCGGACGGGGGGTGGCACGCCGATTGTCGGCGGGCAGGGATCTGTCACGCTGAGGCCTGTTGCAGTGACTGCGGCCGCGTCGTCGATCGTCAGCAGCACCGCCAACTTAACGCTTGGTCGCATCAGCGTTGTTGGCATTGGCCGCGCAACGATAGGGGGCGGCGCTGCGGTCACTATCGGTGCTGTCTCGGCAACCGGCGCAGCCGCAACGCCGATCGTCGGGCAGGCATCGGCGCAGCTTGCGCCGATGCTATCCACCGGCCGGGCCTCTGCCATCGCGGTAGGTTTTGGCGGTGGCGTGCTGGGCGCGATAGCCAGCACCGGCGCTGGATCGCCGCCGGCGCCGGCTATCATTGTGCCGGCGGGACGCAGCCTCACCCTGACCACGACTGGCAGTCGGCGCCTGGCGCTGACCACCACCGGCTCGCGCCGCCTCACCATCTGATCTTCTAAGGAGGACAACTCTATGGCTCTCCCGCCGGGCGCGAAAGCGTTCACCCAGCCGCTCGACCCGACCGACATCGACGTGTTCGAAACCACAATCGGGCAGGGCACCGACGATCTTCTCGCCCCGGGTGAAAGCGTGGCGGCCTTCGGGCTGGCGGTTACCGCGGAAGCGGCGGCCGCGGGCCTTCGGATCATGACCGAGGACGGGCGGGCGCCCACGCTCGCCGGGCTGCTGCTGCGGTTCTGGCTGACGGTCGACACATCGCAGTTCGGCGCCGCGGCCTTCTCCGGCGGCGGTATCGATCTGGGGCTCGAGTTGACGGTCAAGACGACCTCCATCCCTTATCGCACGAAACAGAAGACCCTCATCGTAAAGGTGGCACAGCAATGACCGATCAGATCACCGGCGTCGTCGACAATGGCGGCACTGCCGAAGCAGATTTTCCGTTCTACAAGGGCACGGTCGGCACCCGCACCCGCAACGGCTCCGACCTGATCGAGGTCGCCTATCGGGGCGAGGTGACGATCGAGCGTCTGCCAGCCGCCGGCAAGCTCGGCACCGAGGAGGTCGAGATCCTTACCTTGGAGCGCAGCACCACCGATCGGAAGATGATGGTCGCCACCGTCCGGCCGAAGTCACGCGATAGCTGACTGCTTCTCCATGCAATAATACCGGCCGTTGCCCGGGCTGTCTGAAGCCGGACAGGTGTCGATGACATAGCGGCTGCCAACGACCCGCGAGGCTTGTTCGAGTTGTGCGACCGTGCTGGCGTGCGTCAGATCAAGCAGTCGGTCTACCTGACGCGGATTTACGCCCATCGATCGCGCAAGGTCTGCCTTGCGCCAGTCGCGAGCACGCATCGCCTGATAGATCGCCAGCTTGAGTTCGCCGAGAAGGCTGGGGGCAACGTCGGGGCGGCCGTCGAGTGCGGACGGTGCGGGTATATCGCGGCGATCAGCGATGTACCCGTTCAGCGCGGTTTCCAGCGCTTCGACCGCGTTGGCGAGCGCCTCGTCCTCATCGGCGCCGAACGAGACGGCCTCGGGGACGTCGGGGAAGGTCACCATGACCGTGTCGTTGTCATCTGGGGTGAGGTCGACGGGGTAGTAGAGCATCGTGCCATCCTTGGCCTGTGGTAGGTCGTTAATTGCCTCGGGATCATTCAATCCCGAGGTCTTTCTTGATTTTGCGCATCAGTCCGGTGCCGAGTTGCTTGGCCCCGCCATGCTGCGGAAGGACTGAGGTCTTCCCGTCGCGGCGGCAGAGAAGGTGTCCACCTTTGCCCGGTTCGAAGGTGGTGCCCTGCTTGGCGAGATAGCGGCGGAACTGATCGCTGTTCATGCATTCTGTGTAGACACTAACGTCTATAGACGCAAGTGTCTATAGACACGAATGTCGTCTTATTTCCCGAGACACGTCCGCAGGCCGATGTCCTAGCGGGGGTGCCGTGCGTCAAGATGGTGAGGGACAACGCCAAAAGGGAGCCCGCCGACAGGGGGATCGCGACGGGCTCCAAGGTTGCATGTCTGGGAGGATCTGAATCTACCAGGCGCTTTGATAACTAGGCGATTGCACGACCTTGTCCCCCACATAGGCTATTGATCTACAACTGCGCCGCCCTCTTACCGGAGCCATCCGTTACAAGCCGGTCAACGATCGGACGATGAACTATCGCGCCATCTATGGATTGCCTTCAAGGTCAACAACCGGAGCGAGCCATGACCACTAGGCCTCGTAGCGAACCTCTCGCGATCGTGGCTGAGCAAGCGCACGTGCTCATCGAAGCGCGCGGCGGGGTGACTTTGACAATGACGCCTGACGTGGCGCTCGCTAGCGCCGACCGACTTGCTGACGAGGCCGCAACGGCGAACGGACAGCAAACCATGAACGGCATATCGCCAGGGCATGGACAGGGGCACGATCACCTCAATTAAGGCGGCAGCAATCCATTTCGGCTAACGCCCGAGGATGGTGAAAACGCCCACAGAGGTTCGAGCAGAAGCTGCGGTGTACCGGCGCATGGCCGCCGACACTGGTGGAACTGCGATGACCGAGGCTTTGCTCGCCGTGGCTGAGGCACTGGAAGCCTCCGCAGCGGCGGTAGAGGCTGCTCTGGTAGCAGAGGTGTGCGAGGACGGCGCGACCCCGTCGGGTTGCTCCATCCTCACAAAAAACGGGCCGCCGAAGCGACCCGAGGTATCAAGGTATCACTACCACAAGAGGTCTCTGAATAGCAGCGATGCTGACCTAATAACGCAGAACCGAGGCTTGTCAAAGAAAAGGCCGCGTGGGCGGCCCTAAATAGGTCTGAGTAGGGAATGCCTCGAAGGGAGGCCATCCTTGAAGCGCACCAGCGCTTCTGCGGCCCGTCCATCGGACGAGCGCGGTTCCCCCGCGTGCGAGGACGGTGCGACCCCGTCGGGCCGCTCCAATCCCATGTCCGCTTGACGTAGCCGCCTCATCGGCCAAGCATATGCCATGGCGCACAGTTTCATTGCCTATATCGACGAAGCCGGTGACGACGGGTTACATCGCGACAAGTACAGGATTCCGGGTAGGGGCGGGGGGTCTTCGCACTGGCTGACGATAGGTGCCACGGTTTGGCGTCAGTCCCGTGACCTCGATGCAGTGCGCTGGGCGAAAGAAATTCGAGCGCAGCTTCCTCAGCAGAAGCGACACAAGCCGCTGCATTACAAGGATATGGACCACGCCCAAAAAGTGATGGCCATCCAGGGCTTATGTAAGCGTCCGATGCGGGCTGTAGCGGTCATTGCAAATAAACCTGTTATCCCTGACGGCACTTACACGCAGAAACATCAACTATACCACTACATGTGCCGCTACTTGCTTGAAAGAGTGTCATGGCTCTGCCGTGACATGCGGCCAGAAGTGCCCGAAGGCGATGGCCGGGTGAAAATCGTATTCTCGCGAAGGCGGGCGATGGATTATGACGACTTTCAGTCGTACATTCAGCGCCTGAAGGATGCGCTTGATCCAGAGATCCGAATACATTGGCCGGTCATCGACATACCGGCGATCGAGGCCGAGGATCATGGTGCGAGGTTTGGGTTGCAGATTGCCGACTTGGTCATGTCTGGCTTGACTGCTGCGCTTGAACCCGACTTTTATGGCAACGTCGAGCCAAGGTTTGCGCGCTCGTTGAAGCCATTAATTTATCATAGGGGCAGCAACTATTTGAGCTACGGCGCCAAGGTCGTGCCTAGCCCGGAAACCATTCCGCTATCCGATCAACAGCGCGAATTTCTAGACATTTTCAGGTAGGGGTGAGCAGCCCCCCGGCCCATGGTGGCCTTGCGGCCTGCAACCTCATCGGATGCTCTGGGTTGTTCCGGCGGTGGCTGCTCAAGAGGAATCTATAGGTCCGATTCGTTAGCGCAAGGTCAATTCGCTAAGAGATTAAAACGGTTCACCTTTTACCGGTCCAAAGGTCCCGCACGCCCAGCCCTCGTTCGTCCAGGCCGAAGTAATCCGCCAGCCGGCGGTGCTCGTCCGGCCGCAGCGCCGTAGGGACGCCGTGAAGGACGAAGCGGCGCAGGTAACCGTCTCTCCGGCCGAGCATGCGCGACAGGGCGGCGTAGCTGTCGGGACCGGCATCGATCACGGCGGCGAGCGCGGTTCGGGGATCGGCCTCGCGCTTGTCGATGCGCCTCGATCGTCGGGCCTCGCGCTCGCCGGCGGTCGGCGCGAGGCGGGCCATGCGCTTTGCCTCGTTGCGAGACAGCTCAGCCAGATACCAGCGATCATAGACAACTGTCCGCGTCTGGTCCGCTGTCAGATGCATAGATAGTCCAGCTCGGCGTCATCGAGCGCCGCGAACATATCGCCCTCTGCCTGCATGGCGGAGAGGTGGGCGCGGATCACGCCAACGTCACCGCTCTTCGGGAAGCGCCGATCGGCGGCGGCGCCGGCCGCGAGCTGACCGATCAGGCCGCCGCGATCCTTCTGCTGCACCAGCCATGCGCCGAAGGGCAGGGGCTGCTCCATGTACCGTTCTGGGTTGGTCGCCACGATTCTTTCCTCTTGCCGACTCGGGAGCCACGCTCTTACCAGATGTTCTGCATTTGTTCTATCGGGAGAGGAACATGGGATGGAACGACTTCAGCTTGCCGGCGGTCGGCTGCTGGTACGAAAACGACGACGGCAGCAGCCGCCAGGACGAATTGCGCCAGTGCGTGCCGGGTGAATGGTTGGAGTTCGTCCGCGAGCCGGACAACCCGCACGATCACCTTGCCGTCGCGATCCTGACGGGCAGGGGGATGAAGGTCGGCTATCTCGGCCGCGACCGCGCCGGCTGGATCGCACCCAAGATCGACCGGGGGTATCTGGTGCACGCCATCGTCGAGAGGGTGAAGGGCATCCATCTTGAGGGTGCGACCTTGGGCCTCGTCATGCGGATCAACATGGAGGGCGAAGAGCCCGAGCTTCCACAGTCTGAAGAATGGAGCTGCTGGGCTGCATAATGTGTCCGCTATCGCCCAGAATGGGACATTAGCGCTCTCCAAGTCGACGGTGAGCACCGAAAGCTCGATTGCAGACACCAATCCAGGGATGCAGAATTTGGCTGATGTTTCAGTCCAAGGCACGCATTCGGTTAGCGACATTAGTAGGTGCCGGGGCAGGCGCCGTCATTGCTGTGCCTGCCATTTTATGGGCGACGATGTCAGGTGGTGCTGGTCATGGTTCTTATAGTGCCGCGCGTCTGCTGTTTCCGTTTTCTATGCTCGTTGCGGATCTTGGAGGGTCGATTGGGCTTCTTGCGGCTGGCGTAGGTTTGCTTCAATTTCCATCGTATGGCGCACTAGTTGCGCGAGCCGCTGTGCTAAAAGACTATCGGATCGCATTCTATGCTGCGGCTGCGCATCTCGTAGCATCCTTCGCCTGCTTCTCAGGCATGTTACACGCTTACTCATGAGAGGCGGGCCGTGGCCTTAAATCGGGTCGCGACGCTCATCCGGTAGCAGCCAGCCCATAGTGAGGCGGACAGCGATTCGCCCGATCTTGCTCGCACGCTCATCAACAAAGTGAGAACTTGGGACGCGCTTGCGGATGACGGTTGGAATGACGCCGCCGAAGCCGTATTCCGGATTTGAGACGTTGAAGCCGCAAAAATAAGTCGGGGGTATCAGTCGGGGTACGATGAGGGGAGGGCCATATAGGAATGGCAGAAATCAGCCATTTCTACCCTATCTTTGGCCGGGCTCCCTCTCCGCCACACCGTCCTACGGTGATTATAGTTCTCTCGAAAATACCGAATTGGTAGAGGGCGTTAGCCGCCACGGCCAGCGTCTATAGACGCCTGCATGCTGATAGCAGCCAGCCAAATGCGCCGTTTGCGTCTCTCCTGAGTTCTCAGCAGCCGTTTTTGATCCCCTCGCTGGCGCGCGCGCCAGGGAGCATCGCCGTGCGGCCCGACATAGGAATTAGATTGGCGGTCACGAAACCGTCGTAGTACTAAAAAAAAGGACGGCAGGGTCAGAAGGGCACGTGAGCATGGGGCAGGGTGTGACACGGCACGGCAGGCCGCATTGTGAAGCGTTCCCTCCGCTCGACATATTGAAGGCCGCGCGAAGCCTTCGGCATGCGGATGGTACGTGCGAGTGGGTCGACGAGCGCGGTGAGGTCATCGGCAAAGGGCGTATGGAGCGGCTCGATGCAACCAGTGCTCTCTTCACATATCGATTTTCCGGATCGACAAACATCGCAAAGGCAGCGGGGGTATTGCGCCTCGATGTAAGCGGCAGTCGAAGAAACCCAAACGTCGTGCGCTACAGTTTCACCTGTCCGCACTGTGCTGAGCCCAGGCAAAAGATCTTTTTCGTTGCTGGATCGTGGGCGTGTAGAGCATGCCATGACTTAGTTTATCTAAAGCAAAGGCTTGCTAATGTCAATAAGACGATAGCTTATCGAGATAGCATAGTTTTAACAATAAGCGAAATGAAGAAGGAGGGGAGGCAAACACGAGCATTCCACAATCTCGGCCGGAGACTCGCTCGTATCGAGCGTGAGCTGGAGGCGGCGGGTTTTACATCCATGCCGCAGGAGTTGCTGTACCGCAGCTATGACCGCTGGAGCGGCGTAGCCTCACAAATCACAGTGACCGCGACTGCGTCATCAGATCGCAAGCCTGTGTTGGACGAGCAATGTGTTGATCCCGGCTTAGCCTTCTTCATGCCAAAGCCGCACCAGCCCGAACCTCATGTTGCTGGCGATCTCATCGGGTCCCCGGTGCTAGATCGTCCCTTTCAGCCGTACCTGACAGCACGAAAGAAGGAGCAGCTGAAGCAGGTAAAACAAGAGGCCATGGCGAACGGCATATACCGCGGCGGGCCGACGATGTGGGCGGGCTTGCTTGCAGAACGACTCATCATCCACCCTCTCGTGATCACGAGCGAATGGAGCGAGATAACGGAGTTCGTCAGCGATGATGGTCAAGCGGACAGCATCATCACGGCAGCGTATGAAGGGGACCCGACGCTATGGCGTATTGGTCCTGGCACGGAAACCAGCAGGCGCCCGCTGCGTGCCGTTCTGAACGACGGCATTGTCATGCTGCGCGTTCGTGCGCCCGTAGTCGGGCGCTTCGATCCCCTAGCAGATCTAACCGCGGCACGTGACGCGGTGATGAATCGGCTCATGCGGATTGAAGCAAAATTTCAGGAGTTCAACGCGAACCGCGAGGATATCGCGATCCGCTGGATAAGGCATGCCTGGTCACGAAGCTGACGTTTTGTCCGTGAGGCTAGCTCACGCCTCATCGTCCTGGTGCCACGGATCGATCTCGTCCCAGCCAAGGCGCATGTAGTGCTCACGGAACATTCGCTGCGCCTGAACCGCAGCTAGGATCCAAAAAGCCGGCGCCACGATGAAGAGCAGTGGCCAGGCAACGAGGAGCGTTCCAATCAGGACGACAAGTGTGAAGGCGAACGGTCGCCACAGGTTGCGCGCGGCCATGTAGAACAGGCCGAACAGCAGCATCCAAAGCCAGGCGCGGCGCGGTACGCTCTCGCGCCAGCCGGTAGCCGGGTTCTCGTAGATAGCGGTGACCTCATAAGGGTCGAACGACTGCGGACGGCGGGGTAGGCGGCGGCCGCCATGGCCGTGGTTCACAGACACGCGCGCACCTCCTTGACCCGGGTGCGGTCACTGCCCGCCCACATGGTCTTGAACTGATGCATGATGACGTGGGTGCCGGTCGCGGTGGGCGTGGTTTCGATCATCAGTATTGGATAGGTATCGCCAAGCACCAGCATGGCGCCGTTCTCGCGTGGTACGGACTTCGGCGTAGCGCCGCCGAGGTTCAGCCAGGCGGCAGACACGCAGGCGATGACCGCGTTGCTATCACGCGTGCTGTCAGCGACAAACACTGGCTCGCGCTTCTGCATACCGTTGACCGACATTGCCGGGTTACAGGCACTCGCCACCAGTGGCAGCACGAGCGCAGCGACCGTCCTTGAAATCATCATGTGAAGCTCCCCTCTTGCGGGGCGCCTCGTGCAGCTTCGCCGATAGTCGCCCCTATGTTCCTCTCGGGGCGACGGCCGAAGCCGGATGTTGGAAACCTGGTGTACACACAGGCGCATGCGCCTTTACCGGCAAGCCGGCTGGACATGCGCGCATGCCACCCGGCCCCGAATTGCTTCGCGACCGAGTCTGTACATCGGGGTTTCCACGCCCCGCTCCCGCGTATCTCGGGAGCGAGGCGGTGATCGTCTGACGTCAGAGAAGACGCAAGGAAAAACGACGCAAAAGCGTTAGTTCTGCATCGCAAAGAGGCTGCGCTGTGCAGACCAGTCGGCCGGCAACGGTAGCATGTCGCTGAGCCGCGCCACGGTCAGCCAGGTAGGCTGGCGGCCCTCGACGATGCGGGTAACCAGATCAGGCGCGAGGAAGGCTGTGCCAATGAACTGCCGGATATAGGCCGAGGTAATGCCATTAGCGCTGGCGATGGCCCGGATGGAGACGTGCTTGCCGCTGGTAAGATCCGCAAGCCAACCGCGGGCCTGCGCAACGACCGCGATAAGGCTGGTGTCCGGGTTGGGGGCAGCATGGCCGGGTACCACCAAGGTCAGGCGTGCCTTGGCGCGGCCAAGGCTTGCTGGCGTGACAATCGTGCCGATCTCGCCGGCAAGCCCCAGCGCGTCCAGTCGGAGCGTGGTCGTCACGTCAGCCTCGGTGACCTCGACCTGGTCAACCAGGTCACGAACCGCCTTGTACTTGGTATCGTTGGCGTTGGCGGTGAGCGCCTTGGCGAGCGCGGTACTCGCGGTGATGACGGCGGGGGATACCATGTCTAAGCTGGGCAGGGTGACCGCGAGCCGGGCAGGGGTGGCGAGTGTTTCTATGAGCGCGGTAAGAACGAGCGCGTCGAGATCGCCCGCTGGCACCCGCGTCGCAGGCGAGGCGTAATAGCAGTAGCGTCGGTTCGCCTTGCCAGTGTGCGTCGCGGTCATCCGCTGGCCAGATGCATCCTGTACGAGCCCAGAGAGCATGTGCCCGGACCCTGCGGACGTGGAGCCCTTCGCCTTGCGGCGATTGGCTTCGATCACTTGTTGTACCGGATCATAGAGGCTGGCCGGCACGATGCGCTCGTGCTGGCCAGGATAGCGCTTGTCCTTATGGCCGATCTCGCCGGCATAGATCGGGTTCGCAAGAATGCTGTACAGCGAACCGCGGCCAAGCTTGGTGCCACCAGACGTCCGGCCATCAGCAAAGACGCGCCACTTCGACCGGATCCCGGCCTCGTCCGCAGCCTCGACGAGCGTGTCGACGTTGCGATGTTTGAGGTAGAGCCGGAAAAGGTCGCGCACCTGAGCTGCCTCGGGTTCGTTGACGATGAGCAATCGCTCGACGACATCATAGCCGAGCGGCACAGCGCCCCCCATCCACATACCCTTGGCCTTGGACGCGGCGATCTTGTCGCGGATGCGCTCCCCGGTCACCTCGCGCTCGAACTGGGCAAAGCTCAGCAGCACGTTGAGGGTGAGCCGG
>Ga0265798_10005787_pt1 | contig 16471 bp, 20 predicted proteins | sample P3T30metagenome_FD_192430 | JGI IMG/M metagenome (GOLD analysis project Ga0265798, IMG submission 192430) | Plant litter microbial communities from East Loma Ridge, Irvine, California - P3 T30 | ecosystem: Environmental > Terrestrial > Plant litter > Unclassified | place: USA: California... | reverse complement strand
TGAAGGAAATCGGCAGCGTCGAGAACATCCCGGCCTTCATCGAGAAGGTCAAGGACAAGAACTCGGGCGTCAAGCTGATGGGCTTCGGTCACCGCGTGTACAAGAACTTCGACCCGCGCGCCAAGCTGATGCGCGAAACCTGCCACGAAGTGCTGGAAGAGTTGGGCCTGCAGGACGACCCGCTATTCAAGCTGGCCATGGAACTGGAAAAGATCGCCCTGAACGACGAATACTTCGTGTCGCGCAAGCTGTACCCGAACGTCGACTTCTACTCGGGCATCGTGCAGTCGGCCCTGGGCATCCCGGTCTCGATGTTCACCGGTATCTTCGCGATGGCCCGTACCATCGGCTGGATCGCCCAGTGGAACGAAATGATCGCCGACCCGGAACAGAAGATCGGCCGTCCACGTCAGCTGTTCGTCGGTTCGACCGTTCGTGACGTGCCGTCGATCGACAAGCGTTAATTCGTCTTAGTCAGTCGTCTATAAAAAGCGAGCCTGCGGGCTCGCTTTTTTATTTTCTGCCGTTAACTGATGCACAATGTCTGCTCGGCCGCATGGACGGCATTTCCGGGAGACGCGATGAGGAGGACGGCCAAGTCGATAGCCATGGCGGCGGCGCTCATGCTGGTATCGAGCCTGGCGGCGGCGCACGAGATCACCCTGCCGGCGGGCCGGCTCAAGGGCAAGGACATGGCCGACGGCAGCACCGTCTTCCATGGCATCCCGTATGCCGCCGCTCCAAGCGGCGCGCTGCGCTGGAAACCGCCGGCGCCGCCCGTGCCCTGGCGCGGCGTGCGCGACGCCACCGGCTGGACCCCGGCCTGCGTCCAGCCCGAGGATGGCTGGAACAAGGTCTTCACCGAGGACGCGACCGAGGACTGCCTGACGGTGTCACTGCGCACGCCCTCGATGGCGCCAAGCGCGCGCCTGCCGGTGCTGGTCTACTTCCACGGCGGCTCGAACGCCTACGGCGGCGCGGGCAGCCTGGTCGACAACGGCATCCACCGCGAGGGCATCGTGCAGGTGTCGGTCCAGTACCGGCTGGGCGTGTTCGGCTTCCTCGGCCTGGAAGCGCTGCGCAAGGAAGATCCGCACGGCGCGTCCGGCAACTATGCCTTGCTCGACCAACTGGCCGCGCTGCGCTGGGTGAAGGACAATATCGCCCGTTTCGGCGGCGACCCGGGCCGCGTTACCGTGACCGGCAATTCCGCCGGCGGCGTCGACGTGCTGTACCTCGCCATGTCGCCGCTGTCCAAGGGATTGTTCGACAAGATCATCGTGCAGTCGGCCTCGCCCCACAGGTCGATCGGCGCCGCGGACAACGAAGCCATCGGCGCCACCCTGCTCAAGCGCCTCGGCCTGCCGCCCGGCGCCGCCGGCCTGGCGCGCCTGCGCGCATTGCCGCCGGCCGCGGTGCTGGCGGCCAGCCGCGGCTGGCCGGCGTGCCCGGGCGTCGACGCGGGCGGCGTCTGGGAACAGCAGGTCGTCGACGGCTACGTGATGCGCGAACCGCTGGCGCAGGCGCTGGCCCATGGGGCGGGGCAGGGGATCGCCATCCTGATCGGCAGCAACCGGCAGGAAGAAGGGGCGGAGCGCAAGCCGGGCAGCGGACCCGCGCTGATCCGGGCCGGCTTCGGCCAGCACGCGGCCACGGCCATGCCGCTGTACGGCTACCGCGGGTCGGCAACGCCGCCGCCCGACCCGCTGCTGGGCAATGTGCCGACGCAGGTCATGACCGATATCGTGTTTCGTTGTCCGGTGAACTGGCTGGTCGGCAAGCTGCTGCCGAACACGGCGCGCATCTGGCGTTACGAATTCGGCCACGGCGCGCCGGGTACGAAGAAGCCGCCCGAGCACACCTCCGAGATGGATTACGTCTACAAACCGGTACCCGCCGATGCCGTGCCCGCGAACTGGCCGCCGGTGCAGCGCTACTGGGCGAACTTCGTGCGCAATGGCGATCCGAACGGTCCCGGCTTGCCGCACTGGCCCGCCGTGGGCAGCCAGGCCGCCTACCTGGCGCTGGACGCCGGCGGGATCCATGCGGGACAAGGGCTGCGCGCCGGCATCTGCCGCCTGCTGTACCAGGAACACGACGAGCCGGGCTGGATTGCGCTGCCGTGAGCGCGGGGTTGGTCGATGCTGCGCCGTCCAACGAAAAACGGCCGCTGGATCGCTCCGGCGGCCGCCTTTTCGGGGAATTAAACCATCAGTCCTGGTAATACGGCTCGACCACGCCCTTCAGCTTGATCAACATCGGACGGCCCTTGCGGTCCACGGTCTTGCCGGCGGCGACCTTGATCCAGCCTTCGCTGATGCAGTATTCCTCGACGTCGATGCGTTCCTTGCCGTTGAAACGGATGCCGACCGGGTGTTTGAAGACCTCCGCGTCGTGGTGCGGGCTCTTCGGGTCGATCGACAGGCGGTCGGGCAGGGCGGGGGCTTGGCCCTCGACTTGGGTTTGGGATTGGGTAGTATCGTTCATGCCCGCGATTATCCATGATTCCATGCGCATGCGCGAGTGCGCCAAGGCGTGCGCTGCCTGCTGCACGTGCAAAGTGGACGGAAATGCAACGCTTCGCTATGCTGGGGGCGTATGGACTCGAATACCAAGATCTTCCGCATTCCACGCCGCTTCAACTGGCCGCTGGTTGTCGCCGGCTTTGCCGCGCTGGCCTTGCTCATGATGCTGGGCCGCTGGGGTGCGCTCGTCGCCGATTCCGCTGCCTACCTCGATGCCGCGCGCTGGCTGCGTGGCGAGGTGCCGCTGGCGGAAGTCAAGCCGCCGTTCTCGTACCGCCTGGGCCTGCCGGCGCTGGCGGCCCTGCTGCCGGGCGAATTGCCGCATGTGTTCGGCACCCTCAACTGGCTGTTCGTGACCACCAGTGCGCTGCTGGCCACCGCCACCATGCGCCTGCTCGGCTTCGGCACCCAGCGCGCGCTGGCGGCGGGCTTGCTCACCATCCTGTCGCTGCCGGCCGTGTGGTACGCGCCCTGCGTGCTGATCGACGCCGGCTCGCTGTGCATGCGCGCGCTGTTCGTGTTCGGCGTGCTGACCGGGCGCCCCGGCCTGGCGCTGGGGGCGGCGCTGGCCGGCACGGCGATCCGCGAGGAAGACATCCTGCTGCTCACCTGGTTGATCGTGAATGATCATGTGAGCAAAAAGCGCGGCCTGGCGCTGCTGGCGGCGGCGATACTGGGTCTGGCGGGCGTGCACTGGCTGGTCGGGGCGCCGGCGCCGGGCTGGCATTTCGAGACGCGCTACCTCACCGGCTTGACGGCGGACTGGCGCGCGCTGGTATCGCTGGCCGCCTGCGCCGGCTTCGTGTTGCCGCTGGCGCTGGCCGGGCTGCGCGATGCGCCGGCGCGCATCCGGCCGCTGCGCAGCCTGCTCGCGCTGATGACGCTGCCGGCCGTGTATGCGGCGCTGTGTGCGCCGGCGGATGGGCGCATCGTGTGGGACCTGTATCCCTTCATGCTGCCGTTCGCGGTGGCCTTCGGCATGCCGAAGGAACAGGCGGCGCAGACGACCCAGGTGACGCAATTGCGGGTGGCGCGCCGCGCGTGAAGCTCAGGCGTCTTGCCTGGCGGCGATGAGCTCGCGCATCTCGTCGGCTGTCGCCCTCCATGAGGTGGCGGCCGTCAACGCGCGCATCCGCTGCGCCAGATCGTCGAGTTGCGCTGGCGGCGACTGCAGCGCCGATTCGCAGGCGGCGATGAATCCGGCATGATCGCGGCAGATCGTGATGACGTCGCCGTAGGATTGCCCGAGCTCGGCCACATCGGTACTGACGATGGGCCGCTCGCCCGCCATGTACTCCAAGGCGTTGGCCGTATGGATGTGCGCAGCGGATCCGGTCCGGTAAGGCATCAGGCAGACATCCCAGCCGACCAGGAATTGGGGCCAGGCGTGATGGGTCTGCGCGCCCAGGTAGTGGATGTTGGCGCGGCGCGGCAGGCTGTCCCCGATCTCGCCCCTGACCGGTCCGACCAGCACGATTTGCCATTCCGGATGCGCATCCGCCAGGGCGGCGATGAGATCGCCATCGAAGCTGTCGTCGATCGCGCCGTAGAAGCCCAGGCGCGGACCGCCAATCGCCGCCTGCATGGGGTGGCCGTTGCTGCGGTCCAGGGCCGGCTCGAAGTGAATCGTATCGACGCTGCTGGCCACATGGTGCACCCGGTCATGATGGCCACGCTTGGCATCGCGAAGATGCCGGCTGCTGGTGAACACGAGGTCGGCGGCGGCGAGCAGCTCGGCTTCGCGCGCCAGCAATTGCGGCGATGATGAAGCCGAGGCGCGCGGATCGTTCAGGCAATCGTAGACGACCAGACCCGCGTCGAGCGATGCCAGCAGGGGCTGCGCCATCGGCGTATAGAACCAGGCAAGCGGATTCCCGGCTTCCCCGGCCAATCCGCTCACGAAGGATTGCAGCGAGGCCCACGGATCCTTGTCCTGACCCGACGTATGCTGGCGATAGACGGTCACATTCGGCAAAGGGTGGGTCACATCCATGCGCTCGGCCGCGGCGCCGCCCACCGGCGTTTCCAGGTAGACGATGCGATAGTGCCGCGCCATATTGCCGAGCACGTGCTTGGGACGCGCATTCACGCAATGCCAGGGCATGTCGGAGAACACGATCATCGTCGGGAGGGCCGTCCCATTGGCGGCTTGCGAGCCGTGGCGACCGGCCGCCGGATAAAAATGTTCGACCAGCGATTGCGCCTGGCGCAAACCGCGCGCGTAGCCCGGTGCCAGCACGCGCGCCTGGGGATCGTCCGCTTGCGCCACCACGTCCCACATGCCGCTGTGATGCCAGTAATCCGGATTTTCCCAATCCGGCCGGTCGATGCCGGGATAGAGACAGATCCCGGAAATATCGGCGCCGCGCTGGCGCGCCATCACGACCTGCTCGGCGATTTCGCGGATCCAGATGCCACGGCCGCTGCCGACGTGACCGGTTTCAGCCAGCAACAGCGGGCGGCCGTAACGCGCGTGCACGTCCACCAGCATCTGGTGCAGCGGCCGGCGCCGCGCATCGTCGAGATGCCACCACAGGCGCTGGCCGGTGGCGGCTTCCCATTGGTTCGTATCGTAGTAATTCACGCCCATCAGGTCCAGGTAGCGCGGCGCGCCGCCGAGTTCCGGATCGCGCAGGCCGGCCAGCATGTCGAAGGCTTCGAACTGCGATTCCTGCATGCCCTCGGCGTGCAGCTGCGTGGCGGGGGCGTCGTCGTGGGGAATGATGTGGACCAGCGGGTCGCAATGCAGCATCCTGGCGCCCGGGATGACGTCCCAAATCGCGTCGCAGCCGGCGATGGCGGCGCGCACCAACTGGCGCTTCGCGTCGCGTGCCGCATGCTCGTGATCCATGTTCAGGCAGCGGAACATGCGCACCGACAGTCCCCAGCTGGTGAACGAAATCTCGTTGACCGGTGAGAATACCGGGGCAGGGCCGCCAAAGGGTTTCAGGAACTCGGCGGCGGCACGGCAGTACCGTACAAAGCGCGGCACGAATTCCTCGCCATACACGTCGATATCCTCGGGCCAGCCATAGTGCAGCAGGGTCCAGCAGATCTGGATGCCCAGTTCCTTGGCCGCGAGCACCCGCGCTTCGATGACGGAAAAGTCGAAGCGGCCATCTTTTTCGACCAGGCGCCAGCCGATGGATTCGCGGACGGTGCGTATGCCGAATTGCTTGAGGAGCAGGTAATCGTCCAGGGCACGCTGCTGGTGGCCGTTGGCATGATTCATGTCCAGGCGGGTGCCGCCATGATTGATATGGTCGGCGCCCTCGTAACCGGACTGCCAGTAGCTTAGGAACGGCCCGTCATTTGCCATGTAGCCCTTGAGTGACTGAAAAAAGTTTAATTATTATTTTTCTAACGAGAATCTTAACCCATGGCTCATCGCGCACGATAGCTTTCGGTCTGGCGTGTGTCACTTCCTGCGCATTCGCCGCAGTTTTTCCCTGGCGGCGTGGATCTCGTCCGGATCGCGCTGCCGGAACAGCCAGCGGGCGCCGATGCCGATCAGGGCAAAGACGAGGATGCCAACGAGTAAGGACAGCATGACGGTCTCCTGTTGAATCGATGCGCCGATTCTAAACGGTCTCCAGGTAGGCACCGATCAAACGCCGGTATTCGTCCATCATGCCCGCCATCTCGAATCCCGGCCCCGACTGCGCCACCCCCTTGAGCACCTGCAGCACCGCCGCCGCCATCACCGGCAGCCGCGCCTCGTCGACGGCCGGCAGCACCACCCGCAGCAGCGCGCCGATGTCGGCCAGCATCGCCGCGCGCAGCTGGCGCCGGCTGTCCTCGAGGCCGCGCGCGTCGACCAGCGCAATGGCGACGCTGCGCTGCGTGCGCAGGCCCAGCATGAAGTCGACCAGCGCATCGGCCAGCTGGCGCGGCGACATCCCGGCCGCGTGATCGCGCAGTTCCAGCAGACCATTGCCCAGGCGTTCCGTATAGCTGCGCAGCAGGGCGTCGGCGACGGCTTCCTTGGAGGGGAAGAAGCGGTACAGGGAGCCGATCGCGGTGCCGGAACTGGCGGCGATCTCGGTCATCGTCACCGCGTCGTAGCCCTTGTCGAGGATCAGGGCGGTACTGGCGTGCAGGATGGCGGCGACACGCTCGATGCCGCGCTGGCGCTTGGGGGCGGCGCCGCGGGCCGTCTCGGAAGGCGATGCTGTCATGGCTGGACCGGGGTGGATGGATCTTGCATTATAGGCCAGCCGGATTGACTTATGCGAGGGCATCCTCTACTATCTTTTGCGAGGATACCCTCGCATATCGTTTCGCCAGGGATCCGCCCCCATCTTCTTTTTGCGAGTCCACACCATGAACCTGAATCCCCAGACCACCGCCCTGGTCATGATCGACCTCCAGCACGGCAACACCGCACGCGAGCTGGCGCCTTACCCGGCGTCGCAGGTCGTCGCCAATTCCGTGCGCATCGCCGAAGCCTGCCGCGCCGCCGGCGCCACCGTCGTCTACGTGCGCGTCAGCGTCGGCGAACTGGCGCCGCACCAGGCCGACCGCGCGCTGCCGGGCTTGACCGTCATCCCGCCGAACCCGAGCGACATCGTGCCGGAAGCGGGCATGCAGGCGGGCGACTTCCTGGTCACCAAGCGCCAGTGGGGCGCCTTCCATGCCACCGAGCTGGACCAGATCCTGCGCCGCCGCGGCATCAAGGACATCATCCTGACCGGCATCGCCACCAACATCGGCGTCGAGTCGACCGCGCGCGTGGCGCACGACCTGGGCTACGACCTGGTGTTCGCCGAGGATGCGATGTCGTCGATCGGCGCAGGCGCGCACGGGTGGACTGTCGAAAACATGTTCCCGCTGATGGGCCGGGTGCGCAGCACCGAGCAGGTGCTGGCCGCGCTGCCGAAGGCTTGATCTTCGCTTTATTTGCACTTGCCGCTGAGTACGGCATAGCCCCAGAACGGCGCGGCGAACACGCCGCCGACGCCGACGAGCCAGTCGCCGAAGGTCTTGCTGCGGATGACGGTGCTCGTCGGCACGTGTTTCAGCGGATCGGGGCCGATGCAGCCCGGCACCTGCGCTTCCGAAAACTGGCGCCCGAATTTTGTGTAGGGATCATTGTCCCTGCCGGCGCTCAGCACGCCGCCGCCCGCCGGCTCCCTGCGGGCTGCCTTGCTTTCCTTGATGGTTTCGCGCACCGCGTTGCGGATGAGGTCGTCGTTCAGGTGGATGCCGGGCAGGGGCCTGAGCTTGCCCCGTGCCGCGAGCGGATCAGAGTCGTCCGGTGGCCTGGACTCCTGGGCAACGGCCACCAGGCAAGCGGCGAAGGCCAGCACCAGCGTGCCGGCGACAGCTGTGTTTTTCATGGGCGATCCATTTGTGACAGTCATTGACAAATCGATACTGAACAAATGTACACCAATCGGCTTGCGTCCAGCCTGCCTGCGTAAATTCTTACATTTCAAACGTACAATGTTTTATTTACGCTGAAAGGTGACCCGCATGCTCAAATCCCTGTTCCTGGCCTGCTGTCTGTTGCTGGGCAGCCTGACCGGCACTGTTCACGCCGCCAACCCCGATCCGGCGCTGGTTAAACAAGTGAACGCCTTTGTCGACGGCTGGCACGACGATGCCGCCCACGCGCGCATGGCCTATTTCGACAAGATGGCGCCCGATGGCATCTACATCGGCACCGACCGCAGCGAGTTGTGGCAGCGCGACGCCTTTCGCGCCTGGGGCCGCAAGTACTTCGAGGGCAAGAAGTCGGCCTGGACCTTCCACGCGACGCGGCGCAACGTGTACAGCTCGGCGGACGGCCAGCTGATCTGGTTCGACGAGTTGCTCGACACCGAAAACATGGGTCACTGCATGGCCAGCGGCGTGATCCGCAAGACGGCGACCGGCTTCGAGATCGTGCATTACCAGCTGTCGATCGCGGTGCCGAACGGGATTGCCGGCCAGGTGACCGGACTCATCAAGAAAGCCGAAGCGAAATAACTAGAACAGGCTGCCCTGGACCGCCGGCGGTGGCGTAGCCGCTGCAGGGGCCTTGGGGGCCCGCGGCGTGGTCGGCGCGGCCCAGGCCTTCATCGCCTCGGCCGGATAGGAGCGGAGAAACGTGCGCGCGCGTTCCGGGTTACGGGACTGCAGCCAGGCGTCGATGTCTTCCGGCGGCAGCACCACCAGCGCGCGCTTTTCGTCGTCCGGCTTGTGGAAGCGGCGCATCAGCGGGTGCTCGTCCGCGTTGATCGTGATCTGGGTAAAGGCGGTCGAGACGGAGCCGTCGGCTTCCGACCACTCGCGCCACAGGCCGGCCACGAAGAAGAGGGCGTCGTCGCGCATGCCGATGCCGTAGCGCTCGGCGCGGCCACTTTCGTAGTTCGGCTCGTAGAAACAGCGCATCGGCACTGCGCAGAATTGGGTACGGCGCCAGGCCGGGGCGAACGAGCGTTTTTCGCCGATCGATTCGGCGCGCGCGTTCATGGTGTCGAACACTTTCACACCGGCCGGGATGTGGCGGCGCGGCACCATGCCGTAACTGGCCAGGCACAGTTCGCGCCGGCCGCCATTGCCGGCGCGCACGATCGGTGCCGCGTAATCCTTCCAGGTTTCAGTCGCCCAATCCCAGTCGCGGTACAGGTCGACCAGTGTGCCCAGCACCATGTCGAGTTGTTCGGGCAGAGGAGGGCGATAATTGACGCACATGGAAATTCGGTCTTGGGATGAAATATCATGATACCAGCCGCCATGCACGCGTGTGCCCAGTCATTATTTGCAACTAACCGACTTTTGTCCGTCCTGACCTGGCAAGGGCGCCACCAGCCGGCGGGGGCGGCCCGCCACCGGTGCCGATGTGCTAAGGTTGCGCATCCGATTTCTGTCCCGGTTTCAAGCAGTGAGCATCCATTTCCAAGGCCATTACGTCGGCCGTTTCGCCCCGTCGCCCACCGGTCCGCTGCATGCGGGCTCGCTGGTCGCGGCGCTGGCCAGCTACCTCGACGCGCGCGCCCACCGCGGCACCTGGCTGGTGCGCATCGAAGACATCGACGAAGGTCGCGCCGTGCCCGGTTCCGCCGAGGACATCCTGGCGCTGCTGGACCGTCTCGGCATGTACGCCGACGGCGAGGTCGTGTGGCAGAGCCGGCGCAAGCATCTATATGAGGCGGCGCGCGGGCGGCTGGCGGACACGGTCTACGGCTGCGGCTGCAACCGGCGCGAGATCGTGGATTCGCGCCTGGGCGTCGGGCCGGACGGTGCCGCCATCTATCCCGGCACCTGCCGCCGCGGCCTGGCGCCGGGACGCGAGGCAAGGAGCCTGCGCCTGCGCGTGCCCGAGCCGGGCCAGGACATCATCACCTTCGACGACCGCTTTGCCGGCACCGTGAGCCAGCGTCTGGCCAGCGAGTCCGGCGACTTCGTGCTCAAGCGCGCCGACGGCTTCTGGGCCTACCAGCTGGCGGTGGTCGTCGACGATGCCGAGCAGGGCGTCACCGACGTCGTGCGCGGTGCCGATCTGCTCGATTCGACGCCGCGCCAGATCTACCTGCAGCGCTTGCTGGGCGTGCCGATGCCGCGCTACCTGCACGTGCCGGTGGTGCGCAACGCGCAGGGCGAGAAATTGTCGAAGCAGACCGGTGCGCTGGCAGTGCTGCCGGGCGACCAGGCGGGCGCGGTGGCTGCGCTGGTTGACGCGGCGCGCTTCCTCGGCCTCGACATCGCGCCGGGTGCGACGCTGTCCGGCTTCTGGCAAGCGGCGGTCCCGGCCTGGGCCAGCCTGCTTGCCGCACGCGGGGCGGACTGACCGCATCCGCACCCGCGCCGACGCTCGATGTCACTTGAGCATCTAGGTCTTCAAGCCCAGCGGCAGGTCCTCCTCGCGCCGCCGCCGTCCCATCCACAACAAACCGGCCAGGCCGGCACCCAGCATGGCCCACTCGGCCGGTTCTGGAATCGGCGCGGCCACCACGAAGCCGCGGATCTCCCCGCCCGGATAGGCCGAGGTATGGATGTTGACGTAGGCCTCGTTGGCATTCATGCCGGCGACCAGGGCCGATGCCGCACCCTGGGCCGTGCCGCCGTTCGCCGCCAGGAAGGCCGGGTCATACGAGCTTTCCTCGTACAGCGGGACGGCTGCGCTGTACTCGCCGGCCCGCACGCCGGTCGGGAAACCCTCGAACGGGACCGCGATGCCCGCGGTGCCGGTAAAGGCCGAGCCGGTGCAGCAATGGATGTGCGCCATCGTGGTGGCGCCGGTCAGGTCACGGAACGGAGCGTCGATCATGATCATCGAATCGTTGATCTCGATCGTGGTCAGGCTGGTGCCGAAGGACGCGTTGGGCGGACTTTCGGCCGGTCCGCTCGCGATCGACCGGTAGGTGACGCCGGTCTGGGCGAGGGCAGGGGCAGCCGCGCCGGCGGCGGCCGCAAGGGCTAGGACAGACAGAACATGTTTCATTGGAACTCTCCTGTTGAACATAAGCTCTGCAACGCACTCCGTCCTGGAGTGCAGCCGAAAACTTAGCATCAGGTGAGGGGGCAGGCTCGCACCGTACGGCTGAGATAATGCCTACAGGAGAGATACAAACAGCACGGCCTGATGCGAGCGGGCGAGACTTGCCCGGGGCCTACACCGCGACGACGCCGCCATCGACAAACAATTCATGTCCGGCGATAAAGCTGCTCTCGCCCGATGCCAGGAACAGGACTGCGCGCGCCACTTCGTCCGGCTCCCCCAAACGCCCGAGCGGAACGCTTTTATTCAACGCTTCTTCGACGCCAGGTTGCGCGTCGAGGTAGCTCCGGATCAGGCGCGTTTCCGTTCCACCAGGCGCGACCACGTTCACGCGGATGCCGCGCTCCTTGAGCTCATTCGTCCAGCTGCGGGCAAACGAGCGCACCGCCGCCTTGCTGGCGTTGTACAGCGACTGGCCCGGCAGGCCTTTGCTGCCGGCAATGGAGCCGTTGAGGACGACTGCACTTCCCGCCGTCATCAGCGGCAGTGCTTTCTGCACGGTGAACACCATGCCTTTCACGTTGACGTTGAAGAGCGCGTCGAAATGCGCATCGTCGATCGCATCGAGTGGCGCGACCTCGTACAGGCCCGCATTGGCGAACACGACATCGACCCTCTGGTGCTCGCGCTGGATGCGTTCGTAAAGCCGGGCGACGTCGGCAGCCTTGCTGACGTCACCTTGCACGCCCACAGCACCATGGCCGATCGCGTCCACGGCCTCGGCGAGCAGCTCTTGCCGGCGTCCCGTGATGTACACGTGCGCACCTTCGAGGGCGAACATTTTCGCCGTTGCGAGGCCGATGCCATCGCTGCCCCCTGTGATCACCACGACCTTGTTTTCGAAACGCTTCGTCATTTCCCGGTACCCTTTCTAATAAGTGGAGGATTGCTCCACTTATAATATGGAGGTATCCTCCGTTTGACAAGCAAAAGAGGAAAATAGTGAGTCATGAACCAGGCCTGCGGGCTGACGCGCAGAAGAACCGCGAACTGATCCTGTCTGCCGCCGAGGCACTGTTCCTGGAAAAAGGGGCAAATGTACCGCTGGAGGAGGTTGCCAAGCGCGCAGGCGTCGGTATCGGGACGCTGTATCGCCGCTTTCCCACGCGCGAGGACCTGCTGGCGGCGACCAGCAATGAGCGTTTCCTGGCGCTGGCGGAGACCAGCCGCGGGCGCGCCGCGGCGCTTGCGCCAGGCGAGGCCTTGCGCGCTTATCTCGAGGAGCTGGCCCGCAACACGAGCACTTACCAGAGCCTTGCGGCTTCGATCGGGACGGTCATCAAGTGCGGGACGCCTGGATGCAATGCGATCACCGCGGAAGGGCAGCGCCTGCTTCAGCGCGGGCAAGAGACAGGCGCCATCCGCCGCGATGTCACTTACGAGGATGTCATCTACGTGGTCACTGCCATTTCCATCGCCATCGAAAATGACCGTTCATCGACCTCGCGCATCGGGCACCTGGTGGACTTGTTCCTGAATGGCATCAGCGTAAAAGGGTCGGGTTAGACAGCGATACGCTGGGCCGTCAGGAACCCGCAAGCGGTTGCTTCATGATCGTGATGCTGCCGCCGGCCTCGAGGAAGGCGCATTGCATTTCGTGGCGCGCGCAGCCGGCCTCGCGCAGCGCCTGCTCGATGTCGTATTCGCCGACCCGGTTGCGCCGCACGATCTTGTCGAAGAACACGCCGTCGCGCCCGATCAGCACCGGCTCGCCGTCGAACAGGGCTTCCATCTTGCGGCTGTGGGCCGACAGGTGGCCGATGCTGGCGTTCAGCACGATCAGGGTCGCCGCGATGATCAGGCCGCCGGCGACGGAATCATCGCCGCCCGACAGCCCGTTCGAGACCGCTTCCGACAGCAGCATCACGACCAGCAGGTCGAAGGGCGTCAGCTGGCTGATGGTGCGCCGGCCGGACAGGCGCACCATCAGCAGCAGCGCCAGGTAGACCAGCGTGCCGCGCGCAACGAATTCCCACCACGGTAGATCCATATCGAACATGACACGCTCCCGACGTGCTTGCACATGCGAGCATTGTAATGACGATGTCTGTGGTTGATTGTTCGACAGGCAACAGAGTGCGCTAGCCGGCCTGGCCCGGATGCCGCGCTTCCCAGGCCTTCAGGGCGGTTTCGTAGTTTTCCTGGGCGATCTGGTAGGCGTCGAACACGCACAGCACGCAGCCGCTGCCGCAGCAATCCTCGAGTTCGGGTTCGCGCGGCGCGACCGGACGCGGGTCGGGGTCGGCTGGAGGCGCCTCGCTCACGGTTCCTTGCCCTCGTTCAGGATCGCCTGGATTTCCGCGCGTTCCTTCTTGCTGACGTGGCCGCGCAGGGCGGCCAGGATCAGGGCCTTGCCGGAGCCGGAAAAGGCTTTGTGGATGAGTTCGCTGACCAGATTGGTCTGCAGGGTGTCCTGCGGCTGGGCCGGCGCGTAGACGTGGGCGCGCTGGCTTTCGTCGCGCACCAGCAGGCCCTTGCCGTGCATCAGTTGCAGCATGCGCAGCACGGTGGCCGCGCTCATGTCGGACCCGCCGGCGGCCATGGTCTCGTGCACCTGTCGCGCCGTGGCCGGACCGAGCTGCCACAGCGCGCGCAGCAGTTCGAGTTCGGAGGCGGTCGGTTTCGAGGGGACGGGTGGCGGCATGCGGGCCAGCATAATGCATCGCCCCCCGAAAGTCGAGGCGATGGGGTTGTGCTTCCGCTCAGCGCTCGAGCGTGTAGTCGCGCAGCACGAACACGGTCTTGCCGCCGCGCTTCTGGCAGATGCCGCGCATGGTCTCGCCTTCGCCCAGTTTCCAGCTCATTGCGCTGCCGGCGCCCCTGGTCGCGCAGGCGGCATGGGCGGCGGCCGGCACCTCCGGGATGGCGGGTTGCGGCGGTGGCGCCGGCGGGGCTGCCGGTGCCGGCGGTACGGGCGGCACCGGAGGAATCGCGGCGATGGCGGGCAGGGCCGGTGGCGCCGGTGGGGCGGGTGGGGCCGCCGGCGCCGGCGGTACGGGCAGCACCGGAGGAATGGCGGCGAGGGCGGGCAGGGCGGGCGGCGCAGGCGGTGCGGGTGGAGCCGGCGGCGCGGGCAGGGCAGGTGGCACTGGGGGGGGCGGCGGTGCCGGGCAGTCGGCGCTGCTGCCGGAACAGCTGATGTGCACGCGGACGCGCTCGCGGTCGGCGCCGTGGGCGTGGCCGGCGGCCAGGGCCAGCAGCAGGACGGGGGCAAGATACTTCATGGTTTTCTCCTTCGGTGGTCGATGGGTCCATCTTGCATCCCGAATGTGGAGAAAATTTGTAGGCCGATATCTTTATGGATCGAAGCGGTAGCCCAGCCCGTAGATCGAATGGATCGGATCAAGGCCCGGCAGCGCTGCCTCCAGCTTGCGCCGCAGGTTCTTGATGTGGCTGTCGATGGCGCGGTCGTTGGCATCCAGGTTGGGGTTGCCGGCGCGTGCCAGGTCGAGCAGCTGGGCGCGCGAGAATACCTGGCCCGGGCGGCGCGCCAGCGCGGCCAGGATGCCGTATTCGCTGGGCGTCAGGTCGAGCGGCTTGCCATGCACGGCGATGCGGCGCGCGTCCTCGTCGACGCTGAAGGCCGGCGCCGGCGCTGGTGCTTGCATTGCCGGCTGGGTGCGGCGCAGGATCGCCCGGATGCGCGCCATCAGTTCGCGCGGGCTGAAGGGCTTGCACAGGTAGTCGTCGGCGCCGGCGTCCAGGCCGAGCAGGCGGTCGATTTCCTCGACCCGGGCCGTGACCATGATCACCGGCACCGTCGAGAACGCGCGCAGGGCGCGGCACAGCGACAGGCCGTCCAGGCCCGGCAGCATCAGGTCGAGCACCACCAGCGCCGGCATCGACGCCTGCATTGCCGCCAGCGCCTCGGCGCCGTCGTGGAACACCTCGGGCAGGTAATCGTTGGCGCGCGCGTAGTCGGCCACCAGCGCGGCCAGTTCCGGTTCGTCCTCGACGATGGCGATGCGTGGCTTCATGCCTTGCCGTCCCTGGTGAGTGGTATCGAGATGGTCGCGCGCAGCCCGTGCAAGGGCGAGTGCGCGAAGCCGAGCGTGGCGCCCTGCGCTTCCAGCAGGCGCCGGCACAGCGCCAGTCCGAGGCCGGCGCCGCCGTGGGCGCGGCTGCGCGAGGCGTCGACGCGGTAGAAGCGCTCGCCCAGGCGCGCGAGCGCGGCGTCCGGCACGCCGGGGGCGCTGTCGTCCAGGTGCAGCTGCAGAAGGCCGTCTGTGGTTTGCGCCCACAAGCGTACGATGCCGCCGGCGGCCGTGTAGCGCAGGCTGTTCTCGAACAGGTTGTCGAGTACCTGGCGCATGCGGTCGCGGTCGGCCAGCACCTGCGCCCGGGCCGGTGCGGGGGCAATCTCGAGCGTGATGCCGGCCGTGCCCAGGCGCGTATCGAAGGCACCGGCCTGCTCGCAGGCCAGTTGCCACAGGTCGAGCGGAACGGGACGGCATTCCAGGGCGCCGACGTCGGACCTGGCCAGTGCGTACAGCTCGTCGATCAGCTTGTTCAGGGCCAGCACCTGGCGCAGCATGGCGTCGACGTTGTCCGGCGTGGCGCTGCGCACGCCGTCCTGCAGCGCTTCCAGCTGGGCGCGCAGCACCGCGAGCGGGGTGCGCAGTTCGTGCGAGGTGTCGGCCACCCACTGGCGGCGCGCCCCTTCGGCGCCGGCCAGGTGTTCGGCCAGCGCGTTGAAGTGGCGCGCCAGCTCGCCCAGCTCGTCGCTGCGCGCCGCCGGCAGGCGCGTGTCGAAGCGGCCGTCGGCGAGCCGGCGCGCACCATCCTCGAGGGCGCGGATCGGACGCCGGAAGTGGCGTGCGAGGAGTGTCGCCACGAGTGCGCTGAGCAGCAGGGCGCCCGCGGCGATCCACCACAGGCTCTGGCCCAGCTGGTCGAGGAAGGCATAGGCCAGTGCGTCGCCGGGACGGGCGGCGCGGGCCACGCCGAGCCAGCCGACCGTGCGGCCGTCCACGTCGATGGCGCGGCGCGCCAGCGGCAGGGTGCCGGGCGGGCGGCCGGCCAGGTAGCGGCCGGCGGCGTCGAACAGGGTGATGCGGCTTGCGAGCGGTTGGGCGTCGTCTGGCGGCATGCCGGCGTCGAAGGGGGCGATCCGGGGTGGCGGCAGGGGCGGCAGCGGTGGCGCCGGGAGTGCGGGCATGGCTGGCGGTGCGGGCGGTGCCGGTAGCGTGGGCATCGCCGGCGGTGCGGGTGCTGCGCTGGCGGCAGGGGCGGCATCGACAGCATCGGCAGCATCGACAGCATCGACAGCAGGGGCCGCGTCCGCAGCTGGAGCCGCATCGACAGCCGGGGCCGCAGGCGCTGCCGGGGCGACGGGCGGAACAGGCGGAACGGGTGCGGCGGCCGCCACCGCCGCCTCGCGTTCATCCTGCAGCCGCGCCAGCTCGCGCGCAATCCAGCCCTGGCGGTCATCAGCGGGCAGGAAGCTCCAGCCGTGGCCGGC
>Ga0265798_10005785_pt1 | contig 16472 bp, 22 predicted proteins | sample P3T30metagenome_FD_192430 | JGI IMG/M metagenome (GOLD analysis project Ga0265798, IMG submission 192430) | Plant litter microbial communities from East Loma Ridge, Irvine, California - P3 T30 | ecosystem: Environmental > Terrestrial > Plant litter > Unclassified | place: USA: California... | reverse complement strand
CCTGAAGCCTTTGGCGGCATCTGATCGCTTGATGATCTCGATGGTCCAGTCGTCATGGCAGGCGATCGCGTCGCGCAGTTTCTGCCCGGCATAGCCACCATCGGCGAAGACATGGCGCAGCCACGGGAAGCGGCGGCGGATTGCCTTGAGCACATCCGCAGCGCCGTCCCGGTCCTGAATATCGGCAGCATGCACGAGAATGAAGACCAGGAAACCGCAGGTATCGGTGAGGATGTGTCGCTTGCGCCCCTTGATCTTTTTGCCAGCGTCATAGCCGCGAACACCGCCGCTTTCCGTGGTTTTTACCGACTGGCTATCGATGACACCAGCGCTGGGCGAAGCTTCGCGTCCCTCGATTTCGCGCAGGCTCATCACCAACGCCATGTTGATCGCATCGAACAGGCCGGCATCGCGCCATGCGTAGAAATAGCGTCGCACCGTTGATACCGGCGGGAAGCATTTTGGCAACAGCCGCCACGCGCAACCGCTCGCTGCGACGTAGAGCATGGCGTTCACCGCTTCTCGCATGTCGGTCGTACGACGCCGGCCGCCTCGCTTCGGGGACGGGATGAACGGCGCTGTCACCATCCATTCCCGACCCGTCATATCGCTTGGATACCGTAACCCTTCCCGGCTATGCTCACGCCGGGCAATACCAGACCATGCCATGCTTCACTCCATCTCTTCGCAAAGACGGCCTGAATCACAACATACTGGTATTGCTCAACAACTTTCGGATCAGGCTCTCAGATCCCACTTCCCGGGACCAAACATCTAGCAGATGTCGAGCGCTTGAAGCGAATCCCTGCTCCTTGCCGGGCACTTCGAGGGAGCGGCCTAGCTGACTCAAGTGAGGCGGGATCGGCCTTCGATAATGGCTGTTTCAATCATCGCAGTGTAGGCGCTACCAATCGTATCGCTATGCTCCCATCCCTCGTCGAGCATCATTTCTGTCGGTTCGCGCATAACCTCAAGCACATCGATGGCACGTGATGCGAAAGCCTCCCAAACCAGCTGCGTGAGACCTGATGGCATATCGCCTTCGATAGGCTGATCGGGATCCTGACCTTCTGCGGCGCACAAGACGCGGCTTATCCGCTCGACAATCGACGGCATGATACATCTCGTTGTTGGTTGGTTTGGCGCCGTCCGTCTCGGGATAGCGAGGATATTGTCGTTCAGACGCGATTCTGGGATAGCCCGTTGTCGTGCGAATGCTGCGCTTGCGTGTCGGCAGTGTCGCAGATTGCGGGGCCCACCGATCTGCGCTGCCGGTTCAAGATATAAACGTGTAGAAACATATGAAGAATGCCACGAAGCTCACCACAAAGAGTTTCGGATCCGCATCCTCACTTCGGCGCACCTTGAGAGCGCGCGTATTTGCGAGCGATTGACGGAACGGATGGCTCGGGGCCGTGAAGGTTAATTTTCGGGCGGTGCTCATAGCGAGATCTTAATACGTCATTTACTTTCTCGGCTATCAGAACTTGCGGTTAACGACTTTCCCGTTTTGGGGCGCCAGCCATTCCCGCGGGCACGTACCTCTGCCTGACAAGTGCTTTCGCTACGGCATTTCGCCAAGAAACCGTAATCGCTCGCGAAGGAACCGCGATGTACAGGCGCCATGCAGCGCCTTCCCGGTCTACGACGCCCTTATGCCGCAGGATTTCCCTGACATGTTCGTGCGCCTCGGCTGGGAAGCTATCGAGGATTACTACGACAGGGGCCAGACCGTGGTGAAGCGTTGGATGCGCGAAGCAGGCGAGCAGCTGTTGATCGAAATGCGACGAGGCTATGTGCGCAAGCTGCATGCGGCCCGCGGCTTCCGATCAATCATGGGGATGCAAGACGGGCGCGAAGTTCGGATCGATGGCGGAGATGCGGGCGGATGATCCCGGCCTCGCCTTCATGCCCGTGCGGCGGCTGCGGCGGCCTTACTGCCGGGAAATTACCATGCCGACGTTCAGCGGTTTAGTGGGGTCCATTGAAAGTGTGCCCGAATGGCCTCGACCGAGCGAGCAGCAATTCCCGGCAATCTGAGCAGCTCTCGATCTGACATCGCCTGCAGCTGCCTCGTGTCGGTGATGCCGGCGTCGGCGAGAGCTTGGATCAGGCGGCGGTCGAGACCGGTTTTGTTTAGAAGCACGTCGCTCCGATCAACATAATGCCCCGCTCGGGGCAGCCAACGCTGAGATAAATCGATCCCGGAGCGGCTTTTCAGCGACGTGGCCGCTCCAGGGCAAACATACTAAAACTCGCACCACCTGGGGGAAAGTCAGGCGCGCATTCACTGCGTAGGCGCCAATAGTTAATGATAAGTGTTTATACGTAGGCGCAGCACACCACGCCTGAAGCGCACGCGACACGCAGAACCCCCGCCGCACGGGCAGGAGGGCGCGAGCGACACCTTTCCCGAAAGCACGAGCTGCTCAATCTGCTGATTACAAACCCCGCTTTCGGTTGGCGAGACGACGCCCTCGAAGAATTAACGATTTGGTAACCACGCCAAGCTAGTTTTCAACGCGCATCAGGTGGATGGGTGCCAGTAGACGACGCTAGACCGGATCATAGTCTCCCACTGTTTCGGTCTAGCGTCGCTTTAACTCTCAAGCTGCGCGCGATTTACGGGCAGTGATGCCCTGCTCGATTTCCGATATGCGCCGGGAGTAGCCATTCGCGATGGCGAGGTGCCATTGCTTTCTTGCGGTAGATACTGCTCGGTAGGCAGTTTCAAGTTCCTGCTCCTCACGCTCTCTCAGAATTTGTAGTCTACACTCTTCAATCATCGAACCCTCCTTGCGGAATGAGCGACCCCTGAAGCTTTCGTCTCGGAGACACGTTTACTGTACCATGACAACTATGTCATAATACCTAATGACTCATAGAAATTCGGCCTAACGTAGATTCAGGCAAGATCACCTTGAGGTAATTACCCACCCCCTTGCGGGTGAGCGAGATCGCTGATTCAAAGGGGTCATGGGCCGTCCCGATCTCGAGCGCTTGAGCCGCGAGGAGTTGATCGAACTGGTGCTGCGCCTGCAGCGCCCTGCGAAGACGTCGCGGACATCGTCGAAGCCGCCATCGACCGACCGCAAGGAGCGCCGCGATGCCTCGCGGCCCGGCGGTGGAAAGCCCGGGCATGAGGGACGTAGCCGGATACTGAGCGAGGCGTTCGACCTTGCTATCGATCATCGTCCGGACACCTGCACCGGCTGTTGCGCGGCACTGCCGGCCGATCTGGTTGCCGAGACGGTCAGCGAGCACGACACGGTCGAACTGCCGCCAATCACGCCGGTCGTGAAGCACCACAGGCGGCTGGCGGTTCGCTGCCCATCGTGCGGGATGCGTGTGAGGGCCGCGCTGCCTGACGCGGCGAAGGGGACGCCGTTCGGCGCGTGGATCCATGCGATCGCGACCTATCTGAAGACCTTCCAGGCGTTGTCCTACGAACGGCTTCAGGGGACGTTTGCCGATCTGTTCGGTCTGACGATCAGCCAGGGCGGTCTGATGAACATGCTCCGCCGTGCGCAGGCGCATTTTGCAGGTGGCCGCGATGACGCCGTATCGAAGCTGCGTCAGGCAGGTGTGGTGAGCTCGGATGAGACCGGGGTGCGCATCGAAGGCAGCAACGCATACCACTGGGTGTTCCGGTGCGATCAAGCCGTCGTGCACACCGCCGCTCCGACCCGGGGCGCGATCGTAGTGCGCACCATGATGGACGGCATCGCCCCGACGTCTGGTGCTCCGACCGCTATGCCGCCCAGCAGGGTCATGCCGATGCGCACCAGGCCTGCCTCGCCCATCTCGCGCGTGATGTCGCCTATGCGCTCCAGAACACTGAAGACTTCCTGCCGATGCGGCTCAAACTATGGCTGAACAAGGCGTTCGGACTGGCGGAAGGCATCAGCCGTCTGGCGCCATCGACAATTGCCACAAAACGACGCGCGCTCGAACGAACCATCGACGACATCATCACGACGCCTACGTCGTGCGAACTGACGATGAAGCTGCGAAACAGGTTCGCCCGCGCCAGGGAGCAGCTCCTTACGGTTCAATGCGGCGCATCTGCGCCTCCGACAACCAGATCAGATCACTCATGGTAGCGCCTCCTCGCACCACCACTGAATCAACCGATCGCAATCTCCGCAAGCAATTTGATAGGTCCTGAGCCTAGGGCTGCTTTCGGGCGGCTCTTTTTTTAGTGCGAGTTGCTGACCGACCACCGTGTTAAGGTATGGCCATGATGACCACTTCCTTCAGGCGTGGCAGCGATCCGCTGGCCGGCTGTTTTCGGCCTGATAAGGCACAGCCGCTCGACACCTAAGAGCCCGATCTGAAACTAATTTGAGTGGTATCAGCGGGTTAGCTTGACGCTCGCCGTAGTCGTTGATTCAGGGGTTTTGCAACAAACTTCCGGAGATCAACGATGTGGACCGATACCACTCGGGCGCAATATGCCCGCGCGGGGCTGACTTTGCCAAGCGATTTGACTGATGCCGAATGGTCGGTGCTCGAGCCGCTCTTGCCGCCGCCATCCCATGTGGGCCGCCCGCGCAAATGGCCGCTGCGGCGGATTGTCGAGGCGATCCTGTATCTGCTGCGCGGGGGACTGCCGTGGCGGATGCTGCCGCCCTGCTTCCCGCCGGTCTCGACAGTGCGGCGCTGGTTCTACCTGTGGCGCGATAACAAACTATGGCTCTCGCTCAATCATGCCCTGCTGTTGATGGCTCGTGAAGCGACGGGCCGCGAGGCTTCTCCCAGTGCCGGCGTGATCGATAGCCAGAGCGTGAAAACGACGGAAAGTGGCGGCCCTCGCGGCTATGACGCGGGCAAGAAGATCAAGGGCCGCAAGCGCCACATCCTCACCGACACCCAGGGCAATCTGGTACATGCGGTGATCCACACTGCCGACATTCAGGACCGCGACGGTGCGCCACTGGTGCTGCTTGAAATCATCCGCCGCTTTCCATGGCTGCGCCATGTCTTTGCCGATGGCGGCTATGCTGGCGACAAACTCCGGGAAGCGCTCCGGCGTATCGGCAAATGGACCTTCGAGATCGTCAAGCGATCCGATGTTGCAAAAGGCTTCGTGGTTCTCCCGCGCCGCTGGGTCGTCGAGCGAACACTGGCTTGGCTGAACCGCAACCGCCGCCTCGCCAAAGACTTTGAGCAGACCATCGCATCGGCAACCGCGTGGCTCTTCATAGCCTCCATCCAGCTCTTCGCGCGTCGCATCGCAAGACCATGCAATCTCGGCAAATAATTATGAATCAGGCTCTAAGGATGGATCAGTTTCGAGCGGCTGCAAGCGGTCGGCCCCCTGAAGCATCTGCTGCGCTTCTAAACCGGCATGATGATGTTCGATAATGGTGCTGAAGACAATTGATCGAGACTGTCCGGCATAGGTCTTTTCCGTGCATTTGGGCCGATACTGGCTGCACGACAGCATGAGCGAGCGCCTGTGGCGTCGACAACAAGCGGGAATCCGGGCGTGCAGAAGAAGGCGGTGTGAGCGCCCCTTGCCCATACCTGCGGATGGCATGATGATCGTGACCTAACGAATCGAAAGACCCGCCATGCTCCGCCTCACGCTCGCTTTCGCCGCCGCCGCACTCGTATCCGCGCCCAGCTATGCCGTGCCGTGCAAGGACGCCAAGGGCAAGTTCATGAAGTGCGCGGACAAGGCTGCCGCGACCGGCGGCGTGACCAAGGATGCCAAGGGCAAGTGCCACATCGCCTCGGGGCCGAAGAAGGGGCAGTTCACCAAGTGCTGATCCGGCAGGATGACTCAGCTGAGGAGTTCATTGCCTCGCTGCGTGTGCGGGCTCAGATCGACACGCCGTTCATCCGCGCGTTGTTTTGGTTTTGCGTCTTCGCTCTCAGCGTGCCGCTAATAGTAAGCGTGTTTTTTGCAACGTCCGCTCAAGTCCGCTGACGAAGAACGCTGGGCCGAGGCGCTGGCGATCAATCGCATTCACGGCGAAACCGCGCATGATTGGGTGATCGATCGCATTACGCAGCTAGGCGCAGACGGTGACAAAGCGGGCGTCGCCCGGTTTATGGAGATCATCGACCGGCTGGATATGCTTCGACAGCGCAGGGCGGTGCACTGAGAGGGCTGGACTCACCGTCGCGCATGCGACAGCTTCGTCGCGAGTTGGATTGAAAGTCGCCTGTATCGCAGACTTGCACTATCAACGAAGTTAGGGGTTGGAGCCAATGAAGCTTCGTGTGGTGCTCGATGTCGACGTTCCGCTTCATGAGAAGGAGCCTGACATTAGTTCGGAGATCTGCTCCAAGAACAACGTCATTCTTGGCCTGCCGCCAAGGCGCGACGCTACGGAGATCGCGCAGCTCCTGGCAACGATGTTGTGCTTATCCAGCGGGGCTGATTTTGAAGGCTTCGTAATCAACAATGAGCAGTTCGGGCTAGTAGCTGCCGCAGAGGTTGTAAGCGCGGAGGAACTACCTTTTCACGCCATGCCTTCGAACGACGTCTAATGTGCAACCGCGCTCGCACAAAGTCGGGCCAGGATAGTCGCCCATCCCAACCCGACCCCATCCCCTCGGCGGGCAGGATGGCTACGTTCCGGAACCGAATTGGTTGACACATATCGCGTGGATTTTGTGCTGCTTGTATCGGAGCGCACCGGATACGGTCGCCGCAAGCGCGTCCGGCGGTCAATAGACGCGGCGTGACAGTCTAGAGCTTGGGACATAACGCAGCCGCCCGAGGGCTTTCCTTGGGGGGAGCGGCGGGCGGCTGCCAGGAGTCGGCCGTCAAGCATCTGCTGCGCTCTCAACCGACCCGACGATGCGTCACAGCGGAGCTTAAGACAATCGTTTAATCGGGAGCACCCAGTTTCACGGACCTGCTTGCTTAAGTCCTGCACGGCGGCCCCGAAGTGACCGCCGGGGTGCCGCATTGAGGCGCTCGTGCACTCGGCGCGTCGGCTTCACGGATTGGCAACAGATAGCGAACTATACCGGAGCTGTTGCGGCGGGACGGTTGATCCACCCGCTCGCGGTTGCTCGCTTCCGCGAGGATCGAAGCTCGCCGCAACACTTCACTATCGGGTCGCGAGTTACTGGCGAGAACATGCGCCTCAATCGCGAGACAATGAGTTGGAGCAGAATCTGATCATTCCGGTTCATAGCCGGCGGCAGAGAAGTAGTTGGCGCAGTCGTTTGGGAGATGCGCGGCAAGGCATCGCGCATCGCGGGAGGAACAGCATCTGCGCGCCTGCTGCCTCAATAGCGTCGCGCGCGGCAGCGCTTTTGTGCGCGGGGAGATTGTCGAGGATCACGATGTCGCCGGGCCGCAGCGTTGGTACCAGGATCTGCTGGACGTAGGCGACGAAGCATTCCCCGGTCATGGATCCATCCAGAACCATGGGCGCGGTCATCCCCGACAGCCGAAGCGCACCTGTAAACGTGGTCGTTTTCCAATGGCCATGCGGAATTGGAGAGCGACATCGCTTTCCTCGTCGGGCGCGACCGCGCAGGCGAGCCATCTTCGTCGCCGCGCCGGTTTCGTCGATAAAGACCAGATGTTCGGGATCAAGATCAGGCTGGGCGTCGAACCACGCCTGACGCTGCGCGGCGACGTCGGGCCATGCCTGCTCGCTCGCGTGTGCTGTTTTTTTTGAACGTCATCGCGTGACGGTCGAGAAATCGCCTGATCGTGCTCGCTGCAAAGCTTGCACCATGTTTGACGCGGAGCAGCTCTGCCATCTCAACCAGCGTGATGTCCGCCTGCCGCTCGATCGCCGTCAGGATCACCTTGCGATAGGACTCGATGCGCTGTGATCGCCGATCTCCCCCCTGCGGTTTTGCAGAGATCGCGCCCACTCGCGAACCCAGCGGATCGCAGTGGACGTGCCCACGCCGAACGGTTCCGCAGCTGCGCGACGGGACAAACCGCCATCGACGGCCGCAATTACCCGAGAGCGAAGATCCTCCGACATCGATTTCGTCATGCAATGCCAACCTCCGCTCGGTCGGCATCATGAATCAGACTTCCGCCCGTAAGGAAATCCCATACGACTCCGTCAGATCAGATTATGCTCTAGCCGTAGCAGCGCCTCATCGATCGCATCCCGCCGCCAATGCTCCTTGCCTCCGAGGAGAAATGGCTGGGGCAACGTCCCGACGAAAACCTCCCTGGTGAAAGCGGCCGTTGTTAGATCGCAATATTGTGCAGCGAGTTCGCGACGCATTGCGGCGGGCCAGTGAGGCATGATCTGAACCATGCGAGGTGGCTAGCCGATCGATGGCACAAATCAAGGTCGCGAGCCACGAGCTCGCTGTCCAGCCAATGAAGTCATGAACTAAACTGGCTCACAGCTCGCCTCCACTCGCGGTCGTCGGCATCGGTTAGCTGGTAGCCGTTGACGCCTCCTTGCCCGCGCCGATCGTACCTTTTCGAAGAATGGCGATACTGATGTTGTCTGCGCACATCTGTGGGGGCAGCAGACCGACGGCGACGCGGAGAGCGACTGGATCGCGATCTGACGTGCTAACGTCACCGATTTGAGACAAGAGCCGCTAGTGTAAAGAAGATTGCCGATGCGATCAACGTGAGGACGGCTCCGACAAGGAAGTCATACAGCCTCCAGTACCATTTAGGCATGCATAATCTCCGAGTGATCGGCGCACTTGCCAAAAGCTCCCTTTCGAGAGACTTAACAAGAAGGTACACAAGCATAGCCTAACTCCTGAACTTCAGCGTGCAATTTGCATTCGATTTACGTGCACGAATGGCTGCGGAATAGGCTGCAAATGTAGAGCGGCAATCCTACCCTCAGTCAGCCCGCAAGAGAGTGGCCAGTCTTGGTTGTGGGGTTCATCGAAATTGCAGCTCTGGATTGAGCTAGCTTCATTAAACGCTGACAAAACAGCATTTTATCGCTGACCGCTAAAAAAGGTCGGCGATTAGTGAGCACGTGCACAATAACTTGAGTGTCAAAGGAACTTTGAAAAGGTTGGGAGTCTGCCGCTTCGCTTCAGATTTATTCAACGCATTGAACTTAGAGCCCATTTTAATGCTGCGGTGCAGCAAAATGTCGGCATCTCATGCTGCGTTTGCTTCGATTGAAGTTTGTCAAGATGGTCTACATATAGCCTATGTTAACGTCGTTCCATGATGGATCAAGTCAATGAAAACCTCGTCCGAAACCTTCCGATCTGACCAACCTTCTTCTCCTATCACGCGTCCGCGACCGGCGCGGAGCGCTATGTCTCGTGGGTCTAGGGTCGCAGCACCTCGCGCCACTATCGTCCCAGCGGACGTGAGGCACGAAACCGAAGTTATGCGAGCGCTGACGTTAGCGTTGCCGGTTTCAATCGCTCTCTGGGCAACCTTCATAGCGGGCGTCGTTTATCTGGTTTGATAAAGCACATCTGCACCTGCTGCCGCGGACCGACTGGGTGGCGCTCTGACGTGACGCCTGTCGTCACCACCGCGCCGTTCACCTGTGTTGTCATCCGCGTTCAAGATGGTGTGGCCCGCTGTGGTGCGGATCGGGTCAGAAGATCCGCGTGGCCGGAACTCAGGCGCCGGACTTGACCATTGCTGAGCCATGCCGTCGACCGGACCGGCGCCGGTCGAACTACACGTGTGACGATCGGGCTGCGGCACGTTCGCAGCAGATCATCTCGCGCTTTGTTCTCGGCAAACGGATCTCCTTTCTGATTGCGCAACCTGATGTCTGGAAATTGGTGCAGGGCGTGATCACCCATTCCAGCATTCCCATTTGATGTAGGCCTTGTTGTCGCAGGCCCATGTTTCGTCGATCTTGACGATAACGGCGGTGACGAGGCGCAGGAGCGTCTGGTCGTTGGGGAAGACGCGAACCTTAACGATCTGGCGTTTGAGTTCCTGCTGCACAGCGCGCTCGATCGGGTTGGAGGTGCGCAGGCGCCGATCCGTCGAGGAAGCCACGCCAGTGGACCTCGGCTTCCGACAGCGCGACGCTGACGCCGAGCACCCGGCGCCGCTCGTCGGGGCCGATGCCAATCGCGGAGAGGACGGCTGCGTCGCGAACGACGCCGCCTGCGCGGATCTTCTCGTACCGTGCGTCAAGGATCAGGTAGCGGATCTCGCCGAGCGGACGAGTGCGCCACGCTTCCAGTTCGTCGTCGAGCAGGGCCGCGGCGCGGCTGACTGGGAGGAGGAAAGACCTTCGATCCCGAACTCGCGCAGCACCGCCTCGGCCTGGCGAGTGGAGACGCCCTTCACGTACATCTCGGCCACTGCCAGCATGACAGCGCGCACCGAGCGGCAGCCACGCTCCAGCGATTGAGGGAAGAACGGCTCGGCGCCGTGGCCGACGGTCTTGGGAACCGCCACGTCCGCTGTGCCCGCCGGGGTGTCGATCCGCTTGGACTTGTAGCCGTTGGCATAGCTCCGTCGCTCAGTCGTGCGTTCGTAGTGCCCTGCACCGAGGAAGCGCTCGCGCTCGATCCGCATTGCCATCTCGAAGGTGCGTGCGAACACGCTCGCGATGCCCTCGGGGCCGTGTTCGATCAGCTGTTCCAGAACCGCCTCAATCGCCTTATCATGCCTGCTGTCCATTCGCTCTCTCCACGGGTGTTTCGCAACTCCATGGAATGCAGAAGATGGGCAGATCACGACCCGATCGAATTTCCAGACCTCGCGTTACACAACCAACGAGGATTGCGGCACGGTCGCGGAAGCGCTTCTCGTGCATGCGCTCGACCACCTCTTGCTCTGCTACCGGTCACTTATCGGTGTCCAACGCCATGAGCGAGCCGCTCCGACCTCCCGCCATCGAAAGGCGACACGTGCCGCGCTCTGCGCATCGACGTTCCGCACGAGCGTAGTTGATCGACCGACGTAACGTGTCTAACCTGCGCAACAAAAATGCACCTGCTTGTGAGGAACTTCGATGCGAAATCTGGTCACTATTTCCGCCTTTCTGGCTGCCATGGCTTTGTCGGCCTGCAATACGGTCGCTGGGGCGGGCAAGGACGTATCTTCTGCCGGTAGCGCAGTAGCCAAGACCGCCGATAAGACGAAGTAACTCTGCTAGTGCGAAGTGGCCGGGCTCGCGTCTGAACCGTTAGACCACCAATTCCGGGTGGTGCCAATGAAAGCCCTGCGCAGACACCGGCAGATATCCGCCGGTGCCTTTTGATCTCAGAGCTTGTCCTTCAGGCCCTTGGCGGGCATAAAAGCGACTTTCTTCGAAGCCGCAATCGTGATCGCTTCGCCGTTTGACGGGTTACGGCCCTGCCGTTCCGGGCGATCCTTCACGGCAAACTTGCCAAACCCCGGGATCGAGACTTCTTCGCCCTTAGCGGCTGCGCCTGCGATCTGGTCGAATACGGCCGTGATCGCCTTCTTCGCGTCGGCGTCACTCGTGCCGGTCGCCTCGGCAACGCCCTTGGTCAGTTCGCTGATGTTCATGAAGTTCCTGCTCCCGTTAAAACCGGCGGGACCTTACCCAATGCAGGCGGTTAAGCAACGATTGTGCTGACGCTGTTGCCTCGGAAGGCTTATCGGCTCTGCCCCCGTGCGCTGTGTCATCGGCTGTCGCGGCTTGGCACCCCTGCCCGCTTGACCTACAGGCCAGCATCGCCTTGGCCATAGCTTTGGAAGCCGTCTTATGCAGATCATCGTCCGAGACAATAATGTCGACCAAGCATTGCGTGCGCTCAAGAAGAAGCTGCAGCGTGAGGGGGTGTACCGGGAGATGAAGCTGCGCCGCCACTACGAGAAGCCGTCCGAGCGCCGCGCACGCGAACACGCAGCGGCGATCAGCCGGGCGCGCAAGGCAGATCGCAAGCGCGCCGAGCGGGATCGCTGATCGGCGATCTTTCTAGCGGGTATAAGAGGTGCTCGCCCCCCACTCCACACCCAGTCCAGCCAGCGAGATCAACATGCCAGCAATCGGATCACGGGTGGACGAGGTCGGTACGCTGATCCGCGACGGCGCGGCCTTCTACCTGCGTCGGGATCAGGGTGGTCGCTACGAGCTGGAGCTGCACCGCACGCCTGTCGATCTGATCGAAAAGCGGGTCCGGCTGGTGGGTACGCTGGTCGGGCCTGATCTGGTCAATGCCGACGGTGTAGCGCGTGCCTGACAAAAAGGCGTCAAATTCTGGCAGCTCATCGCAAATCTGATTCAATCTGACTCAAGCGCTTTGCGCCTCACTCACGCTTTGGCATTATTGGTCCATGGAATATCATATCGCGCATGCCTGCGGCCACGAGCAGGCCCATTATCTCTCCGGTTTCGCCAGCCAGATGGATCGCAAGGCAGCTTGGTTGAAGACAACCAAGTGCAAGAGCTGTTTCGTCGCGGAAAAACGTACAGAGCAGGCCGATGCCGCCGCTGGTGACAGCGCAGCGATCGCGCACCTCGTGCTGTCACCCTTGATCGGAAGCGATCGACAGATCGCATGGGCCTCGACCATCCGAGCTAAGCGACTTTCAACGATTATAGCTGCAGCGCCCTCAGACGACCCGGCTGATCACCATGTCTGCTGCATTATCTCCGATGCCAAGTGGTGGATCGATCACCGCGAATTGAGTGACGCTGATCTTCTCGCCAGAGCCGCAGTAAAAGCTTCGGCCTATGAAGCTAAACCGCAAACGATGGCCACGGTATGAAAGCTGTCACATAGTCGCTCGCTTACTTTCATGGCAGAGTCTATAATCAAGGCCTACTTACGCCTTAGGATATATTTTAGTTAATCCTATAATTCGATCCATGGGGCGTAGAGTTTTGATCTCGGCTTGATGATGCGCAATGCCTTCGCGCCCGCGGCACGCGCCTTTAAATAGACCCGCTTATAACAGCTTACACATAAGCTTCTGCCGTGCCGTGGTCTTTCTGGGTGATCGCAGGTTGCGGCGTTGAGCTTGGCTTCAACCTCAGCGCTAATCGACCTCACGACAATCCCAGCCGCTTTTTCTCTCCTGCGCGCCCGCGCAATTGTACGATTATAGCAGGATACACATAACCCTCTGGCATGAGTTTCGCGCTCTGGATGCAGGCAGATTGCTTCTTCAAATAGTTTTGATCGAATGGAGCTCATTGCCGGTCATTCTCGTTTGCTTGGGCCGGTGACGCCTTGCCCGTGCGTCAATAGCTTTAGAGCTTTGAAGATTAGTTAAAAGAAATTCTTTCGGTGGAATTGTGACCAGACCGGGCATAGCTAACAATCTGCTGCCAAATTTCTATAGAAGGACAGGCACGCGCAGTGACAGAAATGGAGCGATCTGGAACGGCTGAGTTTGCATCATCGATACGTCCTTCGAACATGTGGCTGTAAAGAAAGACTGCAGCGAAATCGCGAGGGGGCAACGCCAGGGGCCGAGCCGAAGCTCATGCGACCTTGCGGTCGCGCTGAGCGTTCTGTGCAGCGGGGGAAGTGCGAAGCGGGCCTCGGCGATCAATCACCCGAGTGCCGGCCTTCTTGGCGTGGATCACCAGACGCTTGGTCACGCCGTTGCCCTGGAAGGCGATGACGTAGCAGGGTTTCAGCGACAGCATCTGCTCGTTGCGGCGGAAGCCGGCGCGATCTCCGAACTTGGGATCGGACCGAAGCGGACTTGCTGGACGCCATGCTGTTCGGCCCAGGACGCGGCGATGCGCTCGATCCCCTTCATGTCGCCGCCACGGACGAGATACATGTCGCCAAGTTGCCCACCACGTCGGCGGCACCTCCATCCCGGCAGTTTTTGGGCTGTTGCGTCAGCGGATCACCAGGACCTTCGCGCCGCGTCCGCCGCGATATTTTTCCACGCGCCGTCGGCCGTATAAGCGGGCAGCTCCACTCGCTTGGCGAGCGCCAGGCAGAAGCGATCGCCTAGCGACAACCCCGCCGAGCTCGTCACGGAGCGTAGCGCCTTGGCCTCCCAGGCAAGCGCCTCGTCGGCAGCCACGACAGTGTACGGCAACCGTCGCCGCGTTCCTGACGCTGCTCGCCGAGAGCGGATTCAGTCCTCAGGAACCTCGCCAGACCAAGCGCGGCACGGTGTTGCCACGCAAGGAACCGGTGCCGCTCGGCCGCGCGACGATCGGCCGGCGGCTTGCTGCCATCGTATTCGCGCACCGAGCCGCCGACGTTGAGCCACCGACCTCGCAACCAGATGCGGCTCGCCTCGAGCGCGCGATGCGCGGCATCCGTAAGGACAAGCGCGGCGAGATGCCTGGCAAGAAGCGGCTCGCAGACGGCGACGTGCTGCGCGACATGGTACGCGCGATCGGCGGCGACGATCTGCGCGCCCATCGCGACCACGCTTTGCTCGCGATTGGGATGGCGGGTGCGTTCCGGCGCTCAGAGTTGGTGGCGATTACGGTCGCGCATGTGAGCGAGGACAGCCGAGGGCTGCTGGTGCGGATCGCGACCTCGAAAACCGACCAGGAGGGCAAAGGCCACACCGTCGCCATTCCCGACGGGCGCAGGCTGGAGCCGGTGCGACATTATCGCGCCTACCTAGAGAGGGCCGGAGTCACCAACGGCCCGGTATCCGTAAGCTGACGCCGCAAGGCCGCCTTACCGACAAACCGATGAGCGCGCAGGGCGTGGCGCTCGTGGTGAAGGCTGCTGCAGTCGCTGCCGGCTATGCGCCCGAGCTGTTCTCGGGTCACTCACTACGCGCCGGCTTCCTGACCGAGGCCGGCCGCCAGAACGCCAATTTGTTCAAGATGAAGGAGCATAGCCGGCAATCCTCTCTAGAGATGGTGGCGGAGTACGTGCGGGATCATGAGCGGTTTCGCGAGCATGCTGGTGAGGGTTTCTTGTAATGAAAACCCGATTGTAGCCATTTGTGAGCCCTTTTTGCGAACCCAGCTTCGGCCGTTGGTTCATATCGCCGGAGCAACCGCTCCGGCGAGCCGCATGGGCCGCTTAAACGGCCAGAGGTAATGATTCTCAGAACGACTGCTTCTCTATCGCGGCTTTAGTCAACAGGCGCACGCTACTCTCCGCCGTCGCGAGTGCGCCGGTCGTGACGGATTGATAGGCGACGAATTGCAGGTTTTGATTTTCTGCCGAGCTTGAGATCGCCACACGGGGTTCGTGCTTCTCTCCGGGGTCGGCACATAGCCGCCCCATGATGGGGTAAGAGAAAGCGGCGTGGGTCAATCTTTTGGACGCCATTGCCGCTGGCGGCAGGGCTGCAGTCGTTACGATCTCACGCCACCTTCGTCCCCGTGAGGACCTCTTCCTGCCGAGGCAGAACCGTGAAAGCTCCTGTTTGAAATCGTGTCAGGCGACCGCGACCGCGGTGCCGGGTTCGCTTCCCCAGCGGAAGTCAGTGCCGTCCGTCCACATGCGATGGAGGACGACGGCCAGGCGGCGCGCGACGGCCACGATGGCGCGCCGCATGCCCCGGCGCTGTGCGACCTTCATCCCCCAGGCCTTGAGCCACGACCAATGCCGGCTCTGGGTCATCAGGATCTGCGCCGCTTCGTACAGCATCGTTCGCAACATGGTGTCGCCGGACTTGGAGATGCCGCCATCATAGTCGATCTCGCCCGACTGGTGCCGCCGCGGCGTCAATCCGACATGCGCGCCGACCGCTCTGGAATGGACGAAGCGCTGCGGTTGGTCGATCGAGGCCCGATAGGTGAGCGCAACCACGGGGCCGACGCCGGGTGCGGTCATCAGCCGCCGGCACACCGGATCGTGCCGGACCGTGTCGAGCAGCATCTTGTGGAGCGTGGCCAGCTGCTGGCGCATCACCCGCCGTACCGTCAGCAACGGCTCGATAATCGCCGCCAGTCGCGGAAAGCCCTCGACGAGGTGACGGATACGAGCCTCATAGCCAACGGTGCTGACGACACCGACCTTGAGCCCGAAGTTGCGCAGCGTGCCACGCATGTCGGACTCGATGTCGATCAGCTTGCGCTGCACGAGCTTGCGGCTGGTCAGCAGCATGCGCTGCTCTTGCGCGGCCAACGTCTTCACATGCACCGGCTTGAACAGTCCGACCCGCATCATCTGCGCGATTCCGCGCGCGTCGTTGCGGTCGGACTTGTTGATCTGCTGCGCCTGCAACAGCGCCTTCATGTGCCGTGTCTCGACACAGATGACCGGGAGGCCCGCTTCGGTCAAACCGTTCACCAGCCACTGCGACAACGGCCCCGCTTCGATGCCGACCCTGACATAGTCGCCGCCAACGGACGTCAGCAGCACGGCTATGTCGTCCGGCTCGGTCGGCACCTTGCGCTCGCACACCACCTTGCCGGCCTCGTCCACCACGCACACCGACGTCTCCTTCACCGAGACGTCCAGACCTACGAAATGCGCCATCGCTCTCACTCCTTCCCTCGATGCACGAGGTCAGGTCGACCCCGATCCAGGCATCGAGAGGTGGCTCGGTTTGTCTGCACAGCCTCGCGGGCTCGTTAAGTGGATCGCCGGCCGGTTGATCATGCCGCTGCGAGAAGCGGCTGGTTGAAGTATATCTGGTCGGGTGTCCTGCAGCCAAGGCT
>Ga0265798_10005784_pt1 | contig 16472 bp, 13 predicted proteins | sample P3T30metagenome_FD_192430 | JGI IMG/M metagenome (GOLD analysis project Ga0265798, IMG submission 192430) | Plant litter microbial communities from East Loma Ridge, Irvine, California - P3 T30 | ecosystem: Environmental > Terrestrial > Plant litter > Unclassified | place: USA: California... | reverse complement strand
GGTACTAGCTCTCAGTGCATCGAGTTCACACATACATGCTCAGTACACCCGTGTCGTGACTTGGAGATGTTCTTGCTCATATTCCATACACATCGCGCCACGCTTATGATACAGGCCCTATCTTCAACACGCCAATCTACCTCCTCTTCCCCCTCCCCTTCTTCTTGTTCCCCCCCATAGCAGCAACAACCTTCCCCTTCCCCTTCCCACCCTCCGTCGTCCCCAGCGCCGCCTTCTGCCTCAAATACAACCTCACCATATTCTCCACACTCCCCCTATCATGCTTCGCCGTCCTCATATACGTCAACCGCGCACGCCTCGCCCTCTTCGCCGCGCGCTGCACAACTTCTATTCCCTCCACCAACGGACTGTACACTTTATACCACATCTCGACGCCCACGCGCGTGAGCTGGCCGCGCAGCAGGATGGCGGTGTCGACGCCGCGCCGCCGGATGTTGATGCACACGCCTGCGAAGGGGTCGCCTGTGCGTTGGCGCACGAGGAGGACGTCGCCGACACGTGCGCATTCGGGGTTGTCTTTTGCGAAGAGGCGGGTTCGGGCGCCAGAGGGGTCGAGAAGGGTTGTTTGCGAGGATGTTATTGTTGCGAGGGGGTTTGGGCATGTTTTTTTGATATTGGGGGTGGGTGGGTCGAAGATTGGTATGCCGTGGTGGAGGCCTGAATTGTGTTAGAGATTGTAAGGTGTCTGGGAATGTGGTTGTGTGTAGGGTGATGGGATTGGAGTGGTGGGTTTGAGTATGAGAGACGTACTCAGATTCTTCTGCACGCCCTCCATCCTCATGTAGCGCGCCCACTTCGGATCAATCTTCTTCTTGTTCTCGTACGGCTTGGGCGTTTGCACATTGCGCTTTGGCTTCCAATTGACTTCGTCGACCTTGGTGTAGAGGCTGGGATACAGTTTGCGGTGCATCCTTGCTCCGAGCGGCTCGGGCAGTTTCTTGGTTGGAGACAGCCTTGATGTGTCCATCGACACGGTCTCGGTGCTGGCGAATCGTCGGCATCGTGGGGCGTGCGATGCGACACGCGGCACGGCGGCGCGTGTGCAGGATAGGGCGGGCGACATTGGTGGTGTGGGATGGTGTGGGTGTTGGAGGGTTGAAGATTTGGGAGGATGATGGGATGATTAGTCAGCGTGGAGAATTAAGCCTCGACTTTCGCCGTTGGAGGACCACATGTTAACATGGTTTTGTGAGTATTGCCAATTCAAATATATCTGAGTGATGAGTTTGTTTTGTTTGATTTACTTGAGGCGTCACAGTATGTTGTAGGCAGACGCTGGTTGTCTCTTCGCTTTGAGATCGTTCGCCCACACGCGGTCGAGAGGACCATCTCAGTATCAAGAATATTCAAGAGCCAAAAACCGAGAAGGAGACGCAAAAACTTTTCCATGCAATGCAAGCATCCCACCCAAGTACTCCCCCATGCATTCTGCTCATGCTAATAAAAGCAGCCAAAACACCTATGCCCCGGTATCGCACTTTCGTAGTCCGTGACGTTTGGCAGACATGTGAGATCGATATGGCCATCATCCAGAGCCTTTCGTATACGATAAAGTTCACTCCTCCGGAATCGTTGCCAAGGTAGAGAAGATGGCATATCGTCCCGGACGCCGGAAAAGCGAATACCGTCAAAGCCGAGCCTGATTAAGCTGCTCAGACAGGCCCACGACGCCGTTGCAAAAATACTGATTGAAGATGTCGCCCTGTCGAAAGACAACCACCCGTCAGCAATTGACCTGTTCAAAGTCGATCTCGATCGCGCGCTGTGGTGTCTCTACCTCTTGCATCCAAGTCAGGCCATTAGCAGCCTCCTCCACGGGGAACACCTCCTGCGCGTACTCCTCCATGGACCGGTTACCCTCCCACAACTCCAGCGACATGCTGGGGACATCGGGCTCGAGATCAGGGCCAAAGTACGGTGCGCCTTTCTCGCCGAGCGTGTACTCCAGCGCGGACAAGTGCTCCCGGTAGCCCGTGGGTGTCGGGACGTTGATCACTATGGGGCCCCGCTTGTACCTAACTGGGCGCTCGAGGCCTTTGCTGAATGCTCTGCAGACTTCCTTGGGGCTCATTGAGGCAAAGGCCAGTGGGACACTGAGTCAGTCAGTACGTAATCTTGAGTACCACGTGGGCGGCTAATATGCTGCACCGTGGACGTGACGTGAGGAGATTTCAAGCACGTTGCGGTGTTGTACGGTCAGGAAAAGCCAGCAAATCTATCTTTGCGGGGCGTGGTGGCTGATTGTGGAGAACTGATATGCAGATGTAGGGATGCGCTTACCGCTTGCCGTTCCACTTCCGTGGGCCTTCCTTAAACAGCTGGTAGATAGCTGGCCCTATATCGTGCTCCGAATCAAGCCATGGCAGAGGCTGGTCAGGGTGAAATGGTGCCTGCCATACAAAGCTGCCATCGTGCTGCAGCTCCATGCGGAACAGCGGGAAGTCCAAGCTGGTGAAGTTGTTGTGGTAGATGCCGCAGTACACGAAAGTCGCTGGCAGTCCGATCTGGCGGATGTATTGCTCGACCGTGAGTTTTGGCGACCACATAGGCAGCGCGCGCCAGTTATGGCCGAAAACGGAGTGGTCTGGCATGCCCGAGTAGATGTAGTGTTGTATGCCGGCTTTCTTTGCGGCATCGGCTAACGATCGACCAATCGCAACCTCGTCTCCCCAATGCGTCGTGTTGATGAAGGCACATTGCGCGCTCTTGAAAAGATCGTCCAGAAATTTCTTGTCTTCCAGGCGGCCGATGTAGACGGTGACGTTCTCCAGTTCCGAGAGTTCTTGCGCTACCAGTCCGTTCAGGTCTCTCATCTGCGCGCGCACCTGCCAGCCCAATGCGGCAGCCACACGAATGAAGCTCGCCGACTGTCGTCCATTGCTGTTGATTGTGACGACCGTTCGTTGCATTCGGTCTGCTAGAGGGGTTTGAGTGACAAGGAAGATAGAGCCTGAATATCCGCAACCTTTAGGAATTTCCGTAAAGGTCTCGCATCCAGTGGTAAAGGTAAAGGCAAGAGCGAGAAGTCGATGAACAGGCGCAAACAAGCCCTGATGTAGTGGATCCGATAGTCTGGGGAACTTCGGCTAGGCTTGCAACTCAGTGGTAATCAGGGTGCGATAGATAGCAGATAACGGTGGTGTGTGCTTGGGTGTGACGGTAGGGGTGGTTTGTTTCGCTAGCGTGAATCGGTGTAAGGGTTTCCGCACTTCGGCGCAGGTAATAACGTGCTCGCTGCACACAAAGAGATTCGATATCGACTTTCTGATAGCAGCGAGTGGCGGCAGGACGCACGTGATACACGATATGCACGGCAAGGGTGTTTTCCAGCAGGACGGTGAGGTTAAGTGTGTCAACGGTCTGTGACGGGTTGCTCTTGCTCTTGTTTGACTGCAGACCCTGAAAGAGTTTGCAGTTTTTCTGCGAGTCCGGCTACTGAAAAGCTAGTTGCAATTTATGTAATCGCCGGATAGCTGCGGGATCGTGAGACTGAAAGTTTGTGGGTACGGCTTGGACAGCGGTGTTGTGGTGGTAGGTATGCTCTACGTCGATGTATGGCTTCACGATGTGTGCAGCAACACCGAATTTCAGGCTTATGACGCGCCGGCGGAGATGTCAGGAGAAACTCAATTCCATTTTGCCTTCTGTGTGACATTTTCGGCCAGGTTTGTCTCGTCATTTGCAAATTAGGTAATAGCGACTTATGGGAACGAATAGCAGCCGTTGCGCACACCAACTTTTGCTCTTATGAACACCTGACTAGTGCCGGGAGCAAGCGATGAGTACATAAGTCGGCGCAATAATATACCCTTAATGGACCACTTTATCACGTTCTGGTTCGTTGTTGCACTGCAGGAAAGATGGCAGGAAGCCAATTCGCATGTTCAACAACCACCAAGAAGTGATCTACAGTAGTGTAAGACACACGCCCTATCTGCGTTGAATCTTAGTAGACCGGCGCTCTTAGGTGTAGAGCTCCTCGTCGTCAGTCTCTTCCTGTGATGCAACCAAGACGAAGAGGGGAAAGGCGGGACTGCGGGGAAGACTAAATCCAGGTACGGACATCTACGCCGGGCTCATAGGATTCGAGAGAGTGTTGCCAGCCGCTGTCAGGAGCGGCATCAACCACGTTGTTAGGCCGCGTGTTGTGAGCCATCGACCACCTTCTGCATCAAAAGAGAACATGCTTGAACAGGATTCGTGTGATGGCCTTGGACAGCGAGGTGCTAACTTCAGCTTGGCAAAGGTTTCTTTTGAGTAACTGCAAAGCAAGCGCCCGCATGCTACATATTTAGCGCTCCGAAAATTCTCAACTGCGGATCTGATTGCGATGCTCAAATCCACCTCCAAAACCGCGTCATTTGAGCAGCGCAGATGGCCGCTACCCCGCAACCCAAAGGCTTCGCAGTGATGTTTATGCACCAGAGTATGTGTCGTGAAAGCCATCCAGCCACAATTCCTGTCGCGTAAGTCCTATTATTCAATGGCTAGGACGTTACATATGCACCTTCGGCTGATCGCAGAACCCTGCAATATGGCGACATCGAGACGCGCATATGCATCAATCATATTGTTCATTCAGCATGTTCCTGGCTGCAGCCATCAGAGCGATGATCCCAGCGGCACGCAACGTGCATCTTGCCGGAGTAAATATCAGCCAATGACGAGCTGCCATACTTCAGTGTTGCCGTCGGCCTCGGACACGTGCAGCTTTGCCGCACTCACCTCATCCGAGTGAAGATGAGCTCCTGCATCCACCAGCGTCTGTACGTGGTCCTTCAACCCTGCGCTGGCGGCCAAGAACAGAGGCGTGTTGCCCGCTCGATTGCGTAGGTGGACTGAGGCCCCCTGCGCGAGGAAGTCCTCGAGAATCTTGACGTTTGGTGAGGTCGCTGCGAGATGCTGTGCCGAGTGTCAGCAATGAAACGCAATCTCGCATCATTGTACGGAACATTGTGGCTCCTTTGCCGGCTGCAGCTGTTGGGCTCGAAAGATAAGCGACAGCTTTGTGTTACCACGGTGTTGGGACGGAAAGCTGAGCGCTGTTTGGCTCTGTGCCGCTGTGCCGACGGCATCGTGCTTCTTTATCTTTCTGAGTACGGATGGGTTGCACTGCACTGTCTCAGATTGCCAACACCTGCAGTGCGACTGATCCGATGCCGGCTCGCTGTACCGGTGCTATGGTGCAGGAACCAAAGGCTCTTCATGGCTGCCTAAGTACGACAGGTACAGCGATAGCCATAGAGTCGCTCACTGGAAGATCAGATAAGGAAGTCGTGTTGGTACTTACCACTGGGCTGTTGAGTTGATAGTCTGCATCGTTGAGCAGCCAGCGAGGCTCTCCTCGTATAATGTCCCGTGTCCCTTGCAGGTCGCCCTTCTGGATGGCATATCCGAGTGCTGTGAGGCTGGAAAGCTCTGGCGTAAGCACACCACTTCTCGAAGGATGCTCGAAATGAGTCCTTGTTGTCTCGGTTAGCTCGCCGCGCAGGGAGATGGACATGCGCTTTGCGACCTCCTCGGGAGTTGCATTTGGAAGAGCCAGCAGATAGGCGAGTTTGGTGAGTGCTGCTTCTGAGGTCAAGTCCTGCCCGAACACGACTCCGGCCCGACCGAGGACGGTAGCAGGTGCATAAAGCGCGCTCACACTGCCGTTTAGGCATTGTGTCACATTTACGACGACGATACCCCTCTTGACTGCGTCCGCAAGAATCCGCGTCATTGCGCCGTCCGCTCCGCCGGGAGTGTTGCCTGCACCAAAAGTTTCCAGAATCAGTCCTTTCAAACCGTCGAGCCGTAGTACAGCGTCGAACATGGCAGGCGTGATTCCGGGGAAGACGCGAAGACAAGCAACGTGTCCCGTGTCTAAGTTCGTTTGGATCGTGAAAGGGCTTAGATCTGTTGAGCGGTGTACCCTATGCCACAATACGCTTGTTTTGGTGGATGACACTGTCGCAAGGGCCGGTAGATTTGGGCTTCCAAAAGCATCAAAATCTTCCGCGGAGATCTTGGTAGCTCGGTTCCCGCGGAAGAGTTTGGCGTTAAAGAAGAGACACACCTCTGGTATCATGAAGTGGCCCGCAATAATAAGTGAGTTCAAAAGGTTGTCTTGAGCATCCGTTTGTAACTCCATCATCGGCGCCTGAGATCCAGTGAGGATGACTGGTTTGCCTAGGTTATGGAACATGAAGCTCAGCGCTGAGGAGGTGTAGGCAAGGGAGTCGGTTCCGTGGAGGATAACGAAGCCATCGAAAAGCTGGTAATTTCTTTGGACAGTCTTCGCGATCTGGTCCCAACCGGCGGCATCAATGGAGCTGCTGTCGAGAAGCTTCTCGAATTCGAGCACGCAATACCGTACGCGACGTTCATATGTGCTGACTGGCGTTCTCAAACTTTGGACGGCTTTTCGGGTACCTTTGTCGTCTGTGACTATCTCAAGAGGCTCGGGGTATGATCCATCATTGAAAACAGGTCTGGGCGCAAGTCCAGCTTTCAGAAATCCTCTTGCAGGTACAAGACCGTCTGCAGACTTCCGCATACATATTGTGCCACCTATGTCACGTTAGTATGAGGCCTCCATGATGTATGATTAATTGAGTGTGGGCACCTGTGATGATGATCAGGACCCGCGACTCTGGTACCAACTGCAACTCTGGGAACGCATCGTCCATGTCGACTGGTGGTATCTGTGCTGTGGAGTCGTTGCCGTGCTCGCAAAACTTGTGGTACTGTATTATAGATCCCGAACAAGGAAGTCGCGGCTCAATGGAAACTAGTGTAGTTGACAGTCGGGCTCAAAGAACGTCGTTAGTTACGGAATAACATTGAAGTAAAGGTGTCTAACAAGGATAGACCAAAAAGTGGGCTACAAAGTGATGGTGCAGCGAGAATCGGTACCTACGGAACGGCGCAAAGAAAAACTTCGCGCGCTCCACAGCGGCCGACCACGCTACCATGTTTCTCTTACCCCTTCGAAATGGATTTTTCACGCATGATACGAGAACGCACAGTGGACCAAAGTGCGATGGAAATAGGTGACCTATGACTAGCAACACGTGGCTTGCTTCGGCTCAAGCAATTCGAGCGTGACATCACGTCAATAGTATAAGATGGCTTCCAAGTTCGGGTATTGCGAAGATATCTATTTCTGCTATATAACCACAACCACAAGTATCAACAAGGTTCTGATCTATGTATACCACGGCGCGGTCTAGCGCAACAATCACCATGCTGTTTCGCGTCGCAACGGCAATGCGTCCTCCACTTAGAGATGTATCACCACCGATTCATCATTTCCATATCGTACCGTTCCGAGGTTACCACACTCCCCTCAACCAGCCAGTCCAGCTTTCCTTGCGGCGGTTGCACGCTGCTTCTCCAACCTCTTGGCCTCTTCGCAATTCTTAGTGACCCACGCCAGCAGTTCGTCCTTGCTGCCCGGCGCCATGAGCTTCGTCCAGACCGGAGCTTCATCGAGAATGGGCATGGCTGCAATCTGCGGCATGCCGTTTTCGAAAATGACCCAGCGTCGTAGGGCCTTGCGCGCGTTCACCAGATTCGTGTTCGCTGGTATAGCTGTGGACATCTCTTTCCACAGCACCTCCTCGGCTTGCTTGGAAGTGTATTTACCGATCACGGCATCATACTCCTTTTGTTTGTCGAATTCTGTAAGAGCCTCCTGGAGCACCTGCTTCCGGGTCCAGTCGTTGGAGGCACCCCGAAGTGGATTTGCTACCATGTACTCGTTGGCGAAGCGATTGTACATGCTTCGCTTCTGAACGCGCGCCCGGTCGTTGGCGGTCTCAACGAGCTTTTCTTGCTGCTTGGGGTAGAAGAAGCGACCACTCGTCGCCCAATCGAAAAGCTCGGTCTCGTCGTTGAAGCCGGCCCAATACTTGGCGGAGTCTAGCCCATAGAATTCCATCACCTCGTTCGGGTTACGAGTGAGGAGTATCATCGACTTCTTCCTATCGTAAGCCTCAATCTCCTCGACACGAACGTGTAAACCCTTGTCGTTGCAGGTGACACCTAGCCAGCGATGACTGGCTCCCAAGATCTGGAGCAGGTCCGCGTCGCCCTTCATAAAGCGGGTCCACTCGTAGAGCTCGGCTGCATTCGGTGTGCCATCGCCAGGCGCGAGCTCGACATCAACCTGTACGTATGTGTCAGGTGTCTCTGGGTGTGGAACGGCATACGAGTGTGAGCCCCCATTATACCTGGATACATCGGCGCCCAACACCTCTTTGAGCTTTTTCCAAACGTTGTCACCAGTTGCTACGTTCGGCTTGACACCTCCGACCAGATAGTCGACATCGCCGTGATCTGCCTTGGCTGGAGCTTCGCGAGGTATCACAACGCGCTCGAAGACAGTCTCGAGCTGAGCTTGACATGTCGATGCTACTTGTTTGTAGAGGTCGGGGGAGATGCGAGGAGTGGTGACCGGCTTGCCCGACTCTAGCTTCATGTTTGCGAAGACGAGGCCTCCCATGACTGTCGGTGTTGAGAAGGGCAGTTTCGAAGTGTGAGGTGTGTTCTGGGACAATTTGACTGCGATAGAAGGTGATGAGAGGTTGAGTTGCGACAGAAGAGGAGCGTGACAGAAAGAGATGGAGACTGAGATAGAAATAGAGAGAGGGCGCCTGCATCATTAGCAAAAATGCACAGCCTCACAAACGGTTCCTTTCACTATGACTCCTCCGTGAAAGGAAAGAGCAAACCTTATCCACGTGACAGCGGCAGCAGACAAAACTACACGATGTGACTGTATGCGCACACCTTCAGAAACTTACTCTAGGTAGTTATGAGGGCGGAGAAGGGAGCGACGTTCTCGAGGCACCACGACAGCAACACTTCGGCTCTATGCAGGGCATGCGGTTGCAAGAGACGTGATCTCGCTCAGAATCGCAACGAAACGCGACCGAAGGAGTGTGTGATGAAGGTTGGTGGGACGGAGCGCGGGATAGATCCGCTGTTATTATGACGCACTTCCGCTTGGCCCGTGCCAACCTGGCCCAAAAAGTTCGCATGAAGGGTCTCCAGCAGCTCAACACCAACACAAAAGTCCAATCTGTACTGCAACCTGATAGCAATAGCAGTTTTTGTACAGAGAAGTGGGCCGCCCGTAACACGCGACAAGCTTACAATTGAGACTAATTTGATATGCCAGATTCTTCTTTGCGCAGCATGACCGACACCGCAATGGAATCGCCTGAAGTGCTCATGGCACGCTTCGAGGAACTCAGCATCCTTGAGAGCGAGTTTGAAGACGCAGAAGCGGAATTAAGTATGGAGTCCACGGTATCACCCAGAAATAGCCAATGCCTGACAGTGTACAGTCCGCAAAGCCGAGGCCCTCCATGCGCCCCTCTACAAAAAGCGCGCCGAGTTCATCACCAAGATCCCACACTTTTGGTCACTCGTCTTTGAGCAGGCACCGCCCGAGATCGACAACTTCATACAGCCCTCAGACTCCAAAGTTTTCGCAGAATGTCTCGACACATTCGAAGTCTCGCGGTTCGAAATGGACGACCCCAAAGGCTCGGCGCGCAGTGTCTCCCTCAAGTTCGGCTTCAAAGAGAATGAATACTTCCAGGACCAGGTGATTGAGAAGAAGTTCTGGTTCCGGACATCAAAGGACTGGGCCGGCCTCGTCTCTGAGCCTGTCCAGATTCACTGGAAGAAGGGCAAGGACCTAACCGGTGGCCTCACCGACGCCGCATACAAGCTGAGTGAAGCAAGGAAGAAGCTGGGCATCGATTCGTCCGACGACAAAGCGCGGAAAGAGGAGAAGAAGCTACCTGAATACAAGGCGCTCTCAGACAAGCTTGAGCAGTCTATGGAGTCATCCATCAGCTTCTTCGGCATATTCGCGTTTGTCTCCGGATACCGATGGATTAGCGCCGAGGAGTCTGAGAAGGTCACAAAAGAGGACAAGGAGAAGATGGATAAGCTCAAGCGCGGCGAGAAGGTCGAGGAGGACGAAGATGAGGACGAGGAGGAATCACAGGACTTCCAAGACACCGAGGTCTTCCCTGGTGGAGATGAGGTCGTCACTGTTATTGTGGAAGAGATGTGGCCAAATGCCATCAAGTTCTACAGTATGTTACAAGCTGACCCACTGTTTGCATGAGCTAACTCCTTCTAGAAGCAACTTTCGACGAGGAGGACGACGAGGACTTGTCAGAACTCGAGATCTCGGAAAGCGAGATGATGATGGACCAGGACGATGATGACGACTCGGACGGCCCTGTCGATATTCGTGCGCTGGTCGGCAAAGGCAAGTCTGATCACTCACCGCCAGCCAAGAAGCAACGCAAGAAGTGAGCTACAGTCTGAGGCGCAGTAAACCGCCAACTGCAATCACAATGCATTCGTTCCCGAGCTTCAATCCTTTATATCTTTTTTGTCAGACCTCTAGTGTCTCTTCGTGTCTCAGCTTCGGGTGCGGTCCGCTTTTACCTTTGAGCTGTCCATGCTGACTACGTTATCTGGCAACGACGGGGAAACCAGAACTTCACAAACCTTTGTTTCAGCTGCACGAATATACCGACTGTTCGTGTTTACAGAATCTAAGCCACGACTCAGTGTTCGGGATCTCAAATCGGTCGTTTGGACAGGAACTGACAAATCGCTGCAGGCAAGCTCGCACAGCACCCCTGACGATGTGCGAGTTTCACTACTTATTGAGAACTACTTATACCGTATAGATACGGCCCAGTCATAACCACCCGCACGCCCGCTTTCTCACAACTTTTCGTCCGCCAATTCCTCAGTCGGTTCGAAGAGTATGAGGCACCTAGCGAATCGACCGGTATGCCATGAGTAAACGAGAAAGCGTTGGACAGAGAAGAAGTCCATGGTGAAAAGCTCGATTGTAAGGCTAGCCTATCCAAGATTAAATGCTGTTTTTAAGACACAGTTTTTGGCGCTCAGTCGAAACACTAAAAACAAGCGCCTTCACATCCCCACTCCAATCCCGCGCACCCTCACCCAATCCTCTCAACAACCCGCCTAAAAAACCCACCCCGACTCGTATCAATCATCCGCTGCCTCCACCCCCCCGGCACCGCCAATGCCTCCGCCATCTCCTCGCTCCCAAAGTCGCTATCCCTAACAATATCCCCATCCCACCTCCCCACCCGATCCTCATACATCAACACAACATCGCGCCCAAACTCCCACAGCTCTGTAATCCTAACTAACCGCGGCAGCAGCGGGATTAGTTTCTCGACTGATGTTGGTACTAGGTCGTTGACATCGGCGTTTTGTTCTGCGAATGTTATGTCCACGAGGTTGGGGTATGCAGCTGCGAGAGAGGCGATTTCGTAGTCTGGATAGCGTACTTGGAAATATAAATGCGTGATCTTAGGAGACGGGACGAGGATATGGACTGGTTCTTTGCCTTTAGTATGCGTGCAATCGATTCTCAACGTCTCTGCGTTCGGACACATTTCCATCAGCGCGAGCATATGGCACGATACCCTAATCTCCCGCACGCACGGCAATTTCGACACCAGCCCCCTGTTCGATAACTCGTTGTCAACAGGGCGCGTCCCGTCGAAATGAAGCGTCATGCTCAGGACACGCAAGTTCGTAAAGCGCACGAGGAGACTGAGGGTTACGTCGAAGAGGGCTTCCCAGTCACCGCGCATGACGCTTTCATACGTGACTTTTCGCACGAGGGCGCAGAGATCCGGGCTGTTGGTGAGGCATGTGGCGTCTAGGGAATGGCGTTTGGGGTGCCATGGTTTGCGGCGGCGGTGTTGTTGGGCTTGGAGGGAGTGGAAGAGTTGGGGCAGGAGGATGGTGCGGAAGCGTTGGTTTACGAGGGATGATTCTTTGAGAGGTTGTTGGCGTTTGAGGGCTCCCCGCTGGGAGATGGGGTAGCCGGTCCAGTCGAGGTGGTTGAATATCTCGAGTAGAAGTTCGGTGGGAAGCTGGGTGAGTGTGGGCTTTGGAGACATTGTGAATTGCTTCAGAGTGACCAGGCTGAGCATGCTCGCGGGTCGATATTAAGAAGGGAGTTGGGTATATTCTGGTAGTACTACGTCGACATCTAGATTTAACTTCTGAGATCGATCGTTCTGTATACCCCTAGTTCATGGTCTCGCCAAACTACTATCCAGTCTGGCGGAGACGTTCCTGTTCGTTAGATGCGGGGCCACGCCGTACATAAACGGCAAACCTACACGAACCTGTCTCGTTTGAAAATGCACGTTAAACAATGATGTATTAACCGGTGAACTGAGAGTTCGGATGTGGAGCGATTCGTCTGCCTGGAGTTGTGAATAGCTGCCTACTAGGCAAGCGCACTATTGCGTCATTAGATCTTGACATGAGCCAAAGTTGATACCACTTAGCTTTCCCGACTCCCGACCGTCAAGCACGTAAAACTCCCATCATAATCATCACTCTAACGGCTGATAGTCCGAAACCGACCCCTCCACTCTCCTTCTTGCACGTGAACTCTCTACACCTCTCCATCCCTTCCAAGGTTCACTCAACCTCACCCACATACACTGCCACCAACCCCAAAACAGAAACACACACACCGTTAAAATTGGTGAGGTGCCGAGAAAGATGCGGGAGAACCGTTCCCTTCTCGATCAAGAGTCGTCTGCTTATGTGATCGTCATGCTGCCATTACTTGATGCGGCGCGTGTACCTATCCCTCTCCATATACAAAACCCCGACCCTTTCCCTCCCCAATACAGTAGTCAGACCAGCGCAGGGGTCGATACAGAATATATGTGTACATCTGCCTTCGTGGCATTTTAGCGTGAATTTAACGGAGCCGATGCTCATGGCCGTAGCGATATTGATAAACACGGTTTTAAATGTTTTTGTTGGCTAAAATGTGCTGTTCGAGACTTGACATACGGTACCGGCTCCTTATTGATGTGGTGTGCACGAGATGCTGGTTACGCATCTTAGTCCAAGTACTCGACTCGGTATATATATATACATGGCGGCAATATAGCTCATTTTACCTCTCATATCTTATAAGAACTCCAGTTAAAATCTCCGAATAACAGCGCCCAGAATGTCGACAAAGTTTACGATTCAGTTAGCTGAGAACCTCTCTGTACAATTTGTTCGCTCCTGGAGGTGATGAAGCACCGGCCAGATGCGCAACACCACCTCCATCAAACTCTTCCACGAACAGATAGCTAATCTTCCTCAATACTAGTACATGACTTTCCACTCTACATGAGCCTTCGAAGCGAGTGGTCGCATAGGTATAAATTGCCAATTCAGCCTGGATCCGTGGAACTCTAGGGCCGTCTTCTTCCCCATTCCTAACTCAATACCTCAACGCCCTCAGCCCACTCCATGCAATCACACCTCATTGCAGTGACTCATTCGGCACATGCTGATTCGAAATGCAGTCGTGAAGAACAGAGCGTTGTCAGACGATCCGTGTTGAATGAGGTCGATACTGGGACATTGTGTGCCACGCTGTACTTCTCTTCAGACTCAAAATATCCTTTAGAGCTTCATATCGTTTCCTGTAATATACGAGCGAGACATGTCAACAGCCCTTCGTTCCACTCCACTCCGTCGACGAAACTCTCACACGCGAGTGGAAGTTGAACATGGTACTGAAATTACTCGTCCCGCAGCTCGACAGTGATTGTAAATAACTTTTTGTGTTTATGTCGTCAATTCGTTGCTCATTAAGTCATATCTAGATGCTACAGTTATATCATATCATATCATGACACATCATACCATCAAACCTTTTCAACAACACCAGCATCTCAGCGTACACATACTATCCTTAGCGTCCCATAGGTCCTAGAGGTTACGAGCACTTCAAACCACACTAACCACCGTCTTGCCCTTCCCCAACACATTCTCCGAAGAAAGCAGCATCTCCCGCAACCGCGTCTCCGCTCTCATTACATCATGCTGATTGCTCGCGCTTAGATCTGGCGGCCACGGCCAGGGCAGCCACGATGTTATCGACGATAGCGTGCCTGAGCGTGGTCTTGGAGTTGGTAAACTGGCAGTCGAAACGCCCCGTCGATGAACACCCGCATTTCGTGCTCTCGCCGTCCGTGGCCGAACACCCTCCTCCACAATCCCATCCAAGCCCGTCGGACTCTCAAGCGAGAGGTGCTTCGACGCAGTCGGCGACGTAACAAGCGTAATCGCCGGATTCGCCGTCCCCGCCGAGCCTGCAGGCTTCTTGTCCAAATCGCGAAACGTGTCCCCATCGAGCGCCTTCCTCTTCCCACTCCCGCCACTAATCACGCTCTTCAAGCTGCCATACGCAGACTGACTCCGCTTCTTACTACTCGCAACCTTGCTCTCCTGCGCCAGGCGCTCGCTACTACTACTCGCCTCAGGCACAGCCATGAGCATGTTATTCTCCGCCGCCCAGCCCTGATTGACGCGCGCCAATCGCCCCCTCCCACCCGTGTTCGTCGTCGCCCACAGGGACCCCGGCCCAGTGATCTCGCCCTGCGGCGGGAGATGCGAGTCGTACTCGTCCGCCAAGCTCATTCGGCTGCGCGCACATATCTCCGCAATCGCATCGATCGCGTCGCGAATCTCAGGGTCCACGGCGCGCAAGATAGCGCTGAAGCTGAAGTCGTCGGCGGCGGGCAATTGGTCTGTTCGCGCGGCCCAGTTCGCCGACAGAGGAGCGCTCCCCCCATTCATCGCGTGCGAGCGCGGCGTGGTGAAGCCCGAGTCGGGGCGTGAGGTGTATCGCGAGCCGGAGTAGGTGCGCACGACGACGGGCTGGGAGGTGACGGTCGTGCGGCTGGACGTCGACTTTGCGGGCTTGGGCGCGGCGTGGAAGGCGGGGGCATTAAGGGCGCGGAGGGCGGCGGATTGGGTGGCGGGGAGGGTGTTTGTTAGTGTAGTTGTTGCGCTGGGTACTGAGCCTGTGCTGGCGGTGAGGTCGGATGGGCCTCCTGCTTGTGGTAGGTCGGACGGGGAATCGTGGGTGGTGGTGAAGGTTGGAAGGGTGGTAAGAGGTGAAGTAGTTGGACCGGCAGACGTGTTGGTGCCCCAGAGCGTCGAGAAGACGCCTAGCGCTACCGATTGCCTGGTGGTCGTGGCAGGCGTCACCGTGGGAGGGAGTGGGAGTGCGCCAGAATCCGGCGACGCGGTTGTGGGATGAGGAAGAGGAGGGGCAGCGAGCAGCGCCGGAGGATCGCAGGCAGGCAATTTCGCGCTTTGCACAGACTCGGGCATTATTGTGGGCATTTCTCCTCTGCTTGGAGCTGCAGGTCAATGCATGCCTGCTATGCGACGCCTTCTGAGTAGTGTGCGTGCGATGCAGTGTTCCAAACCGATGCGCTGGCCTGCACGGGACGATCCTTGGCATTGCCATGTCCTACGGCAGACAACCGTGCCATTGGATGACCTCACACAAATAGCCCACTCCAGCCTGACGTGTATACCAGAGTCGCACGTCGATGATGTGTGTACTAGGTAGCTGCTTGATACTGAATGAGAGCATTTCAGCGTACTTGCATGGGACGATTCATCCGCAGCACTGCAGGACCAACATGAACATGCCGCCTGGGTCGACGTCAATTGGAAGACATAGTGGAACGAACGACTTCTCTGCTATTCGCCGCTTGGTTCCACTTGACGCTCCTAGAAGAGCATTCCGTCGTCCGAATTGGCGCTGTCCACCGATAGCTGCTGACCTGACTCCAACTCTCCCTTCACCCACGACACTAAACCGCTGGGCAGCTCATCGAGTATCTGCATCTCCGCTTTGATATTGAGCATGAGCATAGCCTGCAGCTCCTTCCTCCATTCCAGCTCAGGTCCATCCTCAGCACACAAGTCCCACTCCAGCATACGCATAGCCTTGGTACGATCACGCGCGGTGAGCTTCATCAGGCCCTGAAGCTGAGGCAAAACACTTGTGCCTGTGTCACGCTCGCCTACCGGAGTTCGGCTGATGTCGTGGCTTTTGACACCGAGCCAGCGCAGGTTTGGCAGACTCAGGCCGGGTGTATCGCTCTGTGCTACATTTTCATGGGCAAGGCGGTACGAGCCGTATTTGTACGTTGACAGAATGGCGATGCCGTCGGGGTCGAGATCAACGAGTGCATGCATTGGGACATGTGGTGCGTGGTCTGCGACATGTCGCAGAAACGTTCTCGATGCCACGTCAGGATATCCTTTCGCCGTAAGTATCAGGCCTCGCGAGCCTAAAGCGGTCCACTGAGAAGAGCTGAGCAGAGATCGAAAGGTTGCCTGCGGTATCAGTCCAAGCGTTCCCTCGAGGACCGGCGACTCGGTCATACCTCTTTCTCAATGACGAGAACCCAATGGACTGACATCAAATCAAGCCTATCGTACTCGCCAATCTTTGGTACGAGCATTCCCTTTCGCGACATCAGCTTAAACTCCCCTGCTTAGGGAGTTCATGCTCACCTCTTTCTCGTTGATACCTTCGATAACATGTCCATCCTGGCGGG
>Ga0265798_10005783_pt1 | contig 16478 bp, 12 predicted proteins | sample P3T30metagenome_FD_192430 | JGI IMG/M metagenome (GOLD analysis project Ga0265798, IMG submission 192430) | Plant litter microbial communities from East Loma Ridge, Irvine, California - P3 T30 | ecosystem: Environmental > Terrestrial > Plant litter > Unclassified | place: USA: California... | reverse complement strand
TTTAGAAGAAGGAACTGATATTACCGTAATCTCTTACGGATCTTCATTAAGAATTGTTCAGGAAGCAGCAGAAGAATTAAGCTTATTAGGTATTTCGGTTGAAATTATTGATCCACAAACGCTTTTACCTTTCGATACCACCCAGGTTTGTGTAAACTCGCTTGCCAAAACCAATAAATTATTGGTAGTAGATGAGGATGTTCCGGGAGGTGCATCTGCATATATCCTGCAAAAGGTTCTGGAAGAACAAAAAGGTTATTTCCATTTAGATGGTCAGCCAAAAACATTATCGGCTAAAGCACATCGTCCACCATTTGGATCAGACGGTGATTATTTCAGTAAACCATCAGTTGATGATGTTATTGAAACCATCTATCAGATGATGCACGATGCAAATCCAACTAAATATCCTTCAATTTTTTAACAAAATGATGGGTAGGGTATAAATTTTAAAGGTCTGGATAATTTAAAGGGTTAAAAGTCTGTTTCTTATCTTTTTATAATTAATTAATTGTGATATGTCAAAATATAACGAACGGGCTGCCTTTTAATGGGGTTTTTATTTACTTTTATAGCCTATCCCTATTTCAGAATGTTTTATCTCATCACGAATATAAAATGCTGTAATTTCCGAGGTTTTTTGTGGTATTTCCGATCAAACAAATTATTAGTTTGATCTGAAATGAAGCGCTATCTTGTACATGCTCATTTTGTTAGCAAAGTGTGTTTTTTGAAAAAAAGTATGCTCTTCCTGGTTTTTTTATTTTTATGCAAGGCAGGTTTTGGTCAGATGAGTGCCCCGCAGAAAAAACTGGATAGCCTTTTAAGTTTAAATCAAAAGAATCTAAGAACAGATTCCACCAAAATCAAAATATTGACGGAAGTTTACCGCCAATACATGAGGATGAAAAGTGTAGATAAAGCGGAAGAGTATGTTGATAAAACCATTCAGCTTTCACATGAGAGAAATCTAAAAAAATTCTCTGCAATGGCTTATTACCGTAGAGGTGCAATGTATCACGGTAGGTCTAATTATCAAAAGGCAGAAGAGAATTATCATAATGCAGTCGCCGAATTTTCCTCAGTAGGTAACTTAGATATGGTTGCCGGAACTTACCTCAATTTAGGGGCTTTATATGGCAGCATTCCTGATTATGCAAAATCGTTGGAAGTTAACCAAAAGGCCATAACGATCTTCGAAAAAATGGGCAACGAAGGCGACATGGCAAGTTGTTACACCAATATTTCTACTATTTACCAAAGTTTGGGTAATCAGAGTCAGGCCTTGGTTTATATGAACATGGCCCTAAAAGTATTTGCTAAAGCCGGCGAAAATACAAGAGGCGTAGCGGTTGTTTATGGTTTGATTGGTACCAATTATTTCGAGGCTTCAGATCGCGAATTAAGGGAGATGAATGTATTGCCTGATCAGAAAATTAAACTGGCATTAGCGTATTACAATAAATCGTTGCGGGTATCAGAAGCCATTGGAGATATAGGTTTAATAGCCACTGTTAAACGAGAACTTGCTGACTTATACAGTTCAATTGGTCAAAAGGATGCAGCGTTAAAGTCGTATCAAAAATCAGTTGAATTAAATAAGTCGGGAGAAGATAAAGAAGCTTATGCCGCAAGTTTATATGCATTGGGGAACTTTTACCAAAAGGAAAATGATTTTGAAAACGCCATCTTATTACTCAATAATAGTTTAAAAATTGCCGAAGAAAACGGATTATTAGATATAGAAAAACAATCTAATTTGGGATTGAGTACGCTATATGAAAAACAAAAGGACTATAACAAATCATTAGCCTACTACAGGCAGTATATTGCAGTTAGAGATAAGATTTTCGATCAGGAAAAGGAAAAGGAAATTACCAGAAGGCAGATGCAGCTCGATTTTGGTGTTAAAGAACGCGATTATTTATTGAAGCAAAAACTTACAGATGGCGAGTTAAAAAGACAACAACAAGAACTTGAACTAAAAAGGCAACAATTAGTGTTGAGTGATAAAGAAAAAGCATTGGATCTCCTAACTTTTCAAAAGGCAAAAGCAGATCTCAATATTCAACGTTTGGCTCAGGATAGTAAATTTGCTAATGCTAAGTTTGAGGCAAAGTTAGCCGCCGGGATAAAAGATAAGCAAATTAGTAAACAGGTACAACAGATTAAATTTGATGAACGTTTAAGATTATTCCTCATCATAGCTACTATACTGATTCTCATTATTGCTGTTGTTATATTTTTTAATCAGCGGAAAACAATGAGGCTGAATATAATTATCAATACCCAAAAACGGGAGTTAGAGCAGTTAAGTAAGGTTAAAGACCGTATTTTTAGTGTGGTAAGTCACGATATGCGTACCCCTGTAAATTCATTAATTTCCTTTATGCAGTTGTTAGAAGGGGGGAATATTGAGCAAGAAAAATTAAACAGGTATGCTGCGGTACTAAAAAACAACCTTACCTATACCTCTACAATGATGGAGAACCTCCTTAATTGGGCGGCCAGCCAGATGCAGGGGTTTAACCCGCATTTAGAATCGTTGGATATTCATGAGCTGATTAATGAAGTTATTCTTTCTTTACAGGATAATGCCAACGAAAAAAGCCTGGCTATTCAGAATTTAGTGCCAGTCAAAACGTTTTGCAAAGCAGATTCGAATATGTTAATGCTGGTTATTCGAAACATCATTAGTAATGCCATTAAATTTACGCCAAATGGTGGTAAAATTACAACTCATGCGGCTCATAACGGAAATGTGCTGGAGATTAAAATTTCGGATACAGGGATTGGTTTGACACCTGTACAGGTGGAGCATTTTAATAAGCCAGGTTATCTAGGCGCGGGCGTAAGTACATCAGGTACCAATAAAGAAAAAGGCACAGGTTTAGGTTTATTGCTCTGCAGAACCTTTATTAGCCTTATGGATGGTAAAATTAGCGCCAATATTAATCCTACAGGTGGAAGTTATTTTAAAATAATGCTGAAAAAATAACTTATTTTAAAAACCTCGACAGAATTTTCTTGTCAATTGATCTTTCTAATAATTCCTGCCTGTTAGAAGCACTTATGGGAACCAGAAAGTTATGATCTAAATGAACCTCATGATTGGTTAAGGTTACGATGTGGGTTATGTTAATGATATATTGTTTGTGTACCCTTGAGAAAATTTTTGAAGGTAGTTGTTTTTCCAGATTTTTTAGGCTTACTAAAATTACATGTTTATCGATACTGGTAAATAGCTTTGAAAAATCCCCCATACTTTCAATATAAATTACATCATTATATTTAAGCTTGGTTATGCCTTTAGTCTCTCTAAAAAAGAAATAATCGTCGTCTTTTTTATCGTCGTTGATTAAGTTTTCGACAGGAAGTTTATTTACCTGTTTCCTTAACTCAATATACTCGATCGCTTTGTTGGTTGCTTTTAATATGCGTTCGAACGTTGCAGGCTTTACGATAAAATCCAATGCATCCAGATTAAAACTTTCAGCCGCATACTCACTAAATGAAGTAATAAATATAAATAACGGTTGTTTTTTAATACTCTTTAATAAATCCATACCGGAAAGCTCTGGCATATCAATATCAGAATAAACAATATCTACAGAAACGGTTGATAAAATTTGCGAAGCTTCTATACCATTACTACAAACTGCGATTATATTTAATGATGGGATTTTTTTTAGATGCATTTCTATGGCATCTCTTTCAATTTCATTATCATCAACAATTAAACAGCTGTACGTCATTTAGAAATGGGATATATAATTTAGTAAAAGAACACGTATTTTTACTTAATGTCCGTAATTTACGTTAAAAAGCGGATTATAATACAATCCAGGAATCATTTTGCAGATAAACGTAACATTAACTTTTATTTCTAGTGTTTCTTTTCACTAGTATATAGTTTTTCGCCAGCTTTTACAGCCAATTGCAGGTCGTTTTCTTCTGGTGGCACAGGACAACGGTATCCATCACTATAGGCGCAGTAAGGATTATAGGCTTTATTAAAATCGATTTCAATGTGGTTATCAACAATTTCTTTTGCATCCAGATCAATGTATCTGCCACCGCCATAAGTTTCATTATTGTTGGTTTCATCAGTAAAGGGCAGAAAAAGGTGATCTTTATAAATTGGGTTAGTCGATAAAGAAACACTTTTATATAAAGTCATTTGGATTTTCTTGTTCAACAAAACAAAGTTTACATGTGCATATTTATAATAATCGCTGCTGGAGCTATCGAAAGTAGACATTTTGAAAACTTTTTCATTCTTTAGTGTTTCTATATCTGCTAAGATTTTGTAAGCACTATCTGCCTCATAAAAATGAAGATTTTGCAGGTCGTTTTTCCTGAGCGGTGACCGTTCGTCTTTAATGAAATCCTGTTTATAGATTTCACGATGTTTGGCAATCTGTTCAGCATAATTCTGTGCAAAGCCATTCATACTGATCAATAACAATAAGAAAGTGATGGTTCTCATTAGCAAAAATTAAATAATACTTACTTTGTTTCTTAAAAACTGATCGGCTAAAACGAGTGCAGCCATTGCCTCAACAATTACTACTGCCCTGGGCACCACGCAAGGGTCATGCCGGCCTTTCCCTTTAATCTCCGAAGCTTCGCCAGCAGCATTGATGGTTTGTTGGTTATGCATAATGGTGGCAACAGGTTTAAAAGCTACTTTAAAGGTAATATCCATCCCGTTAGAGATGCCGCCCAAAATGCCACCGGCATAATTGGTAGTTGTTTTAAAAACTTTTGAATCAGCAACTTTTGGCTGAGGGATGTCATTGTGCTGAGACCCTCTTAATTCACTTCCGGCAAAGCCAGAGCCATATTCGAAACCATGAACAGCATTAATGCTGAGCATGGCTTTCCCTAAATCGGCATGCAATTTATCAAAAACTGGCTCACCTAAACCTGCAGGGCAGCCTTTTATTATACAGCCTATTTTTCCGCCAACAGTATCGCCGTCCTTTCTAACCGAATCAATGAACGCTATCATTTCGTTTGCCGTTGCAGGATCAGCACAACGCACAATATTTTCTTCTCTAATTTGCAATAAAGCTGATAAATCATTGCCTTCCAAATTAGGAGCTTCTATTGTCCCTACTGAAGTTACGTGTGCGAAAATTTCAATACCATGTTGCTTTAAAAACAGTTTGGCAATTGCTCCAGCTGCTACACGGGCAGCAGTTTCGCGCGCAGAAGAACGGCCTCCGCCCCGGTGATCTCGGATGCCATATTTCGCATCATAAACATAATCAGCGTGGCTGGGGCGGTAAACATCAACATTGTGGCCATAATCTTTTGAGCGTTGATCTTCGTTTGGAATAAGCAAGGCAATTGGTGTTCCGGTACTTTTTCCTTCAAATACACCCGACAAAACCTGAACCGTATCACTTTCTTTTCTTTGCGTGGTGATTTTGGATTGACCCGGTTTACGTTTGTCAAGTTCTGACTGGATAAAATCCATATCAATATCCAATTGCGCCGGACAGCCATCAATAATTACCCCGATGGCTACGCCATGAGATTCGCCAAAAGTGGTGATGCGAAATAGTTGTCCGAATGAGTTGCCTGCCATTATTTAGTGATTGAATTATAGATTGATTAAATTATTGAATGGATTTTCACATCCAATCTCGATACTTGGTTCTTAATACTTAGTACTTACTTTATACTTACATCAAACCCCGCTTTTTTCAAATCTTCCCAATAATAAGGATAAGATTTTTCTACTACCTGCATTTCTTCAATTTCAACTTCGTTAATCAATAGTGCAAGTGGTGCAAAAGCCATTGCCATACGGTGGTCCTCGTAGGTTGCAAAAGTAACCTGATCAGGGAAATGAAGGTTGTCTGTATTTAAAGTATAAACCAGATTATCTTCTGTAAAAGTAACGCCTATTTTAGCCAATTCGTTCTGAAGGGCTGCAATACGGTCTGTTTCTTTGATTTTTAAGGTTTCTAAGCCTGTAAAAGACATATTTTTACCTAGAGCTGCAGCAATAACTACAATAGTTTGTGCTAAATCCGGACAGGTTTTTAAATCTAAAACTTCTTTAGTATCTAAAGAAAGACCTAAGTTGCTAATGGCAATTCCATTATCGGTTTTGCTGGTAGCGATGCCAAATATCTTCATGATATTTTTGATCTGGCTATCCCCCTGCAAACTTTTCTCTTTTAAAGCGGGTAAACTAATTTCTGCTTCATCTGCTAAAGCTGCAATGCTATACCAATACGATGCCGCGCTCCAGTCTGGCTCAACAACCAAAGTACCAGGTTTAAAAACCTGTGGTTTAATGGTAATTGAATTTCCATTCCAGCTATGTTCAATGCCAACTTCAGCCAACATATCTAAAGTCATATCTACATACGGTTTAGAAGTAAGTTCGCCTTCAATTTCTAACGTTAAACCCTGAGGCAGGATAGGGGCAATCATCAGCAAAGCCGAAATATACTGACTGCTGATATCGCCTTTTATTTTAACTTGAGCAGTTTTTTGATGTAAAGGACCAGTAATATTTAATGGAGGAAAACCGTCTGATTCTGCATATGAAATATCAGCACCGATTGTTCTCAATGCCTCAGCCAAAATCCCAATCGGTCGTTGTTTCATTCTTTCGGTCCCTGTTAATAGGAAATTCCCGTTTTTAGCAGAAAGATAAGCTGATAAAAAGCGCATGGCAGTTCCCGCAGGACCAACATCTACCGTTTTTGATTCCTGAATTTCAACTTCTAATTCTTCTTCTAAATTATTCAGAATTCCATTTAACGTTACAGTATCGGCAGCATTGGAAAGGTTTTCAACTTTAACCAGTTTCTTGCTTAGAGCACTAATAATCAAAGCTCTGTTGCATTCGCTTTTAGAGCCTGTTAATTGGATTTCCGTATTGATATTCTTGGTTCCTTTAAAAGAAACTAAGGCGTTTTTCGACATTTTATTCTGTTTTTATTCTTAAATGTAAGTGTCAGATGGAAACACCTGACACCACATTAATAATGTTATTTGTAGAGGATATCTTTTTAAGGTTAGGTCTCACCCTCTACCTTAAACCTTCTACCTTTTTAAAGATCTTTGTTTTTAAGATTTAGACTTTACCCTCCACCCTAAACCTTTAAACCCTCTACCTTTTTACGCTTTAACCTCAGTATGTTGTTCAGCTGCAATGCCTTTTTCAGCTTTGCCAGCATTCATAATTTCAGTTTGTTTACGGATCGATTCACCGTGCATCAATTCTAAGAATTTCTCAGTAAAGTTCAGGTCTAATTTTAAAGCTTTTGCAAAAGCGTGACCCTTTTTAATAATGGCATCCCAACGGTTAACCTGTAAAATAGTCACCTGGTTATCACGTTTAAACTCACCGATTTTCTCAACGATGGCCATACGTTCGCCTAATTTCTGTAATAAAATATCATCAATTTTATCGATCGATTTACGTAAATCGGCTAATTTATCAGCGAAAGCTTCGTTTGGTGCTTCTGGTTCACGTACTGTTAAACGGTCTACCAATTCTGCTAAAGCAGCCGGTGTAACTTGTTGTTTAGCATCTGTCCAGGCAACTGAAGGATCTACATGAGATTCGATCATTAAACCTTGCATGTCTAAATCCAAAGCTTTTTGAGAGATGTAAGGGATTAACTCACGGTTACCACAAATGTGACTTGGATCGTTGATGATTGGTAATTCAGGACAAAGTGTTTTTAACTGAATAGCAAGTTCCCACATTGGTTCGTTACGGAAAGAACTTTTCTCGAATGAAGAGAAACCGCGGTGAATGGCACCGATCTTAGTAATTCCTGCGCCATTGATACGCTCGATTGCACCAATCCATAATTGTAAATCAGGATTTACAGGGTTTTTAATTAATACCGGAACATCATGGCCTTTTAACGCATCAGCAATTTCCTGAACTGTGAATGGGTTTACCGTAGAACGTGCACCAATCCAGAGGATATCTACACCAGCTGCTAACGCTTCTTCAACGTGTTTTGCATTGGCAACTTCAACAGCCGTTGGCAAACCGGTTTCTGCTTTAGCACGTTTTAACCACTCTAAACCAATACTTCCGATACCTTCGAATTCTCCCGGACGGGTACGTGGTTTCCAGATACCAGCTCTCAATACCGATACTTTGCCGGTAGCAGCCAATAAATGTGCTGTGGTTAATAGTTGTTCTTCTGTTTCTGCGCTACAAGGACCAGAAATGATTAATGGTTCGTTGTTTACGTTTAACCAGGTGTTTAAAGGCTGAATGTTTAAATTAAGTTTCATGATGACGGGTTTGTTTAAAGTTCAGATTCCTAGTCGGATATCCGGAATATATTTTAATTATTTTATATTATTAATTGAATGCTCTGCTATTTGTCTTCGGACTCCTGACCTTGGACTCCCGACTATACTTTATCGTTCTTCTGATACTCTCCCAATATATTAAAGTTCGATGTATATTTTAATGCTTTCCTGATCGCTTTATCGTATTTTTCGGTGCTCGGCCACTCTAAATCCACGTAAAAGTAATACTCGTTTCGTTTACCTAAAACGGGCATAGATTGTATTTTTGTTAAGCTTACCTCTTGTTCTGCAAAAATATTTAACACAGTTGCCAATGAGCCTGCTTTGTGTCCGACCTGAAAACAGATTGATGCTTTGTTTATTTTTTTTCCTTCGTCTGTCTTGTCTTTTTTAAGGATCAGAAAACGGGTATAGTTTTTCTTGTTCGATTCTACACGGCGTTCTAAAATATTTAAGCCATAAAGTTCGGCGGCTAAGCTGTTTGCAATGGCCATGGTATCTGTTAATTGCTCTTCCTGGATCCGTTTTGCGCAGGCAGCAGTATCGTTGCTTTCTACAATTTTAATGTGAGGATAATCGTAAAAGAAATCGATACACTGGCGGATGGCGATAGGGTGTGAGGTAACCACTTTAATATCATCAAACTTTACGCCCGGTAACGCCATTAAGTGCAATTGGATAGCTAAGTAAACTTCGCCCACAACTGAAAAGCCGTAATCGCGGATCAAGGTGTAGTTTGGTAATAAGCTACCCGCAATAGAGTTTTCGATAGCCATCACTACGAAATCGGCATCGTTTTTCTCTAGCTTGTCGCAGGTTTCTTTAAAAGAATTACACTCAACAGTTTCAATGTCTTTACCAAAGAATTTGTATGCTGCTTCTTCGTGGAAAGATGCTTTAATACCCTGAATTGCTACTCGTTTTGTCGTTTCCATTTTTGCGTTAAAACAAAAAAGTCCCGGCTGTTTGCCGGGACTTTTTTATACATTTTAATATTATTATATATCTTTTTGCATATTAGCCCCGGCTCTTACTAAAATAGTAAAAGTAACCAAAGTAATATGTGTTTGTAATTTGCATTTCTTTTTTTGTTGAGCCAAATGTAATAACAAAATTTAATTTGTCAATAGGAAAACGAAAATATTTTTAATAAAATTTAATTTTGTATAAAATGATCTGTATCCTGGATTAGTCTTTTTATTTTTTGAAACAATTTAAAAACGGATTTTTATATGTTTAGGGTATTATTAACTACAGATAAAGAGGATAAACACAGATAAGTTATCATGCTGGGGTACGAAGCATTTATCATTGATAGAATCAATAAAATCGTCGTCATCTCGACCGGAGCAAAGCGAAGTGGAGAGATCTATTCTGGCAGATTTCGTTTCGCAGAGCCTTCGGGTTCTCGACTGCGTTGCGCCCGATAGCTAGCTATAGGATCCGCTCGAAATGACGGTATCCCCGTGTCTGTAACGTTCCGAAGAGCGCTACGGATTAATAATTAAAAAAGTCTGTGACTTATTTTAATTGAGTTTATACACTCAATTTTATTCTTGTATCCATAGAGACGCTATGCTTAACGCTACGAACAGGGCAAGATAAAAAAATCCGGACAGCCGTTTATTGTTTCTTTAACCGGGCTGCTCCGACACAGTTATACGCCAACAATACCTTAAGATAACTTTCCCTTTACCTTTTATTTAGCCATTGTTAGCCTGCCGATCTCAAGCGAGTCAAATGTTTGATCTACCTGAGCTCCAACAGGGGCATTACTCAACCAAAGCAAGGGTTAAGCAGTGTGCAAGCAGGTGTTAAGCAAGACTGGCCGGAAGGTGGCATAAATGTGGGGTAAATGTGGCGTAAAGGTGGACTTGGAATATTTTTTTTGGGAGGATCTTTAATCAGACGAGATTGATTTGGGTTATCATCGCTTTTGATTAACCTAATATAAAAAATTATGATGAAGTGTGCAAAAAAAAGAGCTTCGTAATTGGCACGGGCAGCAGAAATGCAATTTGTTAGTTTCTGCCCGTAGTGTTTCGAGTGGCGCTAAGGATTAATAGTAAAAAAGAATCTGTGACTCGTTTTAATTTAGTTTATACACTCAATTTATTCTTGTACCTATAGAGATACTATACTTAACGCTACGGACAGAGCATGGTAAAGATTTTGCTTCGCAGAGCCTTTGGGTTCTCCATTGCGGTCGAAATGACGCCCTTAATATAGCTGTCATCAACCCACTAATGTATTTGAAAAACTAACCTCTACCATTAATAGACTCAATAGAATCCTCTTCATATCGGACGGAGCAACGCGAAGTGGAGAGATCTATCTTTTAGGGTAAGAAACCATCATCTGTGTTTATCTGTGCGCATCTGTGGTTAAAAACAATAGCGAGGATAGATCACGAAAAAGGTCCGTGTAGAAGACACAGACCTTTAAACTATTTTATCCTGTAGAACTTAATTCTCCTCGATCGTTAAGTCCCTTTACTTTTTGCAGTTGTAGTTCATCATACTTTTTCTGTTCTTCCTCACGTAATTCCTGCTGCATAATTTTAGCGATTTTAGTGCTTCCATCATGGCTCCATCCCGGTGGATTGAAAATGTATTTTACTTTATCCATAAAGTTTGGCGCCTTTTTTACGTCTGCAGTTAAAGCTTTAAACTCATGAAAAATAATATTTACCGGCCCGGTATCAGTAGGTTGTGTAGTTAGACCATATTTCACTACATCCTCAGGCAATTCTTCCTGGAAAGTGCCAAACCACCTGTCCCAAAGAATCAATACCATACCCATGTTTTTATCCAGGTAACGTACATTGCTGGCATGGTGTACCCGGTGATGGGATGGGGTTACGAAAATATACTCATACCATTTCGGGAATTTGATGTTGTATTGGGTGTGAACAAGATTGCCGTAAATTTGGGTAACCAGGTAGGCAAAAAGAATATCAACTGCAGTAAAGCCCATAAATGCTAGCGGAAGATAAAAGAAAACCCGGTACAAAGGCTCAAAAACAGTTGAACGGAAACCGGTGGTTAAGTTAAAGTGCTCAGATGAATGATGGGTAACATGCATTGCCCAGAAAAAGCGTACATAATGCCCAACGGTGTGCAAAAACCAGTATAAAAAATCCTGCGCTAAAATGAGCACAATCCAATATATCCAGATATTAGAAATCTGGAACAAACGGAATTGGTAACAATAGGCTAATAAGAAAAAAGTAAATGTTTTAGTGCCTAAATTAATTACAACAGCTGCCGTCATCAGGTAGATGTTCGTCCAGGTATCGCGTTTGGTATATAATTTTCTGTCGTGCGCATAGCTAAAATACATTTCAACCAGGGTTAAAAAAATTACGAAACCAAACAGGCCAACAACAGAAATATCACTTCCGGTAAAATTCATTTTATAAGCTGTTATAGTAGTCTAAACTGCTTAAAATATCAGCTGTACTTACACGGCAGTTAAACGTGCATTTACCTGTTGTTTCTAAAAGTGAAAATAGAATATTTCCATCTTCATTCTTTTTATCACTTTGCATCAGTTCCAAAAGGGTATCAAAACTTTCCTTTTTAATATGGTACTTAGGATACAGAGACAGAATATAGCCACTAATATCCTTCAGTTCTTCCTGAGTTAACGTACTGTTTTTGATCGATAATGCTGCCTCGCACACAAACCCTATAGCAATGGCCTCACCGTGTGTTAATGGATTTTCGTCGTTTGCCAGCGAGTAACCTTCAACAGCATGACCAATGGTATGGCCGAAGTTTAAAATCTTACGCAGGTTTTTCTCATGCGGATCGATGGTAACTACTTCATTTTTAATTTCAACCGATCGGTAAATGTCTTCTGCAGCAGGCGTTAAGTAGTTACTTGCCTTTAATTTTTCGTAGTAGGGTTTATCGTAAATTAAACCGTGTTTAATCATTTCAGCAAAGCCTGATAAAAGCTCACGCTCGGGCAATGTTTTTAAGAATGCAGTTTCGATAAAAACCATTTGTGGCAAGGTAAAGGTACCCACCATGTTTTTTACATTGTCAATATCTATTCCTGTTTTGCCGCCTACCGAGGCATCAACCTGTGATAGAAGGGTAGTGGGTACATTTATAAAATCAATGCCTCTTTTGTATGTAGAGGCAATAAAGCCACCCATATCGGTAATTACACCACCGCCAAGGTTGATCATTAAACTTTTGCGGTCGGCTTCAAAATCCAGTAAGGTTTTCCAGATGCCGATGCAGAAATCGATATTTTTATTTTCTTCGCCTGCCGAAGTTTCAATCAGGTCAAATTCAGAAAAATCATCTAAAAGCGACTGGAAAAGCGGTAAACAGATTTCGCTGGTATGCTCATCAGCAAGTACAAAAACTTTGCTGTACTTGTTGCTTTCTAAAAGTGTTTTTAAGGCGTCTAAATTGCTTTCGAAATAAAGCGAATGGCCTGCGCTCGTTAAGGTTTCCATTAAATTACTTCGATTTTATCCTGTTCAAAAGTGATGATGTCGCCAACCCTGACTTTATAGCGTTTTCGGAATTCTACTTCACCGTTGCATTTTACCAAACCGTCCATCACAGCAGCCTGTGCATCACCACCGGTTCCAACCAAGCCAGTTGCTTTTAGCAATTGGATTAATGGAATAAATTCGCCTTCTAATTTGAATTGTATCATTTTATGCAAAAATACGATTATTTAAAGGTTTTTAGTTTTAACAACCAATGCTTTTTATAATTTTGCACCAATCTGACTTATTATATAGTAAAAATGGATTTATCCACCAAAAAACAACCCAATTTCGACAATACGGAAATTGCTTTCCGTCAAAAATCTAACCATGAGCTTAAAAAAGCATACTGGCTTTTTAAAATGATTGGGAGTAATTTCCTGACCAAAGTTGGTCCGGCCATTACAAACTTCTTTTTAAATGTTGGTTTGCCGATTCAGGGGGCGATCAAAGCGACCATTTTTCAGCAGTTTTGTGGTGGTGAAACCATTGCAGAATGTAACAAAGCTATTGAGCAATTGGATAAAGGCGGTGTAGGTACCATTTTAGATTATTCGGTAGAAGGAGAAGATGAAGAACAGGTTTTTGACGAAACCTGTGCCGAAATTATCCGTACTATCGTACGTGCCGATGGCGATACCAAAATTCCGATTACGGTTTTCAAAATAACCGGTATCGGCCGTTTTGCACTCCTGCAGAAACTGGATGCCAAAGAAGTTTTGACTGCAGCAGAACAGGCAGAATACGAAAAAGTAAAATTGCGTTGCGAAATGATCTGCAAAACGGCTTTCGATAAAGCTGTGCCAATCATGATTGATGCTGAAGAAACCTGGATTCAGAATACCATTGATGAGCTGGCGCTGGATATGATGCGTAAATTTAACCGTGAACGGATTATTGTGTACAATACTTACCAAATGTATCGTCATGATAAATTAGCGGATATGAAAGCTGACCACTTAATAGCCAAAGCAGATGGTTTTATTTTGGGTGTAAAAATGGTACGTGGTGCTTACATGGAAAAGGAGCGTAAACGTGCTGCAGAAATGGGATATCTTTCTCCAATTCAGCCGGATAAAGCAGCGTCTGACCGCGATTATAATGAATCTTTACGTTATTGTATTGATCATATTGAAGACATTGCTATTGTTGCCGGAACGCATAATGAAGATAGCAGCCGCTTACTGACTTATCTTTTAGATGAAAAAAATATAACGCACAATCATCCTCATGTATATTTTGCACAATTATTAGGGATGAGTGATAACTTAAGTTTTAATCTTGCCGATTCTAACTATAATGTAGCAAAATATGTTCCTTACGGACCGATTAAAGCAGTAATGCCTTATTTGTTCAGAAGAGCACAAGAAAATACTTCAGTAGCAGGACAAACAGGCCGTGAACTTGGGTTGATTGAAAGAGAATTAAAAAGAAGGAAACTGTAGTTCAGTTTTCAGTTCACAGTTGCCAATTTTCAGTTTTAGGCGGTAATAAATACTGCTGACTAGAAATTGCTAACGTTTTTTATTTTCGTATCGTCATGCTGATAGATAGCTATAGGGATTTTGTTCAGCATTTTTCATGTCTTATAATTGATCCATTATTTTTTGGAAATGATCTTGCAGTAGTCATTCAGGACATGCAGCCTCGCTTTGCGCTATATCTTTTTTGGCTGCCAATCTACTCTGCTGCCATGAACAGTCCCCAATAGAATGGTCGTCATCTCGACTGTAGCGCAGCGAAATGGAGAGATCTATCCAAATAGATTTCTCGACTGCGTTGCACTCCGCTCGAAATGACGGTAACTCGAGGGGAGTTTTGCGCGAAGATTAATTGCTGCCATTTATATTGATTTTATTAAATAAACTATCCCTCTGGGCGGCAGCCAAAAAGGATGCCGCTTCATCCGATAGTTATCGGATCGAGTTTAGATTGAAAGGTTATTTTAACTCCTGAAAACTATTTCTTTACCACAAAAGATTGTTTGCCTGATAGCAGATCGTAGAACAGGATAAAATCACTCACTAAACTATAACCCGGATATTGAAAAGTAGCAGGTTTGTTTTTCTCGAAAAAGAAGTGCCCAACCCACGCAAAGCCGTAACCCAATACAGGAATTGCTAAAAAGAAATGCCAGTTGTGAAAAAGAAAACCTGTAAAAAAAGCCAGGCAAACCAAGCCGGTACCAATAAAATGCAGGATACGCGATGTGGTATTGGTATGTTCGGACAAGTAAAAAGGATAGAACTCTTTTAACGATTTAAACTTCTTTTCTGACATATATTAATTTACAAAATTCCGTTTGCTTTTAAAAACGCACCTAGTTGAGCTGGTTTTTCGGTCATTAATAAGGCGTTTAATCCCACTTTTTTAGCGCCTTCTATATGTTGTGGACTATCGTCGATAAATAGGGTTTCGGCCGGATCGAGATTGTTTTCTTTTAACACCTGCTCAAAGATATTGGTATTGGGTTTACGCAGTTTCATGTGTTGCGAGAAATAAGCTTTCTCAAAATAAGCATCGTAATTATTAATCTGGAAGGTTGCTTTCAGGTAGTTGATAATCCAATCGTAGTGGATTTCATTATTGTTGCTTAACAAAAAAGTACGATATTTTTCTTTTACTTCAAGCAGTAAATCGTGATTTTCTTGTATCGTGCCAATTAACAGGCTATTCCATGCCTCATCAATCTGCTGGTCGGTTAATTCAGGTTTGCCTGCGGCATTTCTAATTCCTGTCCTAAATTCGGCCGGAGAAATGGCACCGGTTTCAAAGTCATCAAATAGCTGGTTATGCGCTTTGTGCGCAAAGAAGTTTTCGATATCTGTAATGCCCAATTTTTGAAAAGAAGCCTGAGCAATTCTGAAATCGATATCAAATATTACGTTTCCGTAATCGAAAATAATGTTTTTAATGTTTTGCATGGCAATCATCAGGATTTCCTGCAAAGATATTATTGCTGGATTAACGAAGGGTATGAAATTAGCAATTTTTACAATAAAAATCCAGAAGTGCGTAATTGCCGCGTGATATTTAGTTGCGTCATTCCCTCCTGCGAGGGAATGACGTCAACATCAAAATAATTTTATTTATAGACCTATTTAGGTTCTACCGTAATCGACTGGATAATGGCACGGCTCTTTTTATCGCCTGTTTTTATCACCTTAAATACGAAATAAATATCATGGGTTTTTCCATCCGAAATCATATTGATCGGATCACTTTTTCTAAAAGTAGATTTCCCGATCATCATTCCTTTACTGTCGTCCAATCTGATTTCGATTTCACCATCTGATCCTGGATCGAGGTTTAAGAATGAATAAGTAAAACCTGAAATACCCGTTAAATCAACATTTTTAATGGCTATCCAGCCGTTATCCTTAGTGAGAATGAGTTTTTCACCACCATAAATATCTTTTCGCTCAAAACCCCCAAAATCTTTGATATCGTCCGCATCAATTACATTACTTTTCAGGGTGATTACTTTTGTTGTGGTTAGCGGTTTTTTTAATGCTGTACCTCCTGCATCGGTATAAGTTGCCTTTAAAGTTAAAACTGATTTCTTCTTATCAGTAGCAGCTGGCGGAATGATTTTGCCTGCAGTTGGAAGTGAGGCTTTAACCGCTTCTTTATTGCCTAAAGTCATAATCCACTCTGT
>Ga0265798_10005782_pt1 | contig 16480 bp, 11 predicted proteins | sample P3T30metagenome_FD_192430 | JGI IMG/M metagenome (GOLD analysis project Ga0265798, IMG submission 192430) | Plant litter microbial communities from East Loma Ridge, Irvine, California - P3 T30 | ecosystem: Environmental > Terrestrial > Plant litter > Unclassified | place: USA: California... | reverse complement strand
ACGGTGGCCCGCGAAACCAATACGCCGCTCATCGACCTCGACAGCACCAGCCAAGCGCTCCTGCAGCAGTTTGGCCCCGAGACATCTAAGCTCCTATTTAACCACCTAGCGCCCGGTGAGCACCCCAACTACCCCGATGGCCGCGAAGACAATACGCACTTCAGCGAGCTTGGCGCGCGCCGTATGGCCGAACTCGTGCTAGCGGACATCCGCACCCTGAAGTTGGGCTTGGCCGACCGCGTGGTGCAGGGTACTGTCAAGAAAACTGTAGACCCACAAGCCCGCTAATTTCTTCTGCTTATGCGTTTTTCCCTATTTGCGAAGGCTGCGCCAGTAGCTTTACTGGGCTTGTTGGCTTTTGCTCCCGCAGTACCGCCCCCGCACAAGACCACGCTTTTTCTTATTGGTGACTCTACGATGGCCAATAAGGTTCGGGCGACGTTTCCGGAAACGGGCTGGGGCATGCCCCTAGGTACGTTTTTTGACACGACGGTGGTAGTAGACAACCGCGCCCAAAACGGCCGGAGCACGCGCACCTTCCTGGCCGAAAACCGCTGGCAACCCATCGTGCAGGCCTTGCAGCCCGGTGACTTTGTGTTTATTCAGTTTGGGCACAACGATGAGTCGACTGCCCACCCTGACCGCTACACGCCGCCGGATGCCTACCGCCAGAACCTTATCAAGTTTGTGACCGAAACGCGCAGCCGGCAGGCAACGCCTATTTTGCTCACGCCGGTTACGCGCCGGTACTTCGATAAGGACGGCCATATCAAGGAAACACACGTGGCCTATTCGGCGGCGACCTTGGCAGTGGCCAAAGACTACCGGGTGCTAGTAGTTGACATGGACAAGCTTAGCCGCGAGCTAATGCAGCAGCTTGGCAACGAAACGTCTAAGCTGCTTTTTATGCACCTGGCACCCAGCGACCACCCCAACTACCCCCTAGGACGGTCTGATGATACGCACTTTAACGAGCTAGGCGCCCGCAAAATGGCTCAACTAGTAGTCAATGACTTGCGAGCCCAGCACCTGGCCTTGGCTGAGCAGCACCTAGCCCAGCCTTTGGCCAAGAACAAGGTTGCTGCCCCCACAGGCACGGCGGCCCAGCCTACCACCCCCTAATGAAAGTATTCTTCGTAGGAGCCGCCCTAGGGCTCACCGCGCTGGTGGCACGGGCCCAGGTTGGTCCACTGGCTGGCCCGCTCGTGGTAGCGGCCGATGGCAGCGGACAGTATCGCACGGTGCAAGCCGCCATCGATGCCGTACCGGCTCAGTCGGCCGTACCCGTTGTTATTCGACTTAAAAAGGGTATTTATCAGGAGAAGGTAGTGGTGCCACCGCTGAAAACGCACCTCGTGCTGCGCGGCGACGATGCGGCTACCACCATCATTACCTATAGCGACCATGTGGGCGCTAACGGTATTACCACGCCTACCTCCTACTCGGTGTTGGTGCAGGCCAATGACTTCACAGCCGAAAACGTGACGTTTGAGAACGCGGCCGGCTACACAGCGGGACAGGCGGTGGCGCTGCACGTAGAGGGCGACCGGGCTATTTTTCGGCGCTGCCGCCTAGTGGGCAATCAGGACGTGCTGTTTTTGGCGACCGGGGGTACCCGCCAGTACTTTCAGAACTGCTACATCGAAGGAACGACCGACTTCATCTTCGGCGCCAGCACCGGGATTTTTGACCATTGCCTCATCAAGAGCAAGAAAAACTCGTTTGTGACCGCAGCTTCCACGCCAGAGGGCCAGCCTTACGGGTTTGTCTTTCTGGATTGCCAACTAACGGCTGACACCACATTGGCGCAGAAAGTCCACCTAGGTCGCCCGTGGCGACCCTACGCCCGCGTTGCCTATTTGCGCTGCAACCTAGGCTCCCACATTGTGCCCGCGGGCTGGGAAAACTGGCGCAACCCGGAAAACGAAAAGACTGCTAGCTACGCCGAATATCGCTCTACCGGGCCCGGCGCCAACCCAGCGGGGCGCGTGCCGTGGTCGCGCCAGCTTAGTGCCAAAGAGGCCAGGCAGTACACCCTCCAGCATGTTTTTGGGGGTGCGCAACCCTGGCAGCCTAGCCGCTAGGTATGGCGCTCGTAGCTATAGCAGCGGCTAGCGGCTAACACCCCACTGCAACTACTGGTATCTTTGTGGGGTTATTTCTTCTTACTTCCCCTACCCCCATCCACATGCGTATTTCCCGGCTAGTCGACCAAATGAGCGGCTCCGAAATTATTAGAATCGGCAATGCTGTGAGCGAGCAAATTCGCCAGGGCGCTACTATTTGCAACCTTACGATTGGCGATTTTGATACCGAGCTTTTCCCTATCCCCGAAGCGCTTCGTGAGGGGGTAACGGCCGCTTACCAAGCTGGCCAAACTAACTACCCACCCGCCCCCGGCATTGCCGACTTGCGGCAGGCAGCGGCCGATTTTTTGCAGACGCGCTTAGGTCTCACCTACTCCCCCGCCGATGAGCTGTTGGTAGCCGGCGGTTCGCGGCCGCTCATCTACGCTGCCTACCTGGCCCTGGTAGACCCCGGCGACCGCGTGGTGTACCCCGTGCCTTCCTGGAACAATAACCACTACTGCCACTTGTCGGGCGCCGAGCAGGTAGCAGTAGCCACGCAGCCCGAACACGCTTTCATGCCCACCGCGGCCGAGCTGGCTCCCCACTTGGCTGGGGCTACGCTGCTGGCGCTGTGCTCGCCCCTAAACCCCACTGGCACCGTATTTACCAAGGAGGTGCTGGAGGAAATTTGTGACCTGGTATTGGCCGAAAACCAGCGCCGTGGGCCCGACGAAAAACCGCTGTACATCCTCTACGACCAAATTTATTGGTTGCTGACCTTCGGCGAAACCCAGCATTTTGACCCCGTTAGCCTGCGCCCCGCCCTGCGCGACTACGTGGTGTACATCGATGGCATCTCGAAATGCTTCGCCGCTACGGGTGTGCGGGTTGGTTATTCATTCGGCCCTAAGCTGGTTATCGACAAGATGAAGTCGCTGCTAGGTCATATTGGCGCGTGGGCGCCGAAGGCCGAGCAGGTAGCTACCGCGGCCTTCTTGCCGCAGACAGCGGCAGTCGACGAGTACGTAGCCGACATCAAACACAAGCTACAAGCCAGCCTCGATGCCTTTTATCATGGCCTTAAGGAATTGCAAGCACAGGGGTACTCCGTCGATGCTATCGCGCCGGCCGGTGCTATTTACCTCACCGCCAAAATTGACGTCCTAGGTCGCACTACCGCCACGGGCGAGGTCCTAGCCACTACCCGCGAAATCACCTCCTACTTGCTCACGGAGGCTAAGTTGGCAGTGGTACCGTTCAGCGCCTTCGGGGCTTCGGCTGATGAACCATGGTTCCGGCTTTCGGTTGGAGCCGAATCGCTGGCCTCGATTCAGGCCGTGCTGCCACGCCTGAAGGCTGCGCTTGACAAGCTGAGCTAATCAGGTATAAAGCCCACAAAAAGCCGCCCTAGGAGCAGCCAGCTTATCTAAACTGGCTGTTCCTAGGGCGGCTTTTTAGGCGTCCACTTACCCCTTCGGCGTTAAGGTGATATACGGGATGATGCACTCTTCCAGCGAGATACCGCCGTGCTGGAACGTGTCCTTATAGTAGTTCACGTAGTAGTTGTAGTTGTTGGGGTAGGCGAAGAAGTAGTCGCCGAGCGTAAAGACGTAAGCCGTGCTCACGTTTTCGCGGGGCAGGAAAATGCTCTCCGGCTTGCGCACCACATACACGTCGCGGCTTTCGTCAAAACCCAGGTTTTTACCGTGCTTATAGCGCAGGTTGGTATTCGTATTGCGGTCGCCCACAATCTTATACGGGCGCTTTACGCGGATAGTGCCGTGGTCAGTAGTAATCACCAGTTTACCTTTTTTCTCGGCAATGGTTTGGAGCATCTCGTAGAGCGGCGAGTGCAGAAACCACGAACGCGTGATGCTGCGATAGGCGCTTTCATCGGCGGCCAACTCGCGTATCATCGCCATATCGGTGCGGGCGTGCGAAAGCATGTCCACAAAATTGTAGACAATGACGTTGAGCTTATAATTGTTGTGCAAGTTGCTCATCTTGCCTAGCAAGTCCTTGCCGGCTTGCAAGTTGGTTACCTTATTATAGCTGTGCTTGGCCTTTTGGTTGTTGCGCTGGAAATTGATTTCCATGAACTCGGCCTCGTGCAGGTTTTTGCCCTCCTCGTCCTCATCCCACACCCATAGGTTGGGGTATTTTTTCTGGATGTCGCCCGGCATCATGCCCGCAAAGATGGCGTTACGGGCGTAAGCCGTCGTGGTCGGCAAAATACTGTAGTACAGCTCTTCCGAATCTACGGTAAACAGCTCGGCGATAATCGGCTCCAGAATTTTCCACTGGTCGTAGCGCAGGTTGTCAATGAGCACGAAGTACACCGGCGTGTCGCCCGTCTGCTTCATCAGCGGAAATACCTTTTCCTTAAATAGCTGGTGCGACATCATGGGCGCGTCTTTGTCGCGGCCATTCACCCAGTCTTCGTAGTTCTCAATAATGAAACGGCCGAAGTAGGTATTCGCCTCGTCTTTCTGCATGTTGAAGACTTCGGCCATGCTCTTACCCTCGGTCTCGTTGATTTCCAACTCCCAGTACACGAGCTTTTTATATACATCGACCCACTCGGAAGGCGAGAGGCGGTCAGACAACTGCATGCCCAGCTGGCGGAAGTCACGCTGGTAGCCCGAGTTGGTAGCTTCGGTCACTAAGCGCTTGTTGTCCAGCACTTTTTTTACAGACAGCAAAATCTGGTTCGGATTAACCGGCTTGATGAGGTAGTCGGCAATCTTGGCGCCAATGGCGCCCTCCATAATGTGCTCCTCCTCGCTTTTCGTTATCATCACGACGGGCACCGTAGGGCGCACCACTTTGATTTCGGTCAGCGTTTCGAGGCCAGTGAGGCCAGGCATATTTTCGTCCAGAAAAACCAGGTCATACGAGTTTTCCTGCACCTCTTCTAGGGCATCAGCCCCCGAGTTAACGGGTGTTACATCGTAGCCTTTCTCCTTGAGAAACAGGATATGCGGCTTGAGTAAATCAATTTCGTCGTCGGCCCAGAGAATGGAGTATCGTTGCATAAGCAGAAGCGCGCCGCAGGGGCGTCGCGCATTGGGGAGTGGTAATGTAGTAGTAGTAGCGAAGCTAACGGCCGGAACCGCGTTGGTAGTATCCCGGATGCTAAGCTCGCCGTAGCTTTACCGGAAAACTCACGTTTAGGTTCTTAGAAGAACCACTTAGTCGGCCAACGGGCTGCTCTCGTCGGCCAACGCCTTCGCCTACGGAGGCCAGCCTAGCTAAGCTAAAGCTTGGCGTATTTAACATGAACAAGAAGAAGATATTTAACGACCCCGTGTACGGCTTCGTAACCGTGCCCACGGAGCTGTTGTTTGATTTAATTGAGCACCCCTACTTTCAGCGGCTGCGGCGCATTCAGCAGTTGGGGCTTACTAACTTCGTGTATCCAGGCGCATTGCATACGCGCTTTCACCACGCCCTAGGTGCCATGCACCTTATGCAGTTGGCCCTGCGCACGCTCAAGGACAAGGGCGTTAAAATCTCGGCCGCCGAAGGCGAGGCAGCTCAGGTAGCTATTTTGCTGCACGATATCGGGCACGGTCCGCTGTCGCACGCTTTAGAAACGTCAATTTTTCAGGACGTGCCGCACGAGCAGCTATCGCTGTACCTCATGGAACGGCTTAATGAGCAGTTTCCGGGGCGCCTGACGCTGGCGATGGAAATGTTTCAGGGTAGCTATGGACGCGAGTTTTTCCACCAGCTCGTGAGCTCGCAGCTCGACATGGACCGGCTCGACTACCTCAACCGCGACTCGTTTTACACCGGCGTGGAGGAAGGCCGACCGGGCGCCGACCGCCTCATCAAGATGCTGCAAGTGGTGAATGAGCGCTTGGTGCTGGAAGAAAAAGCCGTGTACTCGGTCGAGAACTTCCTGGTGAGCCGCCGCCTGATGTACTGGCAAGTGTATTTGCACAAAGCCGTTACGAGCGCTGAGCAGATGGTTATCCGGGTGATGCAACGCGCCCGCGACCTGGCCCGCGCCGGCGTGCCGGTGCCTGGCAGCAGCTGCCTCACCTACTTCCTAGGTCGCGCCGTCACGCTAGCCGAGTTTCAGGAGGATTCAGATATTCTGAACCGCTTCGTGCAGCTTGATGACATTGATATTTGGGGGGCTATCAAAAACTGGGTTAACCACGAGGACAAGGTACTCAGCTTCCTGGCCCAAAGCCTACTCAATCGGCAGCTGTTCAAAATTGTCATTCGCCCCGAGCCCTACGACGAGGATTTTCAACTCGGCATTGTGGAGCTGATTGCTGAAGCCTTCCAGCTGTCGCTGGATGATGCCCGGCAGCTGATGATAACCGGCAAACTCAGCAACACTGCCTACGACCCTAACAGCCAAGAAACCATCGACATTCTCACCAAGCTCGGTAAAGTCGTGAATGTGACCGAGGCGTCGGATTTACCTAATATCCGGGCCTTAAGCCAGAAGGTGCAAAAGCACTATATCTGCTACCCGAAGGAGATTTTATAAACAAAAAGGCCCGATTGCTAAATCGGGCCTTTTTTTATTTCTGAACGAATTTCTTGCGCAGCTCGCTTATCTGCTCCTTGAATTTCTTGTCGGAGTCTATTAAGTCCGATACCGTTTGCACTGAGTGGATGACCGTGGCGTGGTCGCGGCCGCCAAAATGGTAGCCAATGGTTTTGAGCGAGTGCGTGGTGTGCTCCTTGGTAAAGTACATAGCTACCTGCCGGGCCGTAACCACCTCTTTCTTACGGGTTTTTTCTTTCAGCAGCGCCACCGGAATGCTAAAATAGTCGGCCACCGTTTTCTGAATAAAGTCTACGTTGACTTCAGCCTCGACTTCCTCGATGATGTGGCGCAGGGCACCTTTGGCCATGTCAAGGTCGATGTCCCGGCGCGTGAGCACGCTTTGGGCCAGCAGTGTAGTGAGCACACCTTCGAGCTCGCGCACATTGGTGGGCACCGAATGTGCTAGGTACTCTACCACCTGCGGGGCGATGTCCATGCCGTCCTGCTGGGCCTTGTTTTGGATGATGGCGATGCGCGTTTCAAAGTCGGGACTTTGCACGTCGGCGGTGAGGCCCCACTTGAAACGCGAGAGCAGGCGGTCTTCGAGGCCGCTGAGCTCGCGCGGAGGGCGGTCGCTGGTCATCACAATCTGTCGGCCGCCCTGGTGCAAATGATTGAAGATGTGGAAAAACATCTCCTGGGTCTTGCCCTTGTTGGCCAGAAACTGTACGTCGTCGAGGATAAGCACATCCACGAGCAGGTAGAAGTTGGCGAAGTCCTGCACGGCGTTGCGCTGCAGGCTTTCGATAAACTGATTAGTAAACTTCTCGGCCGAGACGTAGAGCACGAACTTCTCGGAGTTGGTGGCCTTGATGTGGTTGCCGATAGCCTGCACGAGGTGCGTTTTGCCGAGGCCCACGCCGCCGTACACCATCAGGGGGTTGAAAGCGGTGGTACCGGGCTTGTTGGCCACGGCGAGGCCAGCCGAGCGCGCCAGGCGGTTGCAGTCGCCTTCCACGTAGTTCTCGAACGTGTACGTGGTATTGAGCTGCGACGGCACGATGTTGCGGTCCATCGTTTTGGCCGCGTCGAAGGGGTTGCGCAGGGTGCTGGCGGCTTGAGCTTGGGCAGCAGTAGCGGGCGTAGCACCGGGCACTAGGTGGCGAGCGGGCGGCGCGCCAGCATTGCGGCCATAGCCATTAGCAGCGGGCGCGCCGTTGGAGTTGTAGGGGCGGCCGTTGGCGGGGGCGCGGTTTTCGGCGGCGGGCGTGCCGGGGGCGGCTTTGCGGGCCGGGGGCAGGTGCATGGCGCGGGGCGGCGCTTGAGCATTTCCCTGGTCTACCACCACGCTGTATTCGAGACGGCCCTCGGGGCCTAATTCTTGAAAAATCGCACGTTTGAGCTCTTCTACGTAGTGCTCTTCGAGGAATTCGTAGAAATAAACGCTCGGCACCTGGATGGTGAGCACCTTGCCCTGCAGCTCGACCGGCGTGATGGGCTCGAACCAGGTACGGAAACTTTGCTCGCCTACCTCTGTGCGGATAACGCGCAGGCAGTTAGCCCAAACTATGCGAAAATCCTGCGACATGGAGGAAGAAAACGAGACCAAAAAACCGGCCAGCAACGGCGAAAAAAAGCGAATTAACCCTGCCTCATACGTAACCGCTCGGGCTTGGGGGGAACAAATTTGCGCATAAAGCAGCAGACAAAAAAGCCGCCGAAAGCTTGCTTATGTCGCGTTTTTAGCAGGTAGCGCCCACGGGCAGCACTAGGGAGCCCACAGTACGCATAGGCCGCGCCCCGCGCTGCAGCTCATAGTCGATGCGCCCTAGGTTAATGCCCGACCAGCCCACTTGGTTGATGAGCGTGACGTGGCCCTGGGGGCCGGTAATGGGCTCGGGGGCAGGCATAAAGGTATGGGTGTGCCCTCCCAGAATAAGGTCAATGCCACCGACTTGGGCGGCCAGCTTGCGGTCGTCCAGCTTTTCGCCTTCGTACTTATACCCTAGGTGCGACAGGCAGATAACCATGTCGCAGCGCTCTTTTTGGCGCAGCTGCTGCACCTGGGCTTGAGCTACAGTCACGGGGTTGAGATACTGGGTGGCGCCGAAATTTTTGTCAGCCACCAAGCCCTTCAGCTCGATGCCTAGACCGAAGACACCGATGCGCGCGCCAGCCTTCTCAAACACCTTATAGGGCTGAAAGCGACCAGCTAGCGGTGTGCCACCAAAGTCGTAGTTGGCAATGAGAAACGGGAAGCCAGCGTTGGGCAGCTGCTTTTGCAAGCCGTCGAGGCCGTTGTCGAAGTCGTGGTTGCCGAAGGTACTGGCATCGTACTTCATCCGGCTCATGAGCTTGTATTCCAACTCGCCCTGAAAAAAGTTGAAATAAGGCGTGCCCTGCCAAATATCGCCCGAGTCAAGCAGCAGCACGTTGGGCTCTTGCTGCCGAATGCTGGCGATGAGTGCCTCGCGCCGGGCCATGCCCCCAAGCCCAGCCCACTGCGGGGCATTCTCGGGGAAGGGCTCGATGCGTGAGTGCATATCATTGGTGTGCAGGATAGTCAGCTTGGCCGGGCCGGCGGCAGCCTCGGCTATGAGGCTTGGGCCGAGCAGACTCAGGCCAGCGGTACCTAGGGCAGTTTTTTGGAGGAAGGAACGGCGTTGCATAATGCTATAATTTTTTAAGACCTAGGCGAACCAACTGTCATTGCTTCGCTACACTCGCAATGACAGTTGATATTCTTTTCGATTAAGCTATTTTACCCGCCCCTCAATAGCCGCCGTAACTGGCTTACCGGCCTTGGTAAGCGCCCGGATGTGGTCGGCGATGGCGGTGCGCAGCAGCAGGCCGGTGTGGCGCGGCACCACCGTTTTGAGGAAAACCATATTGTCGCCGCCGCCCGCTAGATAGTCCGAGATGGCGATGCTGTAGGTCTTAGCGGGGTCGAAAGGTTGGCCGCCGATGACAATATTTTGCGGGCGCTGGTCGGGGCCGACGGTGTAGGTAGCTCCCGATACGGCCATATGCACCGGGGCAGCATAGTTGAAAAGCTGCTGCACCACGGGGCCGGGCGCATCGAGCACCATCAGCTCATTTTCGAAGGGCATAAGCTCGAAAATGTTACCTAGGGTGATGGGGCCAGCGGGCAGGGCCGCACGCATGCCGCCATTGGTCATCACGCCCAGCGCGATGGGCTGGTGCAGTGCCTCGGCGGCGGCGGTGCGCTGCAAGTCGGCCACAAAGTTGACAATGGGGTTTTCGCCGGGGTTCTTACCCAGCGCTATTGGCGCCATGCCCAGCACCTCCTGCATCTGAGCCAGCACCTTATCATGGTAGGGCTTGATAAAAGCCTCGGCCCCAGCATCGGGCACCACAGCATTGCTCACAGGCTGGCTGGTAGTGGTAGCCGGCAGGTGGGCCGTAGCCGTGAGCGGGCCGCGCTGGCAGGCCGTGGCCACCAGCAGGGCAAATAAACCCGCCGCGGCGGGACGAAGTAGACGCATCATACGTAGCTAAAAGCGGGCTGTCGCCGAAACCACGAAATTACAGCTTTTAGTGCCTTCGTTCTTGCCGAGCGTGGCCCTCACCCCTGGCCTCTTCCGTGCAGAGGGAAAATTAATTTTAGCATTAACCTCTAGAAACTAGAATTAGTCTGCCCTCTCCACGGGAGAGGGACTAGGGGTGAGGTCCACGTAGGGCCAGCCCCAACCACCACCCGGCCGCTTTAGGCCGGGGCGGTATCTTTGGCACGGGTGGGTGGCCCGGTTTTTAGTGCTTTCTCTATGTCTGATACGCCTCCGGCCACGCCGGTTTCTTTTCCCGAGTTCTTGCCCGTAACCACGGCGCAGTGGCAAGCCCAGCTGGCTCGTGAGCTTAAGGGCACCGACCCGGCCCGCCTGCGCTGGGCCCTGCCCGACGGGCTGGTGGCCGAGCCTTTTTACCACCGCGAAGCTCTCACGGCCCTAGGTGGCTCCCCTCCGCCGCTGCCGCCGCGCCCCGCGCCCTGCCGCAACGTGGTGGCCCTCACCGTGCCGGCTGGCACCGATGGTCGCCTCCAAATAGAGCAGGCTGCTGATGCCTTGGCACGCGGCGCGGGCGGCATTCATTTTCTATTGAATAAGGAGGCAGCCAATTTTGCCTTTAGCGAGCTGGCCGAACGCCTACCGATGGCCAGCACTTGGATAGGCTACACGGTGCTGCAACAGCCTGACCAGTTGCTGGAGCGCCTGCGCGAGCTCAGCCCCAACGAGCCGCTGCAGGGCTTTCTGCAGTTTGCGCCCGTCACGGTGCCCGAGGGGGCCGAGCTGACCATGTACCGCGCCGCGCTGCGCCGCTGTCTAAAGCTGGCGCGGGGCTGGGACGATTTTCCGGTGCTAGCCGTAAATGGGGCCTTTTTTGGCAACCGGGGCGCGACTCTGACCCAGCAGGTAGCCTACAGCCTGAGCACGGCGGCCACCATGCTGGCGCACTTGCCCGACGAGGAGTGCGACATTACGGCGGCCGAAGTGGCCCGCAATTTTCACCTCGGTTTTGCTATCGGCCCCAGCTACTTTCCCGAGATAGCCCGGCTGCGCGCCACGCGCCGCCTGTGGGCTACGCTGCTGCATGCCTACGGCCTGCCGCCGCAGGGCGCAGTTGACCTGCTCATCCATGCCTCGACCTCGACCTGGAACCAGACTACCCTCGACCCGCACACCAACCTGCTGCGCCACACCACCGAGGCCATGAGCGCCGTGCTCGGCGGGGCCGATTCTATTCAGGTAGCGGCCTTCGACTACCTCTACCAAGCTCTCAATGAGTTTAGTACCCGCCTGGCCCGCAACCAGCCGCTAATACTGCTCGAAGAGGCACACCTCGACTGGGTGGCCGACCCGGCGGCGGGCTCCTACTTCCTCGAAACCCTGACCGATGAGCTGGCCCGCGCTGCCTGGACTGAGTTTCAGGCCCTCGAAGCTAAGGGCGGCATGCTCGAAGCCCGCAACCAGGCCATGGAGGCTATTAGCAAGGTAGGGCTCGATAAGTTTAAGCGCATTGCCACCGGCCAGGATGTGGTGGTGGGCACCAACCGCTTCCAGAACTTCCAGGAGAAATTCGATTTTCAGCCCAAGCAGCTGTTGCGCTCGCGCGACTTTGACACCACCCGCGCCACCTACCCCAGCGAGGTCCTGCGCCTGGCTACGGCGCTGCACTTCGAACGCCGCGCCAACCAAGACAAGCAGGCCACCCTAGTGCTACTCGGTAATTCAGCTGTAAATGAAGATATCGCGGCGGCTTTTTGGCACCTATTGCACCCCGGCCAAACTGGCCAGCCGCCCATGCCCGACATCGCACCCGACTCCTACTCGGTGCTCTTTTCCAAGCCTGACGAAGCTACGCTCATGTATGCCACGCCCGCCCAGTTCGACCACTTGGCGCGGGTAGTGCAGCAGGTGCCAACCAACCACGTCTTCAGTATTCCATCCCTGATAAACTCGGACCTAGCCACGCTGCTAGAGGCTGTACGGGTCTTTGGATTCAAGGAATTTGTAGTAGAAGGCCACCGCACCGAGGAGGTGCTGGCGCGGCTGCAAGGGCGGTAAAAACGCCTGTCATTGCGAGGAGGAACGACGAGGCAATCGCATCAAAATGACTCGTTGTCTACTCGTTTTGATGCGATTGCCTCGTCGTTCCTCCTCGCAATGACAACTGGTTTAATACGTGCTTTTTTTATGAGTTCCCGCCCCGACTTCTCCACTATCGCCTACGACGCGGCCTCCCTCCCACCCGCCGTTAAGCCCGCCGATTACCCCGCTACTGGCCCCGCCGTGTACACGGCTGCCGATGCGGCACACCTACCGCACCTAGGGTTTGGGGCGGGCATTGCGCCTTATTTGCGAGGGCCTTACGCCAGCATGTACACCGTAAGCCCCTGGACAGTACGGCAATATGCGGGCTTCTCCACGGCCGAGGAGTCGAACGCTTTTTACCGGCGCAATCTGGCCGGGGGCCAAAAAGGCCTAAGCGTGGCCTTCGACCTGGCTACGCACCGGGGCTACGACTCGGACCACCCGCGCGTGGTGGGCGACGTGGGCAAGGCCGGCGTGGCCATCGACTCGGTGGAGGATATGAAAATCCTCTTCGACCAGATTCCGCTCGACCAAATGTCGGTGAGCATGACCATGAACGGGGCTGTGCTGCCGGTGCTGGCCTTCTATATTGTGGCGGCCGAGGAGCAGGGCGTGCCGCCCGAAAAATTGACGGGTACCATTCAGAACGATATTCTGAAGGAGTTTATGGTGCGCAACACCTATATCTACCCGCCCGCGCCGAGCATGCGGCTCATTGCCGACATCTTCGCCTACACGGCCGAGAAGATGCCCAAGTTCAACTCGATTTCTATTTCGGGCTACCACATGCACGAGGCCGGCGCCACCGCCGATATCGAGCTGGCCTACACCCTGGCCGATGGCGTGCAGTACGTACGCGCCGGCCTGGCGGCGGGCCTCAAGATTGACGAGTTTGCGCCGCGCCTGTCCTTTTTCTGGGGCATCGGCATGAACCATTTCCTGGAAATCGCGAAGCTGCGCGCCGGCCGCCTGCTGTGGGCCAAGCTCATCAAGCAGTTTGACCCACAAAGCCCAAAAAGCCTGGCTTTGCGCACACACTGCCAGACATCGGGCTACTCGCTCACGGCCCAAGACCCTTTCAACAATGTGACACGGACCACCGTGGAGGCCCTCGCTGCTGCCCTGGGTGGCACCCAGAGCCTGCACACCAATGCCCTCGACGAAGCTTTGGCGCTGCCTACCGACTTTTCGGCCCGCATTGCCCGCAATACGCAACTCTACCTCCAGCACGAAACCGACATCACCAAAGTGGTGGACCCCTGGGGCGGCTCGTACTATGTGGAGAGCCTCACCGCCGACCTAGCCAACCAAGCCTGGGCGCTTATTGAAGAAGTAGAAACCCTAGGTGGCATGGCCGCCGCCATCGAAACCGGCCTGCCCAAGCTCCGCATCGAGGAAGCCGCTGCCCGCAAGCAGTCGCGCATCGACGCGGGCCAAGAAGTGATTGTAGGCGTAAATAAATACCCCGCACCGGAGGGCGAAGCCCCGCTGGACGTGTTGCAAATCGACAACGACGCGGTACGCGAAAGCCAGGTAGCGCGCCTCAAAAAGATTCGCGCCGAGCGTGATGAAGCGGCTGTGCAAGCGGCGCTCACGGCGCTCACGGTGGGCGCCACCGACACCACCCAAAACCTACTCGCGCTGGCCGTAACCGCCGCCCGCGTCCGCGCCACCCTAGGCGAAATCTCCGATGCCCTCGAAGTAGCTTGGGGCCGCCACCAGGCCACCACACGCACCATTCAGGGCGTGTACCAGCAGGGCATGACGGACAACGCCGACTTTGCCCAAGCCCGCAAGGCGGCCCAGGATTTTGCCGCCCGCGAAGGCCGCCGCCCGCGCATGCTGGTAGCCAAAATGGGCCAGGATGGCCACGACCGCGGCGCCAAAATCATCGCTACCAGCTTCGCCGACGTGGGCTTCGACGTAGACCTCGCGCCTCTATTCCAAACCCCCGCTGAAGTAGCCCGCCAAGCCGTTGACAACGACGTGCACGTGGTAGGCGTGAGCAGCCTCGCCGCTGGCCACAACACGCTGCTGCCCCAGCTCATTCGTGAGCTAGAGCAGGAGGGCCGGCCCGATATTTTGGTTATCGCGGGCGGCGTCATTCCGCCCCAAGACTACCAGTTTCTCTACGATGCGGGCGTAGCCGGCATCTACGGGCCAGGCACGGTGATAGCCAAGGCCGCCTTAGAGATTCTGGAGGAACTGACTTAGGCGCCAGCCATTCTACCCCGCAATAAGTACGCACCGCCCGTGAGGCTCGTCACTAAATTGATGAGCCTCACGGGCGGTGCGCATTTGCTATAAATGCACTTTTCGTATTCACAATTATTTATTCATACTCTTGATTAAGTTTCATTCATAGATTCAGGCTATTTTTGTAATTAAGCCGATTTTAAAGTGATTTATTCGCATTTATCACCATTAAGAGGAGCCTTCTTCTTGATTCAAGTACTAATCCCGACAATACTAAAAAACAATAATAACTTGCTTAAATACCATTATCATGTCTTACATATATACCTCTCCGCAGTCAGGCAAGATTCTGCGGGCTGTGCGCCGACATGGGCTTTCGCTAGCCCTTTTACTAGGTGGGGCCTCAGTGGCTCAGGCCCAAACGACGACCCCTTTCGCATGTACAGCCGGCAAATCTTACATCTTGCAGGATGACCCTACTGTTGCCATCGAAGTGAACGTGTCTACGGGAGCCACTACGGCAACATCTGGCCCGGTTGTGAATGCAAGCTCCACCATTAGGAGAGTAAATGCCGTTGGCTATAACCAGAAAGACAACTATATCTGGGGGCTCCTCATCAATGGCAACAGACTGGTGCAAGTCGGCAGTGACTTCAACTCGAATTTATACTCCATAACGGGCCTATCGGGCGAGGGGGTAAATTCGGTAGTGGGCGATGTTAGCCCTGATGGCATCATGTACATCACCCGTGGCGGTTCAACCGCAGGCCGGGCAACCGATAACAGTCGGCAGGCGCTAACGATATACAGCATCGACTTAACGAAGCCCTCTGGCTCGAACCCGACTACCTACACAGCTACTGCTTTCGGAGTGCTACCTCTCTCCACTTCCTCTGCCCCGATATTTATAAACGACTGGGCCGCGAGCCCCATCGACGGGCACCTCTACGCCATCTATGCCACTATTGGAACAGTTAACAATGCACCGGCTCTTACACTCTTTCGGATTCTTACCAAAGCAGTAACGGCTACTGATGGCACCACCATGGCCGCCGGCACGCTCCAAACCATAGGTACGGTGGTGCCCGAAACTGCTTCGGGTGCTACCAATCCCGTTGCGGCCAGCAACTATGCCTCTTCCTATATGGATGCCTCCGGCAATCTGTTCGTGATATCGAGCGACAACGGCTACACTTATCGCATTAATACTCCTAACAACGCGCCATTTAGCACTACTTCTACCGCCTCCACTGCCAACTTTACGGGCTACTACATCGGTACTGGCCCTAAGGGTGGCAACGCCAACGTAGACGGGGCTCGGTGCGCAGCCTCGGCCATCGCCCCTACGCCCTTGCCCGTCACCCTCGCCGCCTGGGCCGCTACGGCCGCCCCCAACCGCGGCGTGCAACTCGCCTGGACTACCGCCAGCGAGCAGCACAACAGCTTTTTTGAAGTGCAGCACTCGCTCGATGGGTACCTCTTCAAGGCAGTGGGCCAGGTAGCTGGCCACCAGACCACCACGCAAGCCTCGGCCTACTCCTTCGTAGATGCTGCCCCCGGCCCCGAAGCCACGCACTACTACCGCTTGCGCCAAGTGGACCTAACTGGCACCAGCAACTTTAGCCCGGTACGGGTCGTGACCTTAGCGGCTGGCAGCAGCCCCGTGCAGCTCACCGTGGCCCCCAATCCTGCCACACCCGACAACCTGCACGTGCAGGTACAGTACGCGGGCTCCGAAGCCGCCCCCGCCACGCTCACTGTGCACAGCCTGCTCGGTCAAACCCTGCTCGCCCAGCCCGTATCGCTTCAGCCGGGGTCCAATGTGCTCACGCCTAGCCTAAAGCTAGCCCCCGGAGCCTACTGGCTTAGCCTGAACGGCGGAGCCTCCCTAGGCCAGCAAGGCGTGCGCGTACTGGTGGGCAACTAGCCTGCCCGAAGTACCTTGCAGGGCCAACCTAGGCCGCGCCAATAGGATGCGGCTCAGGTTGGCCCTGTTGGTTTATAGCTAGCCAAGCTTGATTTTCACCTGTTCCCAGTGGTTTCTCCCCAATGAATACCTCCTCTGCCGCCACCCCGGCCCAGTCGCTGCTTGAGCG
>Ga0265798_10005781_pt1 | contig 16482 bp, 16 predicted proteins | sample P3T30metagenome_FD_192430 | JGI IMG/M metagenome (GOLD analysis project Ga0265798, IMG submission 192430) | Plant litter microbial communities from East Loma Ridge, Irvine, California - P3 T30 | ecosystem: Environmental > Terrestrial > Plant litter > Unclassified | place: USA: California... | reverse complement strand
CAGGCGCCGCCGCCGACGACGTTGATGGGTGCGCTCATGCCGAAACCCCCGCCTGTTCAAGCCGATAGAGGATGTGGCTGCGCAGCGGCCCCTCCGGCACCGCCGGATGCGCGAACGTCTCCGCCCACACCATGCCGAGGCGCTCCATCACCGCCAACGAGCGCCGATTGCCGGACGCGGTGTACGCCACGACCGACCGGATGCCGCAGCGCCCGGCGAGGTCGGCCAGCGTCAGCCGCGCCGCCCGGGTTGCGAGGCCGTGGCCCCAGGCATCCCGGGCGAGGCGCCAGCCGATCTCGATGGTCGCGCCGACCCGCTCGCCCCCCGGGAACGGCATGGCCCGCATGATCCGGAACGCCCCGACGAAGCCGACGAACCGGCCGTCCCGCTCCAGGGCCCAAGGGCCGAACCCATCTGCCACGAAGCGCCGGTCATAGCTGCTCGCCTCGGCGGCGCTCTCGGCCTCGGTCCGGGGCCGGGGGAAGAATTCCATCACCGCCGGATCGGCGTTGAGCGCCGCGAACGGGGTCGTGTCGGCCGGACGCCAGCGGCGCAGGAGCAGGTCGCCGTCCTGAAGGCCGTCCGGCATTGGGGCCGTCGCGATCTCGCTGCGCCGGAGCTTCCCGCGCCGGATCTTGCCGCGCCGGATCTTGCCGCGCCGGATCTTGCCGCGCCAAGCCAGGGAACGCCGGTTCAGCAGGGCGAGGTCGGCGGTGCCGGCCAGCACCGCCTCCCCGAGGGCGATCGCGTGCTCAAGGCCGTCGGCCGGCATGTTGGCGTGGGCGGGCGCCGCCACGCTGTCGCGCCAGGGGCCGCCGCAGGCATTGTCCAGGAGGATGCGGGCGAAGCAATGATCGAGGCGCACCGGCCAGCCGGGCCGGGCGGCCTCGGGCAGGCGGCGCGCGACGAGATCCCGCCACTGCGCGCGCCGGTCCGCACCGGTGCTCATCCGGCCGGGACCGCGTCCCGGGCCGGGTCGACGGCCAGCGGCCAGCGGGGGCGGGCCGGCGCGGTCAGGTCGTCGACGAGCCCGAGCCGCAGGCGCTCCAGCCCGGCCCAGGCGATCATGGCGCCGTTGTCGCCGCAGAGCGGCAGGGGCGGGGCGACGAAGCCGAGGCCCGCCTCGCCGGCCAAAGCCGCCAAAGCGCGACGGATCGCGCCGTTGGCCGAGACGCCGCCTGCCGCCACCAGGGCGGTGGGCCGGCCGGCGACGCCCGAGAAGGCGCGCAGGGCGACCCGGGCGCGGTCCACCACCACGTCGACCACGGCGGCCTGGAAGCTCGCGCACAGGTCGGCGACGTCGCGCTCGGCCAGCGGGGCGATCCGCTCGGCCTCGATCCGCAGGGCGGTCTTGAGACCCGACAGGGAGAAATCCGCCTCGCGCCGGCCCAGCATCGGCCGGGGCAGGGCGAAGCGCTCGGGGTCGCCCGACTCGGCCATGCGCTCGACCTCGGGGCCGCCGGGGTAGCCGAGGCCCAGCAGCTTGGCGACCTTGTCGAAGGCCTCGCCGATGGCGTCGTCCACCGTGGAGCCGAGGCGCACATAGTCGCCGACCCCGCGCACGGCGACGAGCTGGGTGTGGCCGCCCGAGGCCAGCAGCAGGAGATACGGGAAGGGCAGGTTGTCGGTCAGCCGCGCGGTGAGCGCGTGGGCCTCGAGGTGGTTGACCGCGAGCAGCGGCTTGCGGGTCACCAGGGCCAGGGTCTTGGCGGTGACGAGGCCAACCAGCACGCCGCCGATCAGCCCGGGCCCGGCCGCCACCGCGATCCCGTCGAGGTCGGAAAAGCCGATCCCGGCCCGGTCGAGGGCGCGGGCGATCAGCCGGTCGAGCACCTCGACATGGGCCCGGGCGGCGATCTCGGGCACGACGCCGCCGTAGGCGGCGTGCTCGGCGATCTGGCTCAGGATCTCGTTGGCGCGGATCTGCGCGGCCCCGTCCTCATCCACGGACACCACGGCGGCGGCGGTCTCGTCGCAGGTGGTCTCGATGCCGAGCACGGTCTTCACGGGCCACTCCCTAGGGTCATCGGACCTGCAGGCCCCGCCCGGGAGCCCGCCGGGCCGGCGTAATCCGGGCGCCGGGCGAGCGCAATGACCGCCCGGCGCCCCATGGCAGGCTCAGTCGACCGCGATCATCACGTCGGAGGCCTTCACCACGGCGTAGGCCGGGCCGCCGGCCACGAGCTTGAGGGCATCGACCGCCTCGTTGGTGATCGCGGCGGTGACCACCTGGCCGGGGCTGATCTCGATCTTCACGTGGGCGGTGGTCGAGCCCTTGTCGACCGAGACCACGGTGCCCTTGAGGACGTTGCGCGCGCTGATCTTCATGCTGTCGTGCTCCGAAGCTCACTCGGCCGAATCGGGCCGCATCCGGCGCGTGTCCTACAGCATGGCGCGGGTCGGCGCGACCACCCGGGGGCGGGGGGACAGGTCCGTCACGCGCTCGCAGCCAGGACGGATTGCCGCTCGAACAGGGCGCGGTAGGCCCCGCCCGGGCGGCGCATCAGGTCGGCGTGGGGGCCGTCCTCGACGATGCGGCCGTGGTCGAACACGAGGATGCGGTCGAGCGCCTGCACGGTCGAGAGCCGGTGCGCGATCACGAGCGCGGTGCGGTCGTGCATCAGCCGCGCCATCGCCTCCTGCACCAGGGCCTCGGATTCCGAATCGAGGCTCGAGGTCGCCTCGTCGAGGATCAGGATCGGCGCATCCGCCAGGAAGGCGCGGGCCAGCGCCACCCGCTGGCGCTCGCCGCCCGAGAGCTTGACCCCGCGCTCGCCGACCAGGGTGGCGTAGCCATCGGGCAGCCGGGCGATGAAGGCGTGCGCGTTGGCAAGCCGGGCCGCCCGCTCGATCGCCTGCGCCGAGGCGCCGGGCCGGGCATACGCGATGTTCTCGGCGAGCGAGCGGTGGAACAGCACCGGCTCCTGGGGCACGATCGCGACCTGCGCCCGCAGGCTGTCCTGGCTCGCCGCCGCCACGTCCTGCCCGTCGATGGTCACGCGCCCGCCCGAGACGTCGTAGAGCCGCTGGATCAGCTTGACGAAGGTGGTCTTGCCCGAGCCCGAGCGGCCGACCAGCCCGACCCGCTGGCCCGCCGGGATCGTCACCGACAGCCCGTCGTAGAGCGGATGCCCGTGGGCGCCGTAGTGGAAGCGCACGGCCTCGAAGCGGATCGTCCCGCCCGCGACCGCGAGCGGGGCCGCCCCCGGCCGGTCGGCGACGCCGAGGGGCTCGTCCGCCAGCGCGACCAGTTCCTCCATCTCGTTGACCGCCCGCTGCAGGTGGTTGATGTGGCCGCCGATGTCGCGCAGGTAGCCGTGCACCACGAAGGTGGTGGTGAGCACGTAGGCGACGTCGCCCGGGCTCGCCTCCCCGCGCCACCACAGCCACAGGGCGGTAGCCACGATCGCGGTGCGCAGGGCGAGCAGCAGCCCGAGCTGGCCGGTGCCGCTCCACGTGATGATCATCCAGGTGCGGTGCGTGCGCCGCTGCCACCTGGCCAGGAGCCGGCCGAGGCGCGCCTCCTCCCGGGCCTCCGCGCCGAACGCCTTGACCACGGCGTTGTTGCCGATCGCGTCGCTGAGGGCGCCGCCGAGCCGCGTGTCGAGGGCGTTGGAGAGCGCGGAGGCGGGGGCGATGACCCGGGTCGCCAGGAGCGCGGTGGCGCCGACATAGGCGGCGGCGCCCAGCGCCACCACGGCGCCGAGGGCCGGCCAGTGCAGGCCGAGCACGAGGGCGGTGCCGAGCAGCACCACCAGGGCGGGCAGCAGCGCCAGCAGCAGCGTGTCGTTGAGCCCGTCGAGGGCCCACATGCCGCGCGAGATCTTTCTCACGGTGGAGCCCGAGAACGTGTTGGCGTGCCACTCGGTCGAGAAGCGCTGGACCCGGGCGAAGCCGTCCCGGGCCATGTCGCTCATGGTGTGGAGGGTGAGCGGCACCACCAGGCTCCAGGCGACGTGCCGCAGCAGCGCGGTGGCGAGGCCCAGCGCCGTCATCGCCAGGAAGGGGGGCAGCGCCGCCGCCAGCGCCGCCTGCCGCTCGGGCCCGGTGAGCGCGTCGACCAGCCGGCCGGCATAGAGCGGCAGCAGCACCTCCGCGAAGGTCGCGAGGGTGATCGCGCCGGAGAGGCCGGCCACGAGGGGCCAGCGCCGGCGCCAGCCGCGGACGACGAAGGCGAGCACGCGGCGGACCGCGCCCACCCGCCGGGGAGGGGACAGGGACATGCATAAGCCCGACGCGTCGGCGTCGGCTCCGGGAAACCCCGGCCCGGCATCGGATGCGACGCGGGCGGGCGCGGTCAGACGGGGGAGAGGCTCGGGGACGCCGGGCCGTGAGGCCGGGCGCCAGCGGTCAGCCGATCCGCGCGCGGGCTCGGACGATCCCTGCGGGGCGGACGGCATAGACGATGCTCATGCGGTCTCCTCCCTCATGCGAGCGCGACAGGGCCGAGGCTAGGGGAACCGGAAACGATTCGCAACGGCGGAAGACCGCACGTCGAGATGACGGTTGAAGCGCGATCGGAACGGCTGGTGAGGGTGGATACATGCCGGTCCGCTCTTAAGCAGCGAATGGGTAAAAGCGGACATCGCTTAGGGGCCGCATGATCATAATTAACTAATCACCAATCGTAAAATTGTAATAGTGCCCTTGTAAATTATGAATGTTTTGTGGAACCGTAACCGCGACTACTCCAGTTTTTGAACCCGCGTAGGGCCAAAATTCGGTTTTGTCTGGACCTTTTCCATCCATTTCATCATAAATAACGTAATAAAACGCATTTGCAGTCACAAATATTGACCTATCTTGATAGTCTAAAACAACTCGTAGCGGCTTTTGCTCTGAATTGTGTGCTTGGGCCTGCTTGATCTGTCGTTGATATTCTGGAAGGTGTGCGTAGAACGAAAGTGTATCCTTGTCCGCAGAAATCAGTGGAGCGCAGCGAACAATAACGATTGCAGTTGCGACGGCGGCAATTAGTGAGAGAGCGTGTCGAAATCGGTTCGTTATGAGGTCGTAGCATAGCCATACAAAGAACGAGATAAGCACCAGCGGAACGATCCCAACCAGAAACAGCAACAACACTGGAGCTGCCTCGGCGACCACGACTAGAGTTATGGCATAAGCTGCCGAAACTGCGATGACAGTTGGTGACCAACTGTCGTTCGCTTTAGTTTCAGTCGGTGCTGCGCTGGGGGGAGATGACTGCATGATAGTCGTAGGCTTGAAGGCAATCTCCACGCTCTGCAATAGGTCCAGGCATAAACGTCAGCTTCTGGCTATGGAATTGGGGTATGCCCGCCACCCTGAGCCGAAGTTACCTGAGCGTCGACGAACGTCCGCTTCGGGTAAGCGCCGACGGACATTGGCATGACTGGCATGGGTCGAAACCAGCCCCTCCAAAAGGGCGCCGCTCTCGTGATCCGCGACAGCTTGCCGGCGACGGGTGCCCCGCTGTCGGGCTGCATCGTCGGGCGTGACCCCGGACCCGGCTTTCCCATCCCCGAATCCCGCCCGCCACCGGGACAAAACGCTAATCCGGCTCGCCCTCCGGATCGGCCTCAGGCTCCTCCTCGGGGATCGGCGCGGCGCCCCACGCGGTGAGCGCCGCGTTGAGGTCGTCGAGGACGAAGTGCCGGGCGCTGTCGCGGTCGTAGCCCTCGCCCAGAAGGTCGTCGTAATCGGTGAAGACGTGGCGGGCATAGGCCACCAGGGCGAGGCGCGCGGCGGTCCCGGGTGCGGCCCCGCGCAGGCCGGCGCTCGCCAGCGCCCGGTCCAGGACGGCGTCGGACTCGAAGGCGGGCAGGCGCGGGGCGATGTGGGCCAGCGCCTCGGCCACGGCCGCGCGGCGGTTCAGGGGCGAGGACGAGGTCGAGGACAAGGGGATCTTCTCCGGGATGCGCGCAGGGCCGCCTGCGGCCCGGGCACCATGATTTCGCCGCCGCGGCCGGCTAGGGGGCTGGCCGCCGGTGCGGATACCGGCTCGGGGTGCGCACGCGCATCACGACAAAGGCTTAGCGCCGCATCCAATTGCAACGTGCTCCGGTGCAGCCCTAATGTCATCGGCAGTTGAGGCGGGGCACACAGACAACCCGCCGTCGGGGAGATCAGGTCCATGGCAACGATCCGTCACGCGGTGATCCTGGGCGTGCTGCTCGGGGCGGCGCCGGCCCTGGCCCAGAGCCCGGCGGCCCCGGACGGGTCCCGGGTCGGCCGCAGGATCACCGCCACCGGGCAGACCAAGCCGCCGAGCCCCGCCGCCACGGGTACGGCCCGGCCGGTGAACGAGGTCGCCATGATCAAGGCGCAGAAGGCCGCGGAAGCCCGCTCGAAGGCGTGGGACAGCAAGATGCGCCACACGATGGGCACGATCTGCAACGGCTGCTGAGCCGGATACGAAAAGGGGCCGCCCCTGCGGGCAGCCCCTTCTTTCGCAAGTCCACGGTCCCGAACCGCACCCCGCCGCCGGCTCGGCCGCGGGGTGCGATCCCGGGAGACTCAGCGGGAGTAGAACTCGATGACGAGGTTCGGCTCCATCTGCACCGGGTAGGGCACCTCGGACAGGCTGGGGATGCGGGTGACGCGGGCGGTCATCTTGGCGTGATCGGCCTCGATGTAGTCCGGCACGTCACGCTCGGGCAGCTGGGTCGCCACGATGACGATCTCGAGCTGGCGGGAGGATTCCTTGACCTCGATGAGGTCGCCGGCCTTCACCTGATAGCTCGGGATGTTCACCCGGATCCCGTTGACCTTGACGTGGCCGTGGTTGACGAACTGGCGGGCCGCGAACGGGGTCGCCACGAACTTCGCGCGGTACACCACGGCGTCGAGGCGCCGCTCGAGCAGGCCGACCAGGTTCTCGCCGGAATCGCCGCGCAGGCGGATCGCCTCGGCGTAGTAGCGGCGGAACTGCTTCTCGGTGATGTTGCCGTAATAACCCTTGAGCTTCTGCTTGGCGCGCAGCTGCGTGCCGAAGTCGCTCATCTTGCCCTTGCGGCGCTGGCCGTGCTGGCCGGGGCCGTACTCGCGGCGGTTGACGGGGCTCTTCGGGCGGCCCCAGATGTTCTGGCCCATGCGGCGGTCGAGCTTGTGCTTCGCCTGAATCCGCTTTGACATATGTTTCGCGTCCTCTCGTGACCGAGATTGAGGAACGCGCCCTCCTTTTCCCGGACCCTCAAGGCCGGGACGACAGGGCGGGATGATCCCGCCCACGGGTGCGCGTGAAAACGCGACGGGGCCCCGTGCGGAGCCCCATCGACGGCCGGGTCTTTAGGGGATGGGCCGGCCCGGGTCAACCACAGGCGAACTTTCGGAATGGCGGCGACGATGCGGATCAGGCAGGCGGAGGCGGCGGACGCGGCGGCGATCCGGGGTGTGGTGGACGCGGCCTACGCCAAATGGATCCCGCTGATCGGCCGCCTGCCGACGCCGATGCGGGCCTATTACGCGAAGTCTGTGCAGGATCACCGCTTCGACCTGCTGCAGATCGACGAAGAATTGGCCGCCCTGATCGAGACCACGCGAAGGGACGACGAAGGGAACGGCCACCTGCTGGTCGTCAACGTCGCGGTCCACCCGAATTTCCAGGGCCGGGGCTTCGGGACAACGCTGCTCACCCGCGCGGATACGATCGCCGCCGGGGCCGGCCTGACGCGGCTGCGGCTCTACACGAACAAGAAATACACGGCGAACCTGCGCCTCTACGGATCCCTCGGCTACCGGGTGGAGCGCGAGGAGCCGTATGACGGACCGGGCCGGACCCTGGACGACGACATCACGGTTCACATGGTGAAGGCGATCACTCCGTAACCGGCCTGAACCCGCGATGCCGTCATCCGATGGCAGCGTCGCGGGCGCTAGAAGGGCCGCATGTCCCGCTCGGAACGCCTGTTCGACCTGCTCCACGTCCTGCGCAGCCACCGGCGGCCCGTCAGCGGGCGCGTGCTGGCCGGGGAGACCGGCGTCAGCCTGCGCACCCTGTACCGGGACATCGCGAGCCTTCAGGCGATGGGGGCCGCCATCGAGGGGGAGCCCGGGGTCGGATACGTGCTGAGGCCGGGCTTCCTGCTGCCGCCGCTGATGTTCAGCCCGGAGGAGATCGAAGCGCTGGTCCTGGGATCGCGCTGGGTCGCCGATCGCGCGGATGACCGGCTGAGCAGCGCGGCCCGGAGCGCACTCGCCCGGATCGGCGCGGTCCTGCCCGACGACCTGCGCGAGACCTTCGCGGGTTCGGCGCTGCTGGTCGGCCCCGGCACCGCGGCCCCAGCCGACGCGGTCGACCCCGCCCTGCTGCGCAGGGCGATCCGGACCGAGCGCAAGCTGACACTGCGCTACCGCGACGGGACGGGCGCGGCCTCGGAGCGGGTGGTGTGGCCGTTCGCCCTGGCGTTCTTCGACGCCGCCCGGATCCTGGTGGGCTGGTGCGAGCTGCGCCAGGGCTTCCGGCACTTCCGCACCGACCGGATCGCCGAAGCCGAACTGAGCGACGCGCGCTATCCGCGGCGCCGGCAGGCCCTGCTCAAGGACTGGCGGCGCACCGAGGGGATCATAGACCCCGCCGCTTGATGCTGCCGGAAACTGGCAGGGGCGCTGGATATCGAGGTCGCGCATCCACCGACAGGAGCGACCGATGGCCGAACCCAGCAACATCCTTCTCTACGTCACAGACCCGGAGGCCAGCGCGCGCCTCTACGCGACCCTCCTGGACCGAGAACCGGTCGAGGCGAGCCCGACCTTCGTGCTGTTCGCGCTGCCCTCGGGCCTGGCGCTGAGCCTGTGGGCGCGAAGCGGGGTCGTGCCGGCCCCCACGCAAGCGGGCGGCGGAGGCGAAATCGGCTTCCGGGTGCACGGAGCCGCGCGCGTGGACGCGCTCCACGACGCCTGGCGGGCGAAGGGCGCCGAGATCGTCCTGGCACCGACGGATCTCGATTTCGGCCGCAGCTTCGTCGCCGTCGATCCGGACGGGCATCGCCTGCGGGTCTATGCGCGAACCGAGGATCAATGAGCGACCTTCGGCGTGAATGCTGCGCGGAGCCCTGCTATCGGGCTCCGCCCCGATACCCCGCCAAAGGGCTGAGCCCTTTGGAAACCCGGATCGGTCAGGTCACCACGCTCGGCTCGGCCCGGCCGGTGCGGGGCTCGATCTCCGCGACGGCGCGGGCCGCCGCCACGACCGGGGCCAGCACCTCGGAGACGGGCAGGTCGAGCCGGGTCGGATCGGCCTCGTAGCGCTCCAGATAGACCCGGAGCGTCGCCCCGGCGGTGCCGGTGCCCGAGAGACGGAAGACCACACGGGCATCCTCGGCGAAGCCGATGCGGATACCCTGGTACTCGGTGAGCGAGCCGTCGACGGGATCGCGGTAGGCGAACTCGTCGGCCGTCGAGACCGTGAGGTCGCCGAGCCGCGTGCCCGGCAGACCGGCGAGCTTTTCCCGGAGCGCATCCATCAGGCCGTTGGCGGCGTCGGAATCCACCTCCTCGTAGTCGTGGCGGGCGTAGTAGTCGCGGCCGTGGGTGCGCCAATGCGCCCGCACCAGCGCGTCGGCGCGCTCGCCGGTGGCGGCCAGGATGTTGAGCCAGAGCAGCACCGCCCAGAGCCCGTCCTTCTCGCGAACGTGGTTCGAGCCGGTGCCGGCGCTCTCCTCGCCGCACAGGGTGATCAGGCCGGCATCGAGAAGATTCCCAAAGAACTTCCAGCCGGTGGGCGTCTCGTAGGCCTGGATGCCCAGAGCCGCCGCGACCCGGTCGGCGGCGCGGCTCGTGGGCATCGACCGGGCGATGCCGGCGAGCCCACCCGCGTAGCCCGGCGCCCGGTGGGCGTGGGCGGCAAGGAGCGCGAGGCTGTCGCTCGGCGTCACGAACAGGCCCGGGGCCACGATCATGTTGCGGTCGCCGTCGCCGTCGGACGCCGCGCCGAAATCGGGGGCGTCAGGCCCCTGCATCAGGTCGAACAGGTCGTGGCAATGGACCGGGTTCGGATCCGGGTGATGGCCACCGAAATCTTCTTTTGGAATGGCGTTGACGACCGTCCCCCGAGGCGCGCCGAGCATGCCTTCGAGGATGGCGACCGCGTAGGGGCCGGTCACCGCGCTCATCGCGTCGAACCGCATGCGGAAGCCGGAGGCGAACAGGCGCGACACGGCGTCGAAGTCGATCAGCGTGCGCATCAGTTCGGCGTAGTCGGCCACCGGGTCGATGATCGCGACCGTCATGGCGCCGAGCCGGATCTCGCCCAGGGTGTCGAGGTCGAGATCCGGCGCCTCGACCAGGCTGTAGCGGGTGAGCGCCTTGGCCCGTTCGAAGATCGCGTTGGTCATGGTCTCGGGCGCGGGACCGCCGTTGGCGGCATTGAACTTGATGCCGAAATCGCCGTCCGGCCCGCCCGGGTTGTGGCTCGCCGACAGGATGATGCCGCCGATCGCCTGGGCCTTGCGGATCACGCAGGAGGCGGCCGGGGTCGAGAGCAGGCCGCCGCGTCCGACCAGCACCCGGCCGAACCCGTTGCCGGCGGCGAGCCGCAGCGTCTTCTGCACCACCTCGCGGTTGAGGAAACGCCCGTCACCGCCGAGCACCAGGGTCGCGCCCGCCTTGTCGGGCAGGGTGTCGAAGATCGCCTGGACGAAGTTCTCGACGTAGTTCGGCTGCCGGAACACGGGCACCTTCTTGCGCAAGCCGGAGGTGCCCGGCTTCTGATCGGGGAAGGGCGTGGTGGCGACGGTCGTCGGGGTCGTCATGGGCGGGAGTCTCCCGGGTTCTCCCGCCTCAATGCCCGCGCGGAGGCGCGGCGTCACCCGCCCCGGCGACAGAGGCGGGGGTTTTTTCACGCGCTTTCGCCGGATCGGGCAACGGAACCCGCCTCCTGTCCGCCGGCGGCCGCTCCGGACCGTTGCGCCGATCGACACCCGTCGGTTGAATCACCGGAGCCGCCGAACAAGGCGGGCCGGAGGAAACCATGGCGGACAGAGTGGTGCAGAAGGATCCGAACGGGGCGCGGCCGGGCAGGGGCCTGGCCCGACGCCAGCTGGTCGGGGCGCTCGCCGCCGGGGTGGCGGTCGCGGGCTCACCGGCCCCGTCGGCGGCCGCGCCCGCGAGCCGGCTGCAGACGGAGGAATTCCGGCTGCCGTGGAGCGAGCCGGGCGTCGAGATCTACGTCCGCAACAAGCGCCCTGCCGGGATCGACCGGTTTCCGGGCGACCGGATCCTGCTCTACGTGCACGGATCCACCTACCCGTCGTCCACGGCCTTCGACCTGCCGCTGGGCGGCATGTCGGCCATGGACTACCTCGCGGGCCTCGGCTTCGACGTCTACCTCGTGGATCTGCCGGGCTACGGCCTGTCCGGACGCCCGGCCGCGATGGACGCGCCGCCGGCCGACAACCCGCCGCTCATGCGCACGCAGGACGCCGCGAAGGTGGTGGGGCAGGTCGTGGACTTTATCACCAAGAGGCGCGGGGTCGAGAAGATCGACCTGATGGGCTGGTCCTGGGGGACTTCCACGATGGGCCTCTACACCAGCACCCACAACGATCGGGTCAACCGGCTCGTCCTGTACGCGCCGCAATGGCTGGCGCGCACGCCGGGCCTGATCGGCGGCGGCGGCCCGGTGGGGGCCTATCGCAGCGTGAGCCGGGACAGCGCCCGGACGCGCTGGCTGACCGGCGTCCCCGAGGACAAGAAGTCCGACCTGATCCCGGCGGGCTGGTTCGACCAATGGGCCGACGCGACCTTCGCCACCGATCCGGTCGGCGCGAAGCAAGCGCCGCCGGTCCTGCGCGCGCCGAACGGCACGGTCGCCGACAAGGACGCCTACTGGGCGGCCGGCAAACCGCTCTACGACCCGGGCGACATCCGCGTGCCGGTGCTGATCATCCACGCCGAGTGGGACGCGGACCTGCCGAGCTACCAGGCACAGGAGTATTTCGCCAAGCTCACCCACGCCCCCTACAAGCGCTTCGTCGAGCTGGGAGAGGGCACCCATACGGTGATGATGGAGAAGAACCGCATGCAATTCCTCCACACGGTCGGGTCCTTCCTCACGGAGGCGGACCCGACCGCGCTGAACTGAGCGGCGTCCCGTCTCCCCGCGTTCGGGGAGACGGCCCCCGATCTACTCCGCGGCCTGACGCGCCGCGTAGCCCAGCCGCTCGTTCAGCGCGCGGATCAGCTTGACCGCGGCCTCGGCGATCACCGTGCCGGGCGGGAAGATCGCCGAGGCGCCGGCCGCCACCAGGGCGTCGTAGTCGCCCGGCGGGATCACGCCGCCGATGGCGATCATCACGTCGTCGCGGCCCTGCTCGGTGAGTGCCGCCTTCAGCTCCGGCACCAGGGTGAGGTGCCCAGCCGCCAGGGAGGAGACACCGACGATGTGCACGTCGTTCTCCACCGCCTGCCGGGCGGCCTCGTCCGGGGTGGCGAACAGCGGTCCGATATCCACGTCGAAGCCGAGATCGGCGAACGCCGAGGCGATGACCTTCTGGCCACGGTCGTGCCCGTCCTGGCCCATCTTGGCGACCAGGATGCGCGGCCGGCGGCCGTCATTCTCCTCGAACGCCTCGACCAGCGCCCGGACTTCCTCGACCACTGGCGACATGCCCCCCACCTCGCGCTTGTAGACGCCGGAGATCGAGCGGATCTCGGCGCGGTGCCGGCCCCAGGCCTTCTCCAGGGCCTCGGAAATCTCACCCACGGTGGCCTTGGCGCGGGCCGCGTCCACGGCCAGAGCCAGCAGGTTCTCGTTCGTGTCGGCGGCATTGGTCAGCGCCTCGAGCCGGGCCGTGACCGCCGCCTCGTCGCGCTCCGAGCGCAGCCGCTTGAGCTTGTCGATCTGGAGGCGGCGGACATTGCCGTTGTCGACCCGCAGGAGGTCGATCGCCATGTCGTCGTCGGACTTGAACTTGTTGATGCCCACGATGGTCTGGCGGCCGGAATCGATCCGTGCCTGCGCGCGCGCGGCGGCCTCCTCGATCCGCAGCTTGGGGATGCCGGCCTCGATCGCCTTGGCCATGCCGCCGAGCTGGTCGACCTCGCGGATATGCTCCCAGGCCCGGGCCACGATGTCGGCGGTCAGCTTCTCCACGTAGTAGGAGCCGCCCCACGGATCGGCGATCCGGGTGGTGCCGCTCTCCTGCTGCAGGAACAGCTGGGTGTTGCGGGCGATCCGGGCGGAGAAGTCGGTGGGGAGCGCCAGCGCCTCGTCCAGCGCGTTGGTGTGCAGCGACTGCGTGCCGCCCTGCGTCGCCGCCATCGCCTCGATGTTGGTGCGGGTGACGTTGTTGAACACGTCCTGGGCGGTGAGCGACCACCCGGAGGTCTGCGAGTGGGTGCGCAGCGCCAGCGACTTCTCGGATTTCGGATCGAACCCCTTGACCAGCTTCGCCCAGATCAGGCGCGCGGCCCGCATCTTGGCGATCTCCATGAAGAAGTTGGTCGAGATCGCCCAGAAGAACGACAGGCGCGGGGCGAACTGGTCGATGGTCAGGCCAGCCGCGAGCCCGGCCTTGATGTACTCGACGCCGTCGGCCAGCGTGTAGGCGAGCTCAAGGTCGTTCGTCGCCCCGGCCTCCTGCATGTGGTAGCCGGAGATCGAGATCGAGTTGAACTTCGGCATATTCTTGGACGTATACGCAAAGATATCGGAGATGATCCGCATCGATCCCTTGGGGGGATAGATATACGTGTTACGGACCATGAACTCCTTGAGGATGTCGTTCTGGATCGTACCGGCGAGTTTCTGGGGCGGCACGCCCTGCTCCTCGGCGGCGACGATGTAGAGCGCGAGGATCGGCAGCACCGCGCCGTTCATCGTCATCGACACCGTCATCTCGTCGAGCGGGATGCCGGAGAACAGCGTCCGCATGTCGTAGATCGAGTCGATCGCCACCCCGGCCATGCCGACATCGCCCGAGACGCGGGGGTGGTCGGAATCGTAGCCGCGGTGCGTGGCGAGATCGAACGCCACCGACAGGCCCTTCTGCCCGGCCGCGAGGTTGCGCCGATAGAACGCGTTCGAATCCTCGGCCGTGGAGAAGCCGGCATATTGCCGGATCGTCCAGGGCTGGGTCACGTACATGGTCGGGTAGGGGCCGCGCAGGAACGGCGCGATGCCGGGATAGGTGTCGAGGAACTCCAGGCCCTCCCGGTCCTCCGGCCCGTACCGGCCCTTCACCGGGATGCCCTCCGGGGTCATCCAGGGCTCGGGCAGAGCGGGCGATGCCACCGCAAGCGGCTCGCCGACCCAAGACATCTCGGCGAAGTTCGGAATGCGGGTGGTCATGTGGGTGACTCGTTGTGGCGTTTGTCACCCTATTATAGACGCCCCCGGAAACCGGGCTACTCCCCTCCAGGTCTAGACGTCCGCCGGCCGCGCAGGATGTAGATCGCTGCACCGGCCAGCATCAGCGCCATCCCGTACCAGGTCAGCGCATAGACGAGGTGGCTGTTCGGGAAGGCGATCACCGTGAGCCCGCCCACCGGCAGGCCGCCGGAATTGGGCGCCGCGTCGGCGTCGACGAAGTAGGGGGCGACGTCGGTCAGGCCTTTTGCCGCCGCGATGGCGGCCACGTCGCGCGAATACCAGCGCCCATCCTTCGGGTCGTTCGACCGCAGGAACGCGCCACCGGGCTCGGTCAGTCGCAGGAGGCCGGTCACCCGCGCATCCCCCGCCACCTGACCGGCCAGCCGGGTCGCGGGATCCCGGTTCGGCCCCGGCACGAAGCCGCGGTTGACCAGCACGAGGGTGCCGTCGGGCCGGCGGAGCGGCGTCAGCACCCAGAAGCCGCCGCCCCGCTCGGTGACGGCCTGGACCAGCGTCTCGCGGTCGTGGAGGAAGGTGCCGGACAGCCGGACATGCCGGTAGGCGTCGTCGGGGCCGACCCGTGGCCATTCGGCTGGGCCGGGAGCCGGCACCGCCGGGGCGTGGACCCGGGTATCGACCCGGGCGATCAGGTCGAGCTTCCAGGCCCGGCGCTGGACCTGCCACGTCCCGAGCCCGACGAGGACGACGAACACGAAGGCGGCGGCCGCGCCGAACACGAAGCGCCGCGCGAACGAAAGCGGGGCCGGGGAGGGGCCCTGACCGGAGCCCCCCGCCGACCCCGAGGGGATCACGTCCGCACGCCCGCTCAGCGGGCGTTGTTCATGACGTCGTGGGCATCCATCGGCATCATGTTGTGGTTGAGGTGGTACATCACCCAGACCGAGCCCGCGAGCATGATCACCACCACCATGATGGTGAAGATCAGGGCCAGGAAGGTCCAGCCGCCCTCGGACTTCGTGTTCATGTGCAGGAAGTAGATGACATGCACGACCATCTGCACGCCGCCCAGCGCCAAGATCACCAGGGTGGTGACGAGGCTGTTGTCGAGCACGTTGCCCATCACCAGCCAGAACGGGATCACCGTCAGGATGACCGACAGGACGAAGCCGGTGATGTAGCTGCCGAAGCTGCCGTGCCCGCCCTCGCTGTGGGCGTGGGCGTCGTGGGTATCCGGACCGTGACCGGTCAGGTGGTGCGCGTCGGCGCTCATTCGAGCACTCCCATCAGGTAGACGACCGTGAACACCCCGATCCAGATCAGGTCGAGGAAGTGCCAGAACATCGACAGGCACATCAGGCGCCGCTTGTTCTCGACGATCAGGCCGTGCTTGCGCAGCTGAACCAGCAGCACGACCAGCCAGAGGATGCCGACCGAGACGTGCAGGCCGTGCGTCGCCACCAGGGTGTAGAACGACGACAGGAAGGCGCTGCGCCAGGGCGGCGCGCCCTCATGGAACAGGTGGACGAACTCCCGGATCTCCAGGGCCACGAAGGCCACGCCGAACAGGCCGGTGATCGCGAGCCAGATCTGCGTCGGCTTGATCCGGTCCCGGTCCATCTCCAGCATGGCGAAGCCGTAGGTGATGGACGAGAACAGCAGCATCGCGGTGTTCACCGCGATGCCCGGCAAGTCGAACAGCTCCTTGGGAGTCGGCCCGGCCGCGTAGCTGCGGCCGAGCACGCCGTAGGTCGCGAACAGGGTCGCGAAGATGAGGCAGTCGCTCATCAGGTAGAGCCAGAACCCGAGCATCGTCGAGCCCTCGGAGTGATGGCCCTCCTCGTCGGTCTGGTAGAAGACCGGCGCCGCAGCGCCGGGGGGTGCAGTCTCCGCGTGCATCATCGGATCACGCCATCTCCAGCTCGCGTGTCCTCTGACCTTCCGTCCGACTGACCGTGTCGGCAGGAATGTAGAAGTCGCGCTTGTAATTAAAGGTGTGAAGGATCGCGACGACGAGGATCGCCACGAAGCTGAGCGCCGCCAGCCACCAGACGTACCAGACCATGGCCAGGCCGAAGGTGAAGTTCAGTCCAGCCAGGATGGCACCGGTCGCGGTGTTCTTGGGCATGTGGATCGGCTTGTACCCGGTCATCGGCCGGGCGAAGCCGCGGTTCTTCATGTCCCACCACGCGTCGGAATCGTGGACCACCGGGGTGAAGGCGAAATTGTAGTCC
>Ga0265798_10005780_pt1 | contig 16484 bp, 14 predicted proteins | sample P3T30metagenome_FD_192430 | JGI IMG/M metagenome (GOLD analysis project Ga0265798, IMG submission 192430) | Plant litter microbial communities from East Loma Ridge, Irvine, California - P3 T30 | ecosystem: Environmental > Terrestrial > Plant litter > Unclassified | place: USA: California... | reverse complement strand
TCATCTGAGTTGGGTTTCGGCTCGAAAGTATGCGCTGGCTGCTCAGAGCAATTAAGTACGCTACCTATTCAGTTCATTACTGGAACTTGAGGACCCTATAGATGATACCAACGTTGCTCGCGAAGAGATTGGAAGATATGAAAAAGGCGAGTCGGAAAAAGTCCGGCTCGCCTCAAAGTCAACTCATCACGTGAAAAGCGTAGAACAAGGAAACCGCCATAATGCATGGGTAAACAACTGAATAGGTCCACGCTAAAACCAAAACTTGTTTGCGCAACTTATAGTGCCCGGCTAAAGCAACAAGTATCAGGAAAAATACCATTGGAATTGGCCCTGTAATCTTCCCAAACGGGTCTCTACATTACTATGAATTATAAGTAATATACACTACTATTACGGCTGTCGAAAACAGTAATTGGCAAGTAGACAAAAATATATGATTACGAAGTAAAGTCATAATAACAAGTTATTTAGGGCAGCCGCTTAGGCTGGCTTGGTACTCAAGTTCCGCCTGTTGAAGCTTAAGCCCATATTCGTTTAAAACAAACCCGCTATAACCTATAAATACGGCACAGCCTACGAAAGCCCCCACTTCTCCTGCTACAGGGACTCCTACTATAGTTGCTACTGTGGTTCCACATGCTATTTCCGCCGCTGCCCAGCCGCTTCCTCCGCACGTAAATAAATTTAACACAGCTGCACTATGGGCTTGGTCTATAGAATTTTGTCTTCTAGCTGCAGCATTGGTACGGCAAGAAGCCCCACCGCTACCACTATCGTCGCTAGGCTGCTGCAATTGCGTACTACCACCATCATAATCTCTGCACTCGTCGCAATTGTTCATGAAGCACAGTTCACACATTCCATAATTAGTTACTTTGGAACCGGCTGAGTTTGCTGATTTACTACTTGCGTTTTGAGTTTTTATCGGTGGGTAGACATAGCCACTTCTACGCGAAACCATTTGATACGCTTGTTCAAGAGCAGCTAAAGGAATCTTATCTAGCACAAGCCCTTTAGCCCGCAGTTGCTTAGTGGCTGATTGTATCTTATTCAGAGAAATAAGGTAGGCATGAACGTCGGTAAACCCAAACGCCTTGATACCTTCAATCAAGCTATCCTGCTGATTACACACTAGCAGCCTTTGCACAGCTTCGCGGTTTTTCTTACGCACTAGCTGGCTATGGGCATCGCGCAGATTATTGTAGATAACCGACTGAAAATCACTTGCAACAGAAACAATCCGCACAAAGGAAGTATCGGCCGCTAGCTCCTCTGCAAACGCGGTAGCAGGGGCAATCACCGGCCGCTTACCGGTGCTGCATTGACTTAGCGTAGCGACCCAGCCAATAAAAAGGAGGCTACTGGTAAGCACTGTTCTCCTACTGGGTTACTTTTAAGGCATTGGTTCGCCTCAAATGTATCGGTGCTTTCACACAGCTATCAGCAAGCATTTTACTATTTCTACTTTTCTATTTCCTCGCCGCGCAGGGCTAGTAGCTCGCGGGCGCTTTGCAGCGCGTTTTCGCTGGGCTTGGCCCCCGCTATCATGTGCGCGATTTCCTTGATACGGTCGTCGGGCGAGAGCTGCCGGATGCGGCTCACGGTGCGGTCGGCGCGGTCTTCCTTGTACACGAAGTAGTGCGTATCGCCAGCGGCCGCCATCTGGGGCAGGTGCGAGATGGCCACGAGCTGGTGCTTGTGCGCCATCTGCTGCATCATGCGGCCCACCTTCACCGCAATTTCGCCGCTGATACCCGTGTCGATTTCGTCGAAAACTATCGTGGGTAACGCCGTTTTGTCGGCCAGCATGTATTTGATACACAGCATCAGGCGCGAAAACTCACCACCCGAAGCCGCCTTGCTCAGCGTCTGCGGCTGCGCGCCTTTATTGGCCGTGAACAGGATGCTCACCACGTCGGAGCCGCTGGCCGAGAGCGGGCCGGTTTTGTGCTCCACCACGATGCGGGCGTGCGGCATCCCGAGGTCGGCTAGCAGGCTACTCAGCTCCTTCTCAAACTTTGGAAAAGCCTTGCGGCGGCTCTCGGACAGCTTAGCGGCCTGGGTAGTCGCCTGCTTGAGCGCGGCGTCCGAGTCTTTGCGCAGGCGCGTGATTTCCTTATCCAGGTTCAGCACCGAACCTACTTTCTGGCGCAGGGTTTCGCGGGTTTCAAGTAGGCCGGGCAGGTCGCGGCGCTGGTGCTTGCGCTGCAAGTTGTAGAGCACCGTGAGGCGCGCCTGTAGCTCCTCGGCGCGGGCAGGGTCGCCCTCGGTGCGGCGCTCGGCCGTTTCCACTTCGTCGGCGATGTCGTGCAGCTCAATCAGGCAGCTTTCCAAGCGCTCGCGCAACTCGCGGAAAGCCTCCGAGTAGCCGCTCACCTGCCCTAGCAGCGTGGAGGCGTCCTTCATGGTGCCGGTGGCGCAGCTTTCGCTGTCGCGCAGGCCGTGCAGCGCTTGGCTCAGCTTGTACTTGATTTCTTCGGCGTGCTCCAGCTGCTTTACCTCCTGCTCCAGCGCTTCCTGGTCTTCCTTGTCGAGATTGGCATCTTCCAGCTCACTTAGCAGGAAGCTATTGTAGTCCAGCTCTTTGCTTGCCTGCGCCGATTGGTCTTCCAGCGCCTTGAGGTCGGTTTCGAGCTTGCGGTACTGGCGGTAGGCGTTGCCATACTGCGTGCGCGTGGGCACGAGGTTGGCGTAGAGGTCGAGCAGGTTGAGTTGAAATACGGCATCGCCCAGCAGCAGCGTATCGTGCTGCGAGTGAATATCCATGAGGTTCGCCCCAATCTTGCGCAACGCGTCGAGCGTTACGGGCGTGTCGTTGACGAAGGCCCGCGACTTACCCGAGGGACTAATTTCGCGCCGCAGAATGCATTGTGAGTCATAGTCCAGGTCTTCAGATTCAAAAATATCCTGAAGCTGGTAATTCTTGATGTCAAACTGCCCCTCAATCACGCACTTACGCTCGGTATTGAAGAGCATGCGCGAGTCGGCGCGATTACCCAGCAGCAGCCCAATCGCCCCGAGCATAATGGACTTGCCCGCCCCGGTTTCGCCGGTTATAATATTGAGCAGCGGCGATGGGCGCAACTCTAATTGCTCGATAAGAGCATAATTCTGAATGCGAAGGTCTACTAACATCGACCGCAGATTTAACGGATTTAACAGATTTCGCAGATACGCCCGCTACGCGGGCTGACTACGCGAATGATACCGAGCCGGCTAGGTGCGGGCTGGCAATGCCATACTAAAATTAGTAGCTGAGCGGCGAATATTTTTACCAACCTACTTGGCAGCGGGCAAAAAATCAACTGGCGATTTCTCGTTATAGAAAGACTAGAAAACAGGCAGCCGAAGCCACGCCGCTTACCAGCCACATAATAAACCCGCCCCGAGTGGACGTGCCTGGAAGCCGCTGAAGCGCTTAATCAGCGGTTAATGGTTTGGTATTTAGCCAGGTTGCCGGGGTCAACGTCGGTGAGCAGCGCGATGAGCTGCTGCTTTTGCCGCGAGTCGGTGCTGGTGCGAAAAATATTGGTAATCTCATCGGCCTTGGCATCGAAAAAGGCGCGGACGAACAGTGTGCCGGGGCGCACCACGTTAGCCTTCTGAATTCCTGTGAGAGCCGTCATAATGGACGTGCGGGCTTCCTCCGGCTTCTCAATAAAAATGTCCATTCCCTGCCGATAATAGGCATATAGACCGGTGCGAAAAGCTTCGAGTTGCGGGTCGGTGAGGTTGTTGAGCAGCCAGTAGCGATTACGTGACCCGCTATCGCGCCAGCCTTCATCCGACTCGTTGGTCTGCGTCTGATTGGCCGAGTATTGCAGAATGTTACGCGCCTGGTCGTAGTACGTGGTACCCCCCAGCCGGGCAAATGTATCCTGGTCGGTACCAATCACCATGTAGGCGTAAAAAGCCAAAATGGATGACAGATTATTGACAAAATTATTAGGCGCGTAGTCGAGCGGCGTTTGAGGGGTATAGTTGAAATTAAAATTTCGGTCGTTGATGCTCAACAAGTTGGTTTCGTAACCAGTCCCGTACACTGGGCGCGTGGCAATAAGGCGCATAGTAGCCTGGTACGTCCCATTTTGCGGAATGCCCGTGATGCCCACAAATATGCGTAGCTTGATGCGCTCTTCAGGCCGATAAGTCTGGCGCGTCCAGGGGCGCGTATTCAGGAAAGCTGCAATATCCTTCTGGAGCTGGGCCACGAGAGTTGGGTCGGTAATCGTCACGTTTTCCAACGATATGGCAACCTGGGCATTCAGCTCCTGCGCCTGGCCGGGCCGGGCCGCCAGGCCCGCTACCAGCAGGAAAATCCACGCAACTATCTTACGCATAAACGGCAGCAAAACGGGTCAGAATAAGCGATACCAGCGTGCGGGCCAGCTCGGATTTAGCTTGTAGCTCAAAGTTAAGTACCTGACCGGCGCGGTCGAGCACGGTCACCTTATTAGTATCGTGGCCAAAGCCGGCCCCAGCATCACGCAAGGAGTTGAGCACCACCAAGTCAAAATTCTTGCGCACCAGCTTACCCTGCGCATGAGCCAGTTCGTTGGTAGTTTCCAACGCAAAACCCACCGCAAATTGTTCAGTCCGCTTGGCTTGGCCGAGCGTGGCGGCGATGTCCACGTTCTTGACCAGTTCCAGGGTGAGCGTATCACCCTGCTTCTTAATCTTTTCGGCGGCTACCTGCGCGGGGCGGTAGTCAGCCACGGCAGCGGCAAAGACCCATACATCGGCTAGTGGCGCGGCTAGTGTGGCGGCCTCATACATCTGCTGGGCTGTTTCGACGCGCACGGTAGTCACCAGCGGGCTAGCCGGCGCAGGCAGCGCCGTGGGCCCGCTAATGAGCGTCACCGAGGCGCCAGCGGCCGCAAACGCATCGGCCAGGGCATAGCCCATTTTACCCGTCGAGCGGTTACCGAGGAAGCGTACCGGGTCAAGTGGCTCGTAAGTAGGGCCAGCAGTGAGAAGAACGCGCATTTTTTCAATTATCAATTAACAGTGAGCAATTAACAATTGAAACTGCTCAGCTAATGGGGCTAAAAAACTTTTCCAGCTCGGCTACTATCTGTTCAGGCTCCAGCATGCGTCCGGGGCCGCTGAGGCCGCTGGCCAATGCCCCGCTAGGCGAGTCGAAGACATGGTTGCCAAACGAGCGCAGGCGCGCAATATTCTGGGTCACGGCGGGGTGTGCATACATATCGAGGTCCATTGCCGGGGCCAGAAACACCGGACAGCGGGCCGATAGGTACACTGCGCTCAGCAAGTTGGGGCAGAGGCCGTTGGCTAGCTGCCCCAGCGTATTGGCACTGGCCGGGGCAATGACATAGGCATCGGCCCATAGCCCCAGCTCGACGTGGTTGTGCCACTGCCCACTAGCCGCATCACGCAAAAAGCCCGTCAGGACGGGCTTTTTGGAAAGAGTACCTAGCGTGAGGGGCGTGACAAAGGCCGCCGCCGCTTCAGTGAGAATAACCTGCACCTCGGCGCCCGCCTGCACCAGCAGCCGTACTAGCGGGGCAGCCTTGTACGCGGCAATGCTACCACTCACTCCCAGCAGCAGGCGCCGGTTTTGCAAAGGCGACTGCTGCTGGCTGCTAGGTAAGTGGTCGGCAGTAGCCATTGGGTAAGCAATTAGCAAGCAGGAATTTTACGCAACTAGAACAGTTCGCGGGGCACGATTACGGGCGCAGCCTCGGGCGTTTCGTAGTGCAGCTCACCGGCGATGAACTCCTCGATAGCCTGGCTCGTGGGCTTGGGCTGGCGCTCGTACTGCTTGCTGATTTCAATCTGCTCGCGGTTTTCGAATACCTCTTCGAGGTTGTCTACGGTGGTCGCAAACTCGGCCAAGCGGTCGGTCAACTCCTCTTTCAGTTTAACCGACAGCTGGTTAGCACGCTTTGAGATGATAGAAATCGCCTCGTACACGTTGTTTTTATCAGTCGTGATGTCGGCCAGGTTGCGGGTGACGATGGAGGCGGAAGCGGTGGTCTTCATGGTTGGGGGTTATTATTTTTAGGTTAAGCTCGTTGGGTGCAGCGGCTGGGCAAACAACTCTGCGCCAGCAGCAACAAACCGCAAAGCCGACAATCAGTTTGTAGCGGAGGTGGCGGGCTGGTTGGCCTCGGGTACGCTTTTGAGGCGCTCCAGCTCGGCGCGGCTGTCGTCGTACATCGTTTGGGCCAGGCGCAGGTTTTTGCTTTGCGGGTAGGTGTCGATGAAGTGCTGGTAGAACGTGACGGCCTCCAGGAAGCGCTCGCGCTGCCGGGCCTCAATGCTTTCCTTAGCCCAGGCATACTGCGCCTCCAGCCGGATAAAGTCGGCCTCCTCGCTGTATACCGAGCCGGGGTACTGCGTGGTAAAGTTACCGAGCGCGGTAGCGGCCGCCTGGTTGTAGCGCAGCGCGTAATAAAGCTTAGCGCTTTGAAAAGCCTTGTTTTCCAGCTTCTTCTGCAATTCCTGCGACATACTTTCCGCCTCCGTCTTAAACTGGCTGGCGGGGTAGGTAGTCAGAAAATCCTGGATAGTTTCGACGGCCGTGATGGTGTTCGTCTGGTCCAGCTCATAGCTAGGCGAGTCGCGGTACAGCGACTTAGCCCGCAAAAACGACGCTTCCTCTACCAACGGGGAGTTGGGGTAGGTGTCGATAAACTGCTTGAAATAGTACGCGCTCAGCACGTAGTTGCGCTGCTTGTAGTTGGTATTGGCGAAGTAAAACTGGGCCTTTTCGGCCTCGGGCCGGCCTTTGAGAAGCGGAATCAACTCTTCGAGCAGCGTACCCGAGCGAAAGAAGTCGCCCTTGTCGTAATACTTGATGGCTGCTTCGTACTTCTCGTTGACGTTGGCGCTTTTAAGCAGCTTCTGGTAGCCCGTGCAGGACCCTAGCGCGAGGGTGCCGGAGAGGAGAGCCGCAGTAATCAAACGGGAGAATCGCATACAAAGGGCAAAGGTACAAGTAAAACGGTAGCCAGCGGGTGGGGAGTTCCGCCAGCCGGCATTCCAGGGTAGGAGCCGCGGGCTCAGCGGGAGGTTGCAGGAGCGGCGGGCTTAGCGGCAGCCGGGCGGGGCGCGGGTTTAGCGGGCTGGGCTTTAGGGGTAGCCGGGCGCCGGGCGCGGGGCGCGGCATTGGGCGGTGATTTAGTTTTTGCCTTGGGCTTGGCTTTAGGCTTGGCACGCTTGAGGTCGGCGGCGAAGTGCTTGCCGAATACGACGCGGCGCGTAGGCCGCTCGGTGGGCCGCCAGCGGAAAGCTTTGAGCTGCTTATCGGCCTCTTTCAGCTCGTGAATGGGCGTGTAGCTAGCTTCGGGGTTGGTCACCCAAGTAAGGTTTTTGATTTTATTATCGACAAAGCGCAGGGTCATGCTAGCCGATACCGACTTATTCATGCCGCTCATGGCCGTGTCGCCGTCGAGGGTAAAGTACAGGCTTTCGGCGTTGCCTAACACGTCGATGCGGGCCATCTGGCTGCGCCGAAAATAAGCCACCATGTTGCGTCCCTTCACCTGGTTGTATTCCAGCACGGTATCTTCCTGAATGGCGAAGGCATTGGAAAACAGGTTGGCGCGGTCGAGCTGGCCGTGCTTAAAGCGCAGGTTCATCGAGTCGGCAGTGAGCTGGTTGCGCGCCTGCCACACCACCGGGTCGCGGTTGAGGTAGATGACGCTGTCTTGGCGGTCATAGGTGAGCGAGTCGCAGCGGCCCTGCATCTTGCCCCGGAAAATCTGCACTTTGGGCCAGGCGTAGAGAATGGGCCGCTGCACGGCGCGGCCGGGCCGGGTTTCCACGCTCAGCAGCGTATCGGCGGCCATGTAGAGCGTGTCTTTGCCCGAAATATTGCGTACCACAGGCCGCGCCCCAAAGAGCTTGGTGCGGCCCAGCGCCCGCCAGTAGCGGCCTTGGTCGCCGCGCAGCACGAGGTTGTCTTTCTTCGAAATGAGCGAGACGTGGCCCGTAGCCACACCATAGAGCTTCACCTGGTCATACACCAGTACATCGCCGCCGAGCAGGTAGCCGGGCGTATCAATCTTGGCGTTGCGGGCAAAGTTGGACACCCGAGTAACCGTGTTATACGTGCCCTTTTCGGCGTAGAGGTCGCCTTGCGTGCTCTTGATGCGCGTGGGGCCGTCGAAATACGCGATTTTAGTACTGGTATTAAACGTCAGCGTATCGTTGCTCAGGTCGGTGGGCTGGCCCTGCTCATCGAGCGAAACCAGGTGCACATCACGCTTAAAGACAAAGACTTTACTATTGGTATCGTAGTAGCCCTGCTGGCTATCCAGCGTATTCTTGGGGTCTACGATGTGGCCGCCCACGGTGTAGAAGGCCGTTTTGCGGGTCAGGTCGTAGTCGAGGGCGGTGGTGGTGAGCGTCATGCGCGGGTCGCGCATGACCACTTGCTGGCCAGTCATGCGGGCCAGGCGCTTGTTACCATCGTAGTAGCCGTGGTCGCCGGTGATGGTCATGGTGTCGCTCTGCACGATGCGCACATTGCTAAAGCCTTCTATCTCATTGCGGTCCAGGTACTGATACGCCGAGTCGCAGTACAAAAACACATCCTGCTGCTTGAAGCTGACGGCCCCCAGCAGCTTGCGGATTTTCACGCCGTTGAAGTCGCCGCCGCGCAGCTCATTGGCGTGGAGCAGTTCCACGGGCGTACCCTTCACCGGGGGCTGGGTGCGCGGGCCGGGTGCGGTAGACCGAGGCGCAGGGCTAGGCCGGTTCTGGGCCCACGCGGCGCCCAGCGGCAGCAAAAGTAGAAGCAGTAAGAAAAAGCGGGGAAGCGGCATTCGGGCCAAAGTTACGGCGGTAGGCCGGGGCTAACGCGCATCTTTGTAACCTAGTGCCCGAAGGCCGGGCCAACTGCCGCGCTCCGGCGCGCCCTTCCCTATGAAGCTGCACATTTTTGGGGCATCCGGCATGGGCGTCAGCACGCTGGGCGGAGCCCTTGGGGCAGCGCTGCGCCTTCCCTACTTCGATAGTGACGACTACTTCTGGGAAGCCTCAGCCCCACCCTTCACCCTGCGGTGCCCGCCGGCCCGGCGCGATGCGCGGCTGGCCCACAACCTAGCCAGGCACCCAAGCTGGCTGGTGGGCGGCTCCAGCGTGGGGTGGGGCGGGCAGTGGCTGGTGGCATTTGACCTAGTCGTATTTTTGTGGCTCCCGCCGCAGCTGCGGTTGCAGCGCCTGCACCAGCGCGAGCACGCCCGCTACGGCGCTCGCTTCCTCGCTGACCCTAGCCAGGCGGCTCGCACCCAAGCTTTTTTGGAGTGGGCGGCCGGCTACGACGACAGCTCCACGGGCGGTAGCCGTACGCTGGCTAATCACACTAGCTGGCTGGCCCGGTTGACGTGCCCGGTGCTGGAACTGCGCGGTGACTTGTCCATTGCGGCGCGCCGCTACGCCATCCAGACCCGACTGCAGGAGTTGGCGCTGGATTAAATTTTCTCTAACCATCTACCAAGTGGCCCCATCGGAGCCATTGCCGTATTCTCTCCTCATGCTCGACCAAGTTCGCCAATTTATTCTTGATAATCAGCTTTTCAACCTCGAAACTGATACCGTACTAGTAGCCGTGAGCGGCGGCCTCGACTCAGTGGTACTGCTCGATGTGCTGCACCAGCTCGGTGCCAAGCTGGCCGTGGCGCACTGCCATTTCGGCCTGCGCGGCGAGGAGGCCGACGCCGATGAGCAGTTTGTGCGCAAGCTGGCCAAGCAGTACGAGGCGCCTTACTTCGCCGAGTTTTTTCAGACCAAAGCTTTTGCTGAGCGCGAGGGTATTTCGACCCAAATGGCGGCCCGGCTGCTGCGCTACCGCTGGTGGGAGCAGGTGCGCGCTACCAATAGCTACGCCGCCATTGCCACGGCCCACCACCGCCGCGACGCCGCCGAAACCATGCTGCTCAACCTCACCCACGGCACCGGGCTAGCCGGCCTGCACGGCATTCAGGTAAAAAATGGCTACGTGGTGCGCCCGCTGCTGGCCTGCGCCAAGGACGACCTCTACGATTACCTGGTCGAAAACCGCCTCATCTGGCGCGAAGATGCCAGCAACGACAGCCCCGTGTATCAGCGCAACCGCCTGCGCCAGCAGGTGCTGCCGGTGCTGCGCGAAATCAACCCCAACCTCGACAATACCCTGGCCGGCACCGCCGAGCGCGTGGGCGGCGCCGAGGAAATAGTGCGCCGCTACGTCGCAACCGTGGCTAGCCAGGCCCGCCGCGACGAGGCCGAGGCCACTTACCTCGACCTGGCCCCGCTGGCCGCAGCCGCCGCGCCGGCGCTGGTGCTGCACGAGCTGCTGCGCGACTTTGGCTTTGCCTGGCCGGTGGTGAAGGAAGTTGTGGCCGCCTTCGACGGGCCGGCCGGCAAGCAGTTTGACTCGCCCACCCACCGCCTGGTGAAGGACCGGGGCCAGCTCGTCATCACCCCGCGCCGGCTGGCGCAGTACGGCACCTTCCAGCTCGCCGAGGGCCAGGAAGACCTGCTGGCCGATGGCCTACGCCTGCGCGCCACCTACCACGCGGGCGACGGCTACGAAATTCCGCGCTCGCGCAGCACCGCCGCGCTGGATGTAGACAAGCTCCGGTTTCCGCTCACGCTGCGCCGCTGGCAGGAGGGCGACTGGTTTATGCCGCTGGGCATGAAGGGCAAAAAGCACCTCAGCGACTTTCTCATCGACCAAAAGGTACCGCTCAACCTCAAAGACGAGGTGCGCGTGCTGACCTCGGCCGATGGCAAAATCTGCTGGGTAGTGGGCTTCCGCGTCGATGAGCGCTTCAAGGTAGACGAAGCCACCGCCCGCGTAGTGGCCGTGCAGCGCCTGTGATAGCCACCGGCTAGTTGCCTGGTTAACAACGTTTCGATTCCGCGCATATATTGCTGGCTCACTAACTAGCAGTGTATGCGCGGCTTTCTTTTACTCCTGGCCTTGGTCATCGTTTCCGGCTATGCTGCCCAGGCGCAGGCCCCTACCCTGGCCCCCGAGCCGGCGGCGCTGGTCGGTACCTACCGCCTCACCTACCAGCCCGATTCCACGAACCCGGCCAAGCGTACGGATATCCTGTACCTACTGCTGGGCAAAACGCTGTCGAGATTTCAGAGCCGAGGCGAACAAGCCGGTGATTCGCTGCTGGCGGTATTTGCTGGAGTCCCTTTTAATTCGGAAACCGGGCAGCTATTGGCCAAGCAGATGGATTACCTGCCTCACAGCCGGTTTCACTACTCCATTTATAAAACGGCCACCGCGCAGCGCCTGTATTTCTACGACCGCATCAACCTGATGCATTACCGCTACGAAGAGCCGGCGCTCACCTGGGTAATTACGCTGGCCACGGCTACCGTGGCCGGCTACGCCTGCCAGCGGGCCACGGTAGCCGTGGCGGCCGGCAGTGGGAGGCGTGGTTTACCCGCGAAGTACCCGTCCCTGCCCAGAAAAGTACCGACCAGCACTGACCGGGCCACTTTTCGGCAGGCGCTAGCCGCATATAACCTCGACCCAATAGCCAGTATGGCTGCCCCCGGCAGCGGCCAAACCTTCGTTACCAGTACCGACGGCGCTACCCAGGAGGAAATCCAGCAGCGCGCCCGCGAAAGAGCCCGCAAACGCAACAACCCGCTGGAGCTACGCTGATTTCTGAACCTGCTCGCTTTATCACCAAAGCCGCCTTCGTGCGCGGCAAAACCGACTACGACCGCACCGCCATGCAGCGGTTGTTAGCCAACAGTAACACCCGCTTCAACGCGCCTGAAGAAGCCAACAAAGCCCGGCAGCAAGCGCAGGAACGCGCCAAGCGCAAGACCAACCCGTTAGAATCAAAGCAGTAGATGCCAGTCAACCAAAAAATTTAGTAACGCATAACCATTTGAATATTTAAAAAAATAAACTCTCTATTTATCAATGAATTGACTCGTCAAGACAGGAACTTATGTATTAAACATTAGGAAGTCTATTTTTTTTCGAAACTTTTACTGCCGTCATCAGAGCCCCGCACTTGCTCATTATCAAGCAGCTAGTACGACAGGCTTAGATGTCGGTAAGCCGTAATCGGGTTGGCTCCCCACTTCTTATGCGACGGCCCACCACAGGTTTTGCACCCGGGCCTTATCGGAGCAGCAATTTCTCAGCTCCTAAAGTATTAGGGGTTAAAATAACTTTTCCCATGAAAAACTCAATAGTTTTACTTACTCTATTTTGCGGTATGTCACTAAACACTATGGCAAGCAATGGAACTGCATCCAATGCTTCTAAGCTCAACAGCAAGGAGGTAGCACCTAGTACTTTGCGGAAAAAGGTAAAAGAGTTAACCTGCGTACCAAATCACACTTCCTGCGGGAAATTAATTTGGGCCTGCGGTGAAACTGTTCAAGAGATAGCAGAGTCAGCAGATGAAGGAGATGACGCAGTTTGTCATTAATACCTATTCATGAGACCTATATAAAGTATGATTAGGTCAGAAAGCCTTAAAGATTTTCTGACCTAATCATACTTTATGTTTATTTAAAATAAATTTCGCTTATTCATGAAATTCTGCTTATTAACCTTAGTACTCTTTATCCATCATAGAGTTAACTGTCAAGAGCTTACTACCACTCACAATAAGTTATTATGCGAGTATAAATTAACATATAAGCCAGATTCTACTATAGAAGCAACTAAGCATGAATTATTTATTCTAGCAATTGATAATGGACTGTCGATTTTCAAGAGCGTATCAGGAATTTCTAGAGATTCCTTGACTGATGCTTATAGCAAAGTGCCTTTTACACAAGAAAATATGCAACTAATGTTAGGGGACCTTAATAAAATACCTAAAACCAATTTTAACTACTCCATATACAAGACAGTAGCTTCTAAAGCTGTTACTTATTACGAACAAGTAGGGCGAAACAAGTATACCTATCAAGAACCAACTAACTCACTTAGCTGGAATGTAATCAACGAAATCGCTACTATTACAGGCTATAAGTGTCAAAAAGCAACTACTGAATTCGGCGGCAGAATATTTGAAGCGTGGTTTACCAGAGAAATACCCATTGCCGAAGGTCCATATAAATTCTACGGCTTACCGGGGCTTATTGTAAAGATAAATGACAACCGTAACTTCTATATTTTCAGCTTGATTAGCTTGAAGCAGTCAATAGCGTTACAACCAATTATAATGCCTAGCCAAGCGACAAAAACTACTAAAGAGGAATTTAGTAAGGGCAAAGCAGCATACGCCGCAGGCGCTCTAGACCGTGTGGCTGCAATGGGCAATACTATTACGGAAAGTGACCGGCAGCAATTTAAAGAACGCGCAAAGAAGCGTAATAACCCACTGGAGCTTAAATAATATTTTAAGTTGCTGAGTTACATTTTTGCCTAGTGCGAGCATCAGCTATTTACTTAATATTGTCCATTGTATTAGTAGGTAGAACCCATGCCCAAACCATCCTCACTGGCACCGTGCGCGACCCCGCCGGAAAGCCGTTGGAAGGCATCTTGCTCGAAGCCGAAACCAAGACCCAGCCGCCGGCCTCGGCCTTCGTCATATCGGGGGCCGATGGCAGCTTTAAGCTGACCCTAGCCGCCTCGCCGGCCAGCGACTCGCTGCGCCTCTCGGCCCGCGCCCTGGGCTACGCCGAGCAGCTCGTGCAGCTCGCCAATCGCAGCCAGCTGGTGGCGCTCACCATGCGCGAGAGTGCTACCCAACTCAAGGAAGTGGTGGTGCAGGGCGCGCCCATCACGCGGCAGGGCGATACGCTCAGCTACAAGGTCGATGCCTTTGCCAACAAGAAGGACCGCGTGATTTCGGATGTACTGAAGAAGATGCCGGGCATTGAGGTGGCCAGCGACGGGCAGATTAGCTACGAGGGCAAACCCATCAGCAAGTTTTACATCAATGGGCAAGATTTGCTGGAAAGCCGCTACACCCTGGCCAGCGACAACCTGCCCAGCGACGCCGTGCAGAGCGTGCAGGTGCTGGAAAACCACCAGCCCATCCGGGCGCTCGACAAGCTTATTCACCCCGACAACGCGGCGCTCAACATCAAGCTCAAGCACAAGATAACCGCCACCGGGCAGGCGCGGCTGGGCGCGGGCGTAGTGCCATCGCCGCGCGGTGCGCTCTGGAATGCCAACGTGTCGCCGATGCTCTTTACCAAAAAGCAGCAGCTCATCGACACCTACCAGAGCAACAACACCGGCCAAGACGTAGCCGCCGAGCTAAAGCCCCTGACAATGGCCGACTTGCAGCAGCAGAGCGAAAGCAGCAACCAAAAGCCCGACCTTACGCATAGCGTGGGCCTAGGCCAGCCGCCGGTGGCCAGCAACCGCTACCTCTTCAACCAGGTGCAGCTGCTGAGCGCCAACCACTTGGTAACCATCAGCAAGGAGCAGCAGCTGCGGGTGAATGCCTCGTACCTGCACGATGCGCAGACGCAGCGCGGCGGCTCTCAAACGTTTTATTACCTGCCCGATAACCAAACCGTCAGGCTCACGGAGGACAAGCATAATAAACTGTATTTCAATACGCTACAAACCGACCTGGCGTATATCAAAAACGTCAAGGACTACTACCTCAAAAATACCTTGAGCCTGGAAGGCCGCTGGGACTCGCAAACCGGCGACATCTACCGGGCCGAGAGCGGGGCACGCATTACGCAAGCGGCGCGCAACCCGTTTTTTGCGGCTACCAACCGGCTGGGGCTGGTGCGACCGCTGCACGCGGGCAAGATTTTGCAGGTGTCGTCGCTGGTGTTTTATACTAACTCGCCGCAACGGCTGGCGGTGAGTCCCGGCGTGTTTGCCGAGGTGCTCACGGGTGGCGCGGCCTACGACACAACCCGGCAGCAGGTGCGGCTGGGGTCATTTTTTACGAGCAACTCCGTGGGCCTCACGGCCAGCCGGGGGCACTGGGCCTACTCCGGCACGGTAGGCTTTTCGCAGGAAAGCCAGCAGCTGGCCTCGACCCTGGAAACCGCGCCCCTGGCCGCCACCGCCTGCCCGCTGCTGCGCAACGACCTGGCCTGGGCGCGCGGCCGCTACTACGCCCAGCCGGCCCTGACCTACAAGCTTGATAACTGGAATGCCAGCCTCGACCTGCCGGTGAGCTACTACGACTTCCGGGCCAGCGACGCCGCCCTGACGGCTGGCCAGCGCCTGCGCGTGCTGGTGGCCGAGCCGCGCCTGAGCGCCCGCCGCGACCTGGGCGCACTGTGGTACGCCTCGGCCGGGGCCAGCCTGCGCAACGGCTTCGGCGATATTTCGCAGCTCAACTACGCCTACATTCTGCGCGACTACCGCACTTTGCAGCGCCACGCTGCGCCGCTGCCACGCAGCATCGGGCAGAGCTACCACGCGGGGCTTTACTTTAAGAATCCGCTCCAATCGCTGTTTTTCAGCGCCAGCTACTCACTTTCTACTACGCTCAACAACCGCCTCTACAGCAGCCAGGTCGATGCCAGCGGGGCGCTCACTACCGTGGCCCTCGACCAGGACAGCCGCCGCGTAAGCCACGCGGTGTTTGGCAACGTGAGCAAGTTTATCAGCCCCTGGAAAACCAATTTCAGCCTCAACCTATCGGGCAGCTTTAGCCGCCAGCCGCAGGTGCTCAACGGCCGGCTGGCCCAAACCATCAGCCGCTCAACCACGGCCACGTTCAAGACCAGCGTGTCGGCCTTCGACTGGGGCAGCCTGGAATATAGCGCTAGCCTCACCGCCCTGCGCAGCCAGGTAGAAGACGCGCCCGCCCAGCCGCTAGCCCTGCTGCAAGACCACCACGCCAGCGTGAGCGTGTTTCCGGTGGGGCGGCACGCCCTCACGGCCGCCGCCGACTACTACGCCAGCCAAGGGCCGGCCGCGCCGGTGCGCGCCGTTTTTGCTGACCTCACCTACCGCTACACGCTGCCCACAGCACGCAAAATTGACCTGGAAGTGCGCTGGAGCAATATTTTCGACACCCGGCAGTACCAGTATGGCTTCGTCAGCCAGTTTACGCTTGTGCAGAGCACCTACCAGCTGCGGCCGGCGCAGGTGCTGGCCTCGGTGCGGCTCTCGCTGTGAGGTGGCATGGGCATTGGGGGCCAGCGGGTTGGGGTGCGGCCTTGCGGCGCGGGCTACAAAGTGCGCGCTACTACGCTGCCGCGCAGCTTTCGGGTGTACTTTTACCGGGCCGGATTTGCTGGCGTCGTTCCTTCCTACCATTCATTAATTCCCATGAAAGTCACCGTAGTTGGGGCTGGCAATGTGGGCGCTACCTGCGCCGATGTGCTCGCCACCCGTGAAATTGCCAATGAAGTTGTGTTAGTTTACATCAAGGAAGGCTTCGCCGAAGGCAAAGCCCTCGACATCTGGCAGAAAGCTCCGATTATCGGCTACGACACCCGCACCGTGGGCGTAACCGGCGACTACGCCCGCACTGCTGATTCGGATGTGGTGGTTATCACCTCGGGCCTGCCCCGCAAGCCCGGCATGAGCCGCGACGACCTGATTGCCA
>Ga0265798_10005779_pt1 | contig 16484 bp, 9 predicted proteins | sample P3T30metagenome_FD_192430 | JGI IMG/M metagenome (GOLD analysis project Ga0265798, IMG submission 192430) | Plant litter microbial communities from East Loma Ridge, Irvine, California - P3 T30 | ecosystem: Environmental > Terrestrial > Plant litter > Unclassified | place: USA: California... | reverse complement strand
GACTTAGGCATGGGGTGGATTAGGAAGATACTGGTAAAGCGATTGACCTTGCGGCAAGGGTATGGTTTACTTTCCGCTACCTTTGACGGTATTTGATTGACTTGTCAAAGGTAGTCAAATACATTTAGCAATGTCAAATGAATATGTCAAATTTTTGACTTAATCAATTACTTTCTTTCTCAAAGTCAACCATGTCTCCAATAAGTACCACTGCTACCTTACTTAAGAGATTACGGGTCCAGGCCAACCTGACCCAGTTGCAGCTGGGTGAGCGCATTGGGGTGACAAAAGCGTCGATTTCGGCGTATGAGAAAGGTAAGGCCCACCCCTCGCTGCCTATTCTGACGAAGTTGGCCCAAGAATTCCATCAGTCAATTGACGACCTGCGGGGCGGGGAGCTTCCCGCCCGCCCGCCCGGGTACGCCGCCGCCCCCCCCCGCGAGCCCAGCCCGCCCCCCTTGCAGGAGGTGGCCTACCTGGCCGCCGCCGGGCAGCCGGCCTTTGTGGCGGCCTTGGCCGGCGCGGGCGTGGCCCCGGCCTGCGCCCAGCTGCCGCTCGTGCGCGTGCCCGATGTGCCCGGCCTGCCCGAGCTAGCCGGCGCCCTCGTGGCCGAGGTCGAGGATAGTGCCCTGGCCCCCCTGCTGGCCCCCCGGGCGCGGGTATTGGCCACGCTCGTGCCCGCCCCCGAGTGGCCCCACCTGCCGCCGGGCCTCTATTGCCTGGCCTACCGCAGCAGCTTTGCCATCCGGCGGCTCAAGGAAAATACGCTCTTGCAGCACGGCCTGCTGCTGCTCCACACCGACGGCCCGCACGGCGGCGGCACCTACCCGGTGCGGGCCGAAGACCTGCGCGCCGTGTGGCAGGTGCAGTGCGCCATCTTCGCGCCCCTGCGCTGAGGCGGGCGCAGTAAGGCCCAGGTAAAGCGGCCGCCTTACCCGGGCACGTTGTCAATTGATATCAAATGGCGGCGCCCCTTACTCGGCAAATGGCAGCGCCGCTACCCGCCCCAGCCACGCCGCCAAAAACGGGCGCTGGCTAGCATCGGGGCGCACGCGCAGGCGCGTGAGCAGGCCCAGCACCGGGCTGCTGGCGGGCGGGCTGGCCTGCCCGGCCCGGTAGCGGTAAAAAGCCTGGCGCAGCGCCACTAGCCCGTTGTAGAGCAGGCGGGGCGGGCAGTCGTTGGTGGCGCGCAGCGTGGCCGGCCCCAGGGCGCCATCCTCGGCCAGGGCGGTGTAGCCGAGCTGGCGCTGGGAAAACTGGAGCTTGCGGGCCGGGCGGGCGGGGCCGGCGTTCACGCCGTGGTCGGCGAGCTGCTCGGCCACGGCCTGGTTGCGCACCTCATCGAGGCGCAGCACATCCCAAAACTCGGTTTTGTAAAATGCCTTTACCCAGGTATTCAGCGTATTGTCGGCGCCCAGCGCCTTGTTGAGGGCCGGGTAGCCGGCCGGCGGCACGGGGCTGCGCAGGCCTAGCCGGCGCTTGGCGGCATCTACCAGGGGCCAGCCGGCCCACTGCGGGTGGTAGGCGCGGGCCACGCCGCGCCAGGTTTCCTGGCCGGCATCGCCGGGGGTGTGGCAGTAGCCGCCCTCGTTGGCGAGCAGGCGGGGATAAAAGCGGGCAAAGTCGGCCATAAAAAGCTTAGGCGGGCACGGGCGGCACGGCCGGCCGCGCCTCGTGAATGGTGGTGTTGACCTGCACCTCGGGGGCCGCGGCGGGGGCGGGCGCCGGGGCGGCCTCGGTCACGGGCAGGCCCGTAACCGAAGCCTGCGCCACGTCGGCATCGGCCTTTATCTGGGTGTGGGTCACGTAGGCATCGATGCCCAGGCCAGCGGCCAAAAACAGCAGGCTGGGCGAAAACACGTACTCGGGCGGCCATACGTGCCATATCCAGCCCACCGGGTAGGTGGCCACCACCACCGTAGCCACGGCCGCGATGGTGAGCAGCTTGCCGTCCGGGGCGCCGCGCACATCGGAAAACGAGCGCAGTAAAAACTGAAAGAATTTCTTGATTTTCATGTCTTAATTACTTAAAGCTAATATATAAAATCCTTCTTCTACAAGCCCGGCGTAAAAAAGGCGTAGTTCAGCAGGTCTTCGAGCACCACGAAGCTGTGCTCCTCGCCAGGGGCCAGCTCGATGACGTCGCCAGCCGCCACGCGCCGGGGCTCGGGGCCCCAGGCGGTTTTCCAGTACAGCATGGCCCCCGACAGCACATGCAGGCGCACCTGCTGGGGCACCGACATGCGCTGCTGCTGGGCGCCCACGCGCCCGTGCACCAGCAGGGCGCCGTGGCCGCTGGGGGCCAGCAGGTTGGCCACCACCATGTCGTCGACGCCGCGCAGGGGGTGAAAAAACAGGTCGGGCGGCAGCCACTGCGGCATGGGCTTGCTGTCCACGGTCATGCGCAGCAGGCTGGGCTGTTGCAACTGGGCAAGGAGTTCGGTTTTGGCCGCGTAGGCGGCGGGCATGGTGGTCAACTGGCTCATCAAAAGAGGCTTTTGCCTAAATAGTAGCAGGTAAAGTAAAGTATTAAAAGATAGTAGTTACTTTACAAAGGCAACGAGGGGTGGGGCAGCGGCGGCACCGGCACGGGCTTGCTGGCGGGCTGGGCGCGGGTGGGGCGGCTGGCCAGCGCCGCCTCAATGCCTTGCAGCTGGAGCTGCACGCCGTGCATGATGGAGCTGAGCTGGGTGAGGGCCGTGCGCACGCCCCCAATCACCTCCACGCTCTTCACCTCCTGCTGGCGCAGCTCACGGTTGATGAGGTCGAGGCGGTCGAGGGCCTCGCGCTCCTGCTCGCGGCTTTGGCGCAGCATATCGGCGGCGTGGCCATTGTCGAGGGCCTGCTGGCGCGCCCACTCCACGCGGGCCGCGCTCACGGCCTGGGTGCTGGCCTCGTGGCGCTCGCGCAGGGCCTTTTCGGCCTTGAGGTAAAACACAAAGCACACCAGCACCAGCAGCAGCACCAAGGCCCAGAGCACCGCAAACAGCGGCCCCTGCTGGCTCATGTGGGTGGTGGCCGAGGTGGCGGCTTCGGTGGTCAGCTTGGTGGCTTCCGAAAGTTGCAGTAAAGGCAGTAAAAAGACGAGCACAAACACGGGGAATAAAGGGCCGGCACGGCCCCGGAGTTGCTTTCAAAGGTTACGCCGAATACCCCCGGGCTAGCCCCCGCCCGCCCCCATTCACTGTGCCGAACCGTTGGGTGGTAGTGCCCGCAGGCAATAATAGCCGGGGTGGCCCGCCACCTCGGCCCCCAGCACAAACGTGCGCACCGCCCGGCGCCCGGCGCTGCCCAGCGCCCCGCCCTTGGTGCCCTTGCGCGCCACCAGCGCGGGCTGCACAAAGTGCTCCGGCCCCAGCGCGTGCCCACTGCGAAAGCGCGCCGCCTCGCCCGGCCGTGCCGAGAGGCGGCGCCCCGCCGTGGGGCGCGTGTCGAGGTGCCAGGTGCCGCCCCGGCGCAGGGGCGGCACCACCTCCACGGGTGCGCCGTGGCGCAGGTGCGCCACGCTGGCACACAAGGTTTTAGATAAGGTAACGCGGTTGGGCAGCCGCACCGTCAGGGTGGGCAAAAGAATAGCGAGTACAGGCATAAAGGAGGCCCGCCGCGCCCCCGCAGGGCCGGCGGCAAAAGCAAAAAACTACCGGCCGCCCTCCCCTATCGGGCGGCCGCCACCCCCTTAAATTAATGCCAAATCAGCTAAATCCCTATTTATGGTAAAATTCAAATCTTGCCACAGGCAAACGGCCCGCGGCAACGCACTGTTAAGCAAAATACTAATTAATTGAATAATTAAAATAATATTGTAAATAAATATTAATAAGTATAACTAAAAATTAATCAATTAAAGGTCAGTCTGCTACTACCGCCCGCCGCCCCCTTCCCGTGGCACAAGTAGCCTAGCTCAGCCAAGGAAGCGTTGCGCTCCCCTTGCAAGGCCACCAGCGTGCCACGCCACTGGCCCACGCTGGCCCACTAGCGCGGAGCACCCAACAGCCCCAGTGCCCCCACATCTCCCCGCTGGCGCGGGGCTGTGCCCCGTGCCGACTATTGGCAGGCCGCTGGCCTGCTCCCGCAGGGAACCCCGGCCAACGATTACTCCCCAAAAGCCAGCGCACTAGTCGCCCCGAGGCACAGCCGCGCACAGCGGGTAAAAGCGGCCACCTCCCGCCGGCTAAGGCAACGGCGTCTGGCTATCGGGGTGGGCCGCGAAGTAGGCGGCCAGCGCCGCCTCCAGGATATCCACCTTCGCCGTGCGGCTCCAGTACGAGAGCTGCTCCAGCGCCTGCTGGTGCTCAGGCGTGAGGCGCGAACTGAAAGGAACGTAAGCTTTTTTAGTGGCACGAGCGGGGGCCGCCGCTGCGCTGGCCGGCGCCTCAGCGGCCGGCTCACTGAGGTGACTGGGCCGGGCGCTTGGCCCCTGGGCCTTGGTGCCCGGCCGCCGTAGCAGCGCCACGGCATCCTGCGGAGCTTTGAAGGAATTGCTCATAAGTAGTTAATTATTAGAAAAGTAAGGTCAAAAATTCGTGGCTAAAACAACTAAGTTGAAATCATTAAAAGTAGTACAGGTAATAAAATTATTGCTTGTACTAAAGGTAGTAAAACTAGTACTTGCACTGATTGCCAGTGACCCTCCGAATACAGTCTTGTAAGTAAGAAAACTACTAAAATCACTACTGGCAATAAAAGTAATACAATTACTAAAAGTACTGAAAGCAGTAGGGCTTTGGCTAGCCCAAACGGGCCAGTACCTCAGTGGTGAGCGCGGCGTAATCGAGGGCCGCGTTGGAGTCGGGGCGGTGGTCAAAAATAGTTTTCAGATGCACCTGCGACTGCACCAGCGCCACGTCGCGCCGGATGCTGGGCAGCAGCACTTCGGGGCCATACTCCTCCCGCACGGCCTGGGTCACGGCGGTGTGCATGGCATTGCGCTGGCGCGCATTGTAGCGCGTAAAAAAGACGCCCAAAAATTTCAGGCCGGGGTTGAGGCGGCGCTCAATCTGCTCGGCTAGCTCGGTGACCAGGCGCAGGCCGTCGAAGGCAAATTTTTCCGGCTCGGTGGGCACGAGGTAGGCATCGGCCGCCACCAGGGCCATGTAGGTAAAGGTTTGTAGCGAGGGCGGGCAGTCGAGCACCACGTAGTCGTAGCGGCCGGCCAGCGGGGCCAGGGCATCGGCTAGGCGCCGGTGGTAGTCCTTCTGCTTGTAGATGATGGGCTCGTAGGTGGCCAGCCGGAAGTCGGCGGGCACCAGGTCGAGGCCCGATTCGGTGGTGAGCACTACCTCGGCCAGGGTGGTGGCGCCCACCAAAGCATCGCCGACGTGAGCCGCCAGTTCCAGTTCCCCGCCGAGGTTGGTGGTGAGGTTGGCCTGCATATCGAGGTCTATCATGAGCACGCGCGCGCCGCGTGCGTGCAGGGCGGCGCCCAGGCTGACGGCGCTGGTCGTCTTGCCTACGCCGCCCTTGTTATTGGCCACCGCTAGCACACAAGCGCGGGCGTTGGTAGTTGGTTTTTTGGTTTTCAAGGACTTATGATTAGTAAAGTGCTACCCGGCACGGGCCCTAAAAGTACGGTAAGTAATGCATGCTGTGCAACTAGTACTTGCGACAATTTTCATAGTTTTTTTGCCATTCATACTTTTAATACATGTAATAAAAGTATTACTTGCACTACAATTAAGTAATGTGGTGCAAGTGCTAGCCCGTGAACGAAAACTCCAGTTTAAATTAGGAATTTCACTAGTAGCAATTAAAAAAATACTGTAAAGTTTGAATATTCAAATGTAATTAAAAATATTCGAAAGTACTTATGAATAGCGAGCTAGCAGCCTGCTTACCGTGGCTAGGTGAAACTGCTTACCCCGGCGGGTGAGGTAGCCAGCCTCGTTGAGTTCGCGGGCGATTTGGGTGAGGGTGTGGCCTTGGGCGTGGAGCAGGGAGGCGAGGCGGCCGGCCTGGCGGCTGGCCTGGTGCTCGCGGGCGTTGCGCTGGCGGGCGTCGAGGCCGCGCTGGCGGGCCTCGGGCGTAAGGTTGGCGGGGGTGCCGAGGGTGGTGCCGCGCGCTTTTTTGGCGGCGAGCGCGTCTTTGGTGCGGCGCGAAATGGTTTCGCGCTCGTGCTGGGCCAGCACCGCAAACAGGCCCACGGTGAGGGTATTGGCATCGGGCATGTCGCAGCACACAAACTCGACGCCCGAATCGCGCAGCGTGAAAATGAAGCCAGCGTTGCGGCTCAGGCGGTCGAGCTTGGCGATGAGCAGCACGGCACCAGCCTGCCGCGCCGCCGCGATGGCGGCCAGCAGCTGCGGGCGCTGGTTTTTTTTGCCACTCTCGATTTCGACGTATTCGGCTAGCAGGGCGGCCCCGGGCCCGAAGGCGCGGGCGGCCGCTTGCTGGGCCTCCAGGCCCAGGCCGGAGGCGCCCTGCTTTTGGGTGGAGACGCGGTAGTAGGCGACGTAGCGGCGGGGTGGGGGAGAGGCCAGCACGGGCAACAAGGCAAAAATGGGCGGAAAACGACAAAGCTAACATTTTCTAAACGCTCGTTTGTAAAATGTTATTTTGAGTTTTGGCAGGTGCGGGGGGCGGGTTTTGGGCGGGCCCTATAGTAATAAGGAGTGAGCCGGCCCGGCTAGCACGTGCGTGAACCAGGCCAGCCGAGCAGGAGCGGGGCCGCGCCTAGTACCCGGTGGGGCTGGCGCTCGCCAGCCCCACCGTTCCCAAACCGTGGACTATGGGTGCCGCTCAGCAAGTGGCCTCACCGGCTCACCTGCCGCGCCCGTGCGGTAGCAGCAAGCAGCAAGTAGTAGCGTCGCTGAAGCTGCGGCGCTTGCAAAAAGCAACCGGCATCTCCCCGGGGCCGCCCACTGGCCCACTCGGCTGCCACTAACTGGGCAATGCTTGCTTAACGAGGCGGCTGAGCGCACCCGCCACGCTGGCAGTAAGCTAGGCATTAAGCCAAGCCGAATGGGCGCGCTTGGGCCAGCGTCGCCTAAGCGCGCCCATAACTAAGCTATAATGAGCATAAACAAGTACAAAACACACATTGGTTTTATACTGATTATTACTAATAAGTAACGTGTTCATCTACAGAACTTTTATAGCAAAAAGACGTGGGTAAAACAACTTAGTATATTTTAAAACTATCATACTCAGCAGCATATACTAGCGAGGGTTTTTATTTCGGATTTCCTTCAGTTATTTAGTATTCTAAAAATACTATTTAAACGCATCATGGCATTGCAACCTGCCCTTACCTGGACGACTCTTTTTGCGCACTACTCGGCCGACGCCTGGACGCCGCTGCTCCAGCTGGCGCGCACTACCTACGCCCAGCAAGGGCAGCTGCTGACGGCGGCACAGTACCTGGCCCTGGCGCCCACGGCGGCGGCTGTGCCCTTTGTGGGCTCCACCGCCGCGGCCCAGCTACTAGCCGACACCCTGCCCGCCGCCGCCGGCGAGCCAGCCGCTACCTACGCCGACTACGCCGCACGCGGCACCGCCCAGCCCGTGCTGCGCGCCCTCGGCGACGCCCTCACGGCGCAGGGCACTACCCCGGCCGAGCTGGAGGCAGGCCGGGCCGCCCAAGGCGCCGCCGACTACCTGGCGCAGACGCTGACGCCAACCGCCTGGGCTAGCCTGGTGGGCGCGGCCCAGCGCCAGGCCCAGTACCGGCTCGACGAGGCGGCCCGCGCCGCCGAGCTGCGCACCGGCGCGCCGGTACTGGCACCCGCCTACGAGCGGGTGCTGGCAACCCTGCCCGGCACTTCGCTGGAGGCCCTGGTGGCCCTGCCGGCCAATGAGCTGGCGCGGGCCCTCTGGGTGCCCGCCCCGGCGGCCGATGACTTGTTTATCAACGAGCTAGTGACGGCTCTGCAAACCGCCGCCCAGCGCGTACTTGCCGAAAACTACCCCACTGCCGAGCAGGCCGACCGCCTGCTGGCCCTCCTCGACCTGGCCCTGCAAGGCGTGGCGCAGGCCCTGCTAGCCCAGGCTGCCGCCACGGAGCCCCACGTGACGGAGCTGGCCCAGGCCGCGCCCGGCGAAGTGGCCGCCTACCTAGCGGCCCTGCCTGCCAACCACCCCGCCGTGTACGCCTTGGCGGCCGCCTTGCAGGCGGCTGGGCAGCGCGTGCTGCTGGCCGGGGCACCGGTGGCGCCGGCCGCGCCCCAGCCGCTGGGCTTTAGTGCCCGCTTGCTGGACCACGCCGAGGCGCCGCTGGTGGACTTTAACCTGGTGCTGACGCAGGTACTGGCCGGCGGCGAGCGCGCCCTGGGCAGCCTCCCCACCGATGCGCAGGGCCGCATCAGCCTGCGCGTGCTGCGCGATGCGTACCTGGCCGACGATGATACCGTGGCCGAGCGCCCGGTGAGCGTGCGGGCGGCCGTGTACCGGCCCGCCCAGGACCCGGCCGGCGAGCCGCTGCTGACCCTGCTGCTGGCGCCCACTACGGAGGGCGAAGAGCTGCTTTTTGCCACCTCTCTTGATACGGCGGCCCTGGACGCGGCCCCCATGTCGGCGCCGCTCGCGGGGCTGGCCGGTGAGCTGCCGGCGGCTTTGGGCGAGGTGCTCGCCGCCCGCGACATTACGACCCTGGCCGACGTGCGCGCCGCCGGGGGCCTGCAAAGCCTGCTGGCCGAGCTGGATGCCAGCGACGAGCCGGCCGTGGCCGCCGCCCGCCGCCTCGACGGGCTAGCCCAGTTTGAGGTGGTATCGGCCGATACGGCCTTTCATGAGCAGGTGGTGGCGGCGGGCTTTTCCTCGCCCGGCCAGCTGCTTGACACGGCTTCGCCGGACGAGTTTGTGCAGCGCCTGGCCCCGGCCGACGCGCCGACCGAGCTGCGCGCCCAGGCTCAGGAATTTTACCAGCAAGTAGCCGCTACCCAGTCGCTTAGCCAGGCGCTGGGCCTGCTCATGGCCGGCGCCCAGGCTTCGGGCACCGGGCCGGCCGCTGCACCGGCGGCCAGCTTGCGTAGCGCCCGCTACCGCCTGGCGCCGTCGGCCGGCTTCGCCGCCGACGGCGCGGCCGAGGACGCCGCCACACTGACCGCCGAGGCGGCTACCGACGCGGGCGCCGAGCCCGACGACAGCACCAGCATCAAGCGCCTGCTGCCGGGCCGGGTGGTGACGCCCGCCTTCAACCCGGCCTCTATTAATAAGGAGTTTTACTACGACAGCACCCAGCAGTGCGACTGCCCGGCCTGCCGCAGCGCCGTGAGCCCCACCGCCTACCTGGCGGCCCTGCTCAAGTACGCCACCACCAACCTGCGCGCCGCCGGCACCGCCCCCACCGTGGGCGAGCTGCAAGCCAAGTTTCACCAGCCCTTTTCCAGCTTGCGCGTTAGCTGCCAGGCGGCCGAAGAGCCGGTGTGCCAGTACCGCCTGGCCATCGAGGTTATCCAGGACTATGCCCGCGCCAAGGGCGCGCTGACCCTGGACCAGGCCCGCCCCTACGTGGAGGCCATGCTCGAAGCCCTGCTGCAAGCCCTGGGCACCTCCCTGGCCGAGCTGCGCACCGCCCCCGCCGCCCAGCTGCCGGCCCTGGCTAGCCGCCTGGCCGTGCCCGAGGCCACCCTCACCCAGCTGCGCGATACGTTTAGCGTGGCGCGGCTGGCGGCCAGCACCTCGCTCACCGACCTGGAGGCCGACCTGGAGCGCTGCTTTGGCCTGGCCAGCACCGCCCGCGACCCCCTCAGCAGCGGCCTCGTACTCGCGGCCCCGGCCGGCGATACCAAGCTGGTGCGCTGGAACTTGCAGGGCGTGGAGTGGGGCGTCAACACCAGTCCCGACGGCCTGCTCTACGTCGAGGTTACCTCTGATTTCAGCGCCACGCCGCAGTTTTCGGTGGTGGTGTACAAAGCCAGCCTCACGCCCGGCGAAGAAGCCAAAATCGAGGATAACGTGGTGGCCCGGGGCGAGTTCAGCCCCCTCGATGCCCCCGGCCTGCCCCAGTTTACCTACCACCACGCGGCCCTGCTCTACCCGCAGCACGGCAGCGGGCTCAGCGGCTCGGTGCTGCTGCAAATTGGCTTTGGCACCTTGGCGCGTAGCACCGCCTTTACCCTGGCCGTGGTGCCGGCCATCACGGCCGGCCAGCAGCAGGCCTTGCTCGACGGCTGGCTGCGCCAGGATGCGGCGGCCCTCGACCTGCTCGCCCCCGCCGGCCCCACTACCTGGAACGGCTCGTCGTTTCTCATCGACCCCGACCTGCTGGGGCCTGATGACTTCCGGCCCCTGGTGCCCACCGCCGCCGACCGGGGCAACGTGGCCTACCGCCTCTGGCGCCGGCGCTACGACTTCTTGCAAAACGACCTGCCCAAGCAGCTCTTGCCGGCCAGTAAGCCCCTGAGCAGCAAAAACCTGGGCTTGCTCATCGACAGCCTCAACCAGCGCACGATAAGCTACACCACCCTCGACAATATCGCCTGGAACGTGCTGCCCTGGAGCGTGGCCACCGGCTTTAGCGGCGCGCCGGGCACCCGCGTGCTTACTGACCTGCTGGCCGCCCTGGCCAGCGCGCCCACCCCGGCCAGCGCCGGCCTGCTCGCCGGCCTGGGCCTGCCCGCCGAGGGCGTGCAGCGCCTCTACGACCTGTGGCAGCTCAGCCTGGCCAGCAACCTCACCGACAGCGACTTGCAGGAGGCCGTGGACCTGGTGCGCCAGTCGGCCAAGCACGCCTTTGCCGATAGCTGGTATTCGGAAGAGCAGGATAATGGCCCCAGCGGCCTTAGCCTCACGTACTTCCAGCCCGCCCTGCACGAGCCCCAGGCTGGGGCCTGGGAGCCGCTGCGCGCCCCGGCCTTTGGCCTCACGGCTAGCCAGCTGCCCCGCCTCGACCCCGATGAGGTGACGCCCCTCGACCTGCCCGATGCGGGCTTTGGCGACGCGGCGGCCACCCTCTGGGGCACCCGCCAGGCCGAGCTGCTGCGCAAGCGCCAGGCCCTGGTGGCCAGCGGCGCCAGCGCGCCCACCCCGGCCGCCCGCGCCGCCGCCATGCTGGCCTACGCCTACCGCCCCAACCCCGCCACCCCTACCACCGGCCTGCCCGGCACCCCGCCGGTGGCTACCCTCGCCGAGCTGAGCGCCGCCTACCAAAACGACGCCGACCCCAAGAGCGGTGTGGCCAAGAAGTACGTGGCCGAAACCCTGGGCCTGCGCCCCAACGAGGCCCAGCGCCTGCTGGCCCTCCTGGCCCTGGCTACCTCCCAGCCCACCGATGGGCTGTGGCAGGAGCTGGCCGCCCTGCTCACCCTGGGCTGGAAGCGCGCCGTGGCCTACCGCCAGGGCTACGTGCCCGAGGGCAGCACCACGGCCGGCCTGTCGTGGCTGGCCCAGGAGGCCGCCGCCTTCCCCGGCACGGCCCTCGACTACCTCATCGGCACCCGCAAGCACCACTTGGTGAAGTGGCGCGCCACCGCCGCCGCCCGCGCCACCTGGGGCCAGGTGCTGAGCCTGCTGGCCCAGCGCCCGCTCATCGACCCCGACCAGCTCGTGCCCGGCGACTTCCGCCAGGCCGGCGAGCGCAGCCGCGTGGTGTATGCCCCGCCCGTCAGCGACGCCGACCAGCCCTACCTCAACTCGGCCTACGACCTCTTTGCCCAGCGCACCGCCCAGGTGCAGCAGTGGCTAGCCGATGTGCAGGCCGCGTGGCCGGCCACTACCGCCGGCCAGTGGGCCTACGTGGCCGACCAGCTGCACACCACCCCCGCCGACCTGCAAGAGCTGCACCGCCAGCTCGGGGCCGGCGTGGATGTGCGCGCCGCCCTGCGCCGCCTGGGCCTGCCCGCCGCCGGCCTCACCCTGCTGGCCACCCAAATCGAGGACCCCGCCGCCACCGACCGCCTCACCGAGCTGCACCACCTGCTGGTGCAGCTGCGCCGCAGCCGCGCCTACGCCGCCTGGGCCCTCGAAGAGCGCGCCCAGGGCCTGAACGCCAGCCCCCAGTACTTCCGCCGGCCGGCCCCCGAAACCGCCTCGCTGGCCACGCTGCCCTGGCGCAGCTCGGCCACCGCGCGCCGCCAGTGGCAGCGCACGCTCAGCGCCCGCTTTGCCCAGGCCGATGCCCTCACCGCCGCCCGCCAGCAGGCCGTGCGCAGCGCCGAGGACCAGCACCTGCCCTTGCTGCGCGAGGCCCTCATTACCTACCAGATAGACGCCGCCCCGGCGGGCTTCGACTCGAAGGCCGACTGGCTGAACAGCTTGTTTTTGCTGGATTTCAAAACCACCTGCTGCCAGCACACCACCCGCGTGGCGCAGGGCATGGAGGTGCTCCAGAAGCTGTTTGGCAACCTGCGCGGCGGCTTGCCCAGCAATGATTTGACCCTGGCTAGCTCACTCACCACCTTTGAGGGCGACTGGCAGTGGCTGGGCTCTTACGAGCGCTGGCGCTCGCTGCTCTTCCTCTACCTCTACCCCCAAAACGTGCTGCTGCCCGCCCTCAAGCCGGGCCAAAGCTCGCAGTACCGCCAGACGGTGAGCGCCATCCGGCAGGCCCCGAGCGTGAGCCCGGCCACGGCCCGCGCCTACATGGATGCCTACCAGGTGTACCTCAACGACTTGGGCACGCTAAAAACCGCCGCCGCCGTTCAAACTACGTTGTTTGCGGCTTCCAACGATGGGTTTAGCCAGCCCGGCGACCGGGTGCCCGTGAGCCTGCAAATCGCCACCTCGGCGGCCAACCGCGCCTACGCCAACCTCTGCTACCTCACGGGGGCGGCGGCCACCGAGCCGGCGGCGGTGAGCTGGGCGCGCCTGCCCGGCGAGGCCCTGGTGGAGCGCGTGATAGGCGCGGCCGTGTATGCCCCGGCCGGGCAGGGCCGCTACGCCTACGTATTTGCCTGCCTGCGCGAAGACAAGAAGGATACGCTGGCCCTAGGCTTTACGACTTACCTGGCTTTCCAGCGCTTTAACCTCCAGACCCAGCGCTGGGACGACGACTACACCCGGCTGGAGCTGGGCGGCACGGGTGCCCTGCGCCCGGCCGACATGCAGGTCTCTATCAGCGCCGATGAAACGCTGCCGCCCTTCATTGTGGGCCTGCGCAACCCCCGCACGCCCCTCATGAGCGAGTACCCGTTCTCCACGCTCAAGCTGGCCTTTACCGGGCCGGTGGCCTATATCGCGGGCGGGCTGGGCAACATCGACCTGTTTCGGGCCGCCCTCGATGCCCAGGGCACCGGCATCGGCTCGGTGTGGACCAAGACGTTCTTCCTGGTGTCGGAAGTCCGGCTGCTGTCTTGCCTGCGCCAGGATACCGGCTCCTTGATTTACTTCTTGGGCGTGCGCCTCGGCTCGGATAAGAGCCTCAAGCTTCAGACCTTAACCACCACCCTCACGCCGGGCTCCATCTTGGAGGGCAGGGGCGACTACCTGGTGGGCGGCGACCTGCGGCTCGCCACGCGGGGCGCTATCAGCAACAACTCGACGCCGGCGTTCTCCTACAACCCCTACGGCGACCAGCCGGTGGCCAGCTTCCAGGCCCTGGTGGGCTTGATTGAGGACATCTACCTGGGCCGGGTAGCGGGCCTGCCCACGGCCTATGCCACGGAAAACCTGCGCACCAACAACTCCAGCGGCAATTACCTGCCCCTGCCCGGCACGCTGGGCACCGACGTGGTGACCCCGGTCGGCACCCGCATCGTATCGACCGAGCTGCCTTACCAGGGCAACGTATCGTACTTCAGAAGCCAGGTGCTGGACATTTACTACAATGTCTACAACACCCCGGACCAGCCGGCGGTCACTCAAAAGCTCACCCTTTCGTTTGAACAACTCGGCTGGGTGCACGCGGGGCCCAACCCAGCGGTTGACTTGCAGCCGCAAACCCTGGCCATCAGACCGGTTAGCGATGCCTACAGCACCTGCTACGAGTACGTGGGGCCACCCGTGCGCACCAGCTTCCTAAACGGGCAGACGGCCGCCCCAACGGCCTTGGTTACCAGCTACCGCGCCTTCGCCTACCCGGTGGTAGTGCCCGGCAAAGCCACCATCGTGGACGGGGCTACCACCCGCACCATCTACCAGCAGCTGCCCGCCCTGCCGCCGCTCTTCAGCTCGCTGAATGCCACCGACCAAGCTAGCCGCCGCACGGCCCTGGCCGCCGTCAACGGCACCAGCCCGCTGGACCAGAGCAGCTTCGTGAGCAACCTCGTGAGCGAGGCGTACTACGCCCTGCCCATGCTGCTGGCCCAGGAGCTGATGCGCAGCCGCAACTACGAGCTGGCCCTGCACTACTACCGCCTGGTGTATGACTACACCCAGCTGGCGGCCCCCACCACCGCCCCCGACCCCAAGCGCCTCGTGTACCCCGGCCTTGTTGGCACGGGCGCGGCCTCGTACAGCCAGGAAAAGGTGCTGGCCTGGCTCCAGGACCCCAGCAACCCCTACACGCTGGCCGCCCTGCGCCCCGATTCGCACCTGCAATACGTGGTGATGAGCGTGGCCCGCTGCCTGCTGGCCTACGCCGACACCGAGTTTACGACCGACACGGCCGAGTCGGTGTCCCGCGCCCGCACCCTCTACGAGCTGGCCGCCCGCCTGCTCAAGCAAGACATTACCCAGTACGCGGTGCAGGACTCGGCTAGCCTGCTCGACCCCCTGGATGCCCTGCTGCCGGCCGCCTGGCTCGCCGAGTGGCGCGCCCTGAAGGGCGTGCTGGCCCGCGTGAACCAGCGCAACGTGCTCGACGAGGTGCTGCACCAGGCCACCCTCACCACCAGCGCGGGCCAGCGCGGCCCCGGCCTGGCCTGGCTCTTTGCCGAAGCCCAGCAGGGCAACCTCGCCTGGGACGAAGCCTTCAACCTGGCCTGGCAGCTCGTCAATGGCCAGCTCGCCACCCTGCCCTACGGCTACCTCACCCTGGGCGCCGCCCAGGACATGGCCCAGCCCGCCGGCACGCTCGGCCTGCCGGTACCCGCCGTGGGCACGGTGCGGCCCTACGTGCCCTTCCTGGCCGCTAATTTCTGCGTGCCCACCAACCCCGTGCCGTTTGCCCTGGCCTTGCAGGCCGAGCTCAATCTGTTCAAGATTCGCTCGTGCCGCAACATCGCGGGCATCCAGCGCGAGCTTGACCCCTACGCCGCCGCCACCGACAACACCACCGGCCTGCCCACGGTCAACGCCAGCGGCCAGCTCACGCGCTCGGCCCGCCTCGTGGTGCCCGCCACGCCCTACCGCTACGCCTACATCATTGAGCGTGCCCGCCAGATTGTGGCCCTGGCCCAGCAAACCGAAAGCACCCTGCTCTCGGCCCTCGAAAAGCGCGATGCCGAGGCCTACAACCTCCTCAAGGCCCGCCAAGACATCGCCGTGAGCCAGGCCACCGTGCAGCTCCAAACCCTACGCGTGACCGAAGCCGAAGACGGCGTAGACCTCGCCGGCCTGCAACTGGAGCGCAGCGAAATTTCGGAGCAGCAGTATGAAGACTGGCTAAGCGCCGGGCTAAATGGCTACGAGCAGGATACGCTGGAGGCTCTCAAAGTAGCGGCCACTGCCGCCGCCGTTGGGGGAATTCTCAGCGCCGCCACGGCAATAGCTGGGGCAATAATCAATCCGTTGGATACTGCATCCAGTATAGGAAGCATCGCGAAAGCTGCCCAAGATGTTGCGACAGCACAGGCGCAGTATGCACAGGCGCAAGCCACCTTCGAGCGCCGGGCCAACGACTGGAACTTCCAGAAAAATCTGGCGGCCAAGGACATTCAAATCAACAAGCAGCAGATTCAGATTGCTGATGACCAGGTGCGCATTACGGGCCAGGAAAAGCAGATTTCGCAGCTCCAGCTTGACCACGCGCAGTCGGTGCTTGACTTTTTGACCACCAAGTTTACCAACGCCGAGCTCTACGACTGGATGAGCCGCATCCTGGAAAACGCCTACGGCTACTTCCTCCAGCAGGCCACGGCCACGGCGCGCCTGGCCGAGCAGCAGCTCGCCTTCGAGCGCCAGCAGGTGCCGGCCGGCATTGTGCAGGCCGACTACTACTCCGACCCCGTGGACGATGCCAGCTCGATGGGCCTGACCCCCGGCGGCAGCACCAGCACCAGCCGAAAGGGCCTCACCGGCTCGGTGCGCCTGCTCCAGGACATCACCCGCCTCGACGAGTACGCCTTCGAAACCAACCGCCGCAAGCTTCAGCTTAGCAAGACTATCTCGCTGGCCCAGAGCTTCCCCACCGAGTTTGTGCGCTTCCGCGAAACCGGCCTCGTGAGCTTCGCCTGCCAGCCCGAGTGGTTTGACCAGGACTTCCCCGGCCAGTACCTGCGCGTGGTGCGCCGGGTGCGCACCTCGGTTATCGCCCTGGTGCCGCCCGTGGAGGGCATCAAGGCCCGCCTGAGCACGGCCGGCACCTCGCACGTCACCGTGGACGGCACGCCCTTCCAGACGCTGGCCCTGCCCCGCGCCCAGGAAGCCGTGGCCCTCACCTCGCCCCTCAACGCCACCGGCCTCTACGAGCTCGATACCCAAAACGAGCTGCTGCTGCCCTTTGAGGGCCT
>Ga0265798_10005778_pt1 | contig 16486 bp, 20 predicted proteins | sample P3T30metagenome_FD_192430 | JGI IMG/M metagenome (GOLD analysis project Ga0265798, IMG submission 192430) | Plant litter microbial communities from East Loma Ridge, Irvine, California - P3 T30 | ecosystem: Environmental > Terrestrial > Plant litter > Unclassified | place: USA: California... | reverse complement strand
GTCCCGCGCCCGCAATAGTTGTCTACGCGTAGGAATGCCTGTTAGAAGTCGCCGCTGGCGCCGCATGCTCGATTTCCCTTCGGTTCTCTGATGGTGCGTGCGGCCCGCTATCTGTGGCCTCGTACAACTGGGCGAAGTGCTCCACCTGCAATCCATCATCGGAAGCGAGCAACAAGCAGCCCAGCGGCGTCTATCGGCACTCGGAACGATCAGCTCTGGCGTCCCAACTTGCCGTCGTCGAGAGGTGGACAAGCTTGGTCGAGATCCCTGGTGAAAGTGGTGAACGACACGCCCAACGCAGAGCACCACATGCGTAGTTCTACAACGTCTAGCCTGCGCTCACCGCGCTCGCACTTGCTGACGAAGGTCTGGGTTTCATCAAGGCGTTGGCCGACTTCGATCTGCGTTAAGCCGGCATTTCGGCGTGTTGCCACCAGCAGCTTCAACATTTCGCTGTAGTTGTGAGAGTAGATCGACTTGTCCATTGCTGCGCCAGTGCGTTGACTGGCACAGAGGTTGAAGTTCAATTTCGAATAGTCCAAAATCGACTTTTATTAACGTACGCGTCGCGCGTCTAGTCATCGGATGGTCAGAATGAAGGAAGCACTTGCTCAGGCGGTACAGACCCTTATGGATCCTAGCCCTACGGCGCTGGATGCGTCGGGGTTCAGGCGGGAAAAGGTCGTCCATAGCGACGCAGCCCAATTGGCTGGCATCGGGCTTGTGGCTGCGGTGCTTAAGGCCGAAGGAGTCCATCTCTTAAAGGTTGGGGCCGACGCATTTGTATACGTCGACGGACAAGGGAAGAACGAGGTTGCGCACGTCGTATCAGAGCGCCCAAGTGCAGTTCGCACTTTCGATGCGAGATCGGTGATTGAAGAGTTAGGCCAAGAGATCGCCGAGGAGCACAACGCCGATCTAGCGCAAGTGAATGGGGGGGTCGAATGCCGATTTTTGGAGGTCTCTGCCGTCGGTGCTACGCCAGGTGAGGCAGCAATGCGTGCCTGGTTGCTTCACCTGCAATCGCAGAAGGACTGAAAGAGATGCTCAGTATTCCGCCATCAAGCTCCATCAACCGATGGCACTACGAGAGGAACGATGCTGAGTGCATTCTTCAAGCACTGAACAGCCTCGTCGGCGAAGAAGCCTCAGTCTTCTGGACCGCGCAGTTGCCTCACAACAGCTAAGTCGTACGACGTGCAAGATCCGCGAGTCACCATGCCACATCCCGTTAACCTCGCCCTCGACCTTGAGGGGACGCTGATCTCAACGCTGCCAGTCAGGTCCCGAGGCCTGGTCTTTTTCACTTCCTTGAACGGTGCCGAGCGCCCTTTCCGAGAATCGTAATGTTCGCCACCGTTGGCGAGCCGCGCTTTCGCAGGATCACAGACCTGTCGTCGAGGAAGGCTTCGCGCCGCCCTGGTTTTCGAAGCTGGAGCATGTGGCATGGTCAGGCAGCACGAGGGACTTGGCCTGCGTCGTAGGCGCGGAGATGCAGACGACGCTACTTGTCGATGACTTCGTTGGGTACGTACATCCTAGTCAGCAATCTTAGTGGATAGAAATAGAGTGCTGTGCACATCCCTACAGTGAGCATGATCGCGGGTTCACGACGGTGATCGAAGTGTTGGAGCAGCGCTTACGGACGTAGCAGCGTTCGTGCTCTTGGTCGCTTTCCAAGGCATCGAGCACTATTTTTTGGGTGCAGATTGTCGTCAGCACTGGAAGTGAAGTGCTGCTTGCGGCATGGCAAAACGTTATTAGTCACTGTTCTAACCGCTCGTTTGGGCTAAGGAGACCGATGCTTCACGAACACTCGCAAGTAGTTCTCAACAAAGCTCTGCCGCATCTCGGCCTCGAGCCTGGCGATATCGGTATCGTGGTGCATGTGTACGCTAAAGGTGAGGCCTACGAGATCGAGTTCGTTGCCATGTCGGGTACGACGATCGGACTCGAGACTCTCTCGGCTGCGGATGTGAAGCCCGTAAGCGCCACCGCAGTCGCTCACGCCCGGGAGCGCGAAGTAGGCAGCTCCGGCCTTGAAAGCACGCGTTTGGCACCCGCAGGTCAAAGCGTCGTAATTCCTAGTAGTCCCGTGGATCTGACCTTAGCGATCCGCAAGCTCCATGAACTCGCGCACCAAGACGGTGACCTTGGAGCCGAGTACTGGAATTCGGTGATAAAGCTGCTTTCGGCAAACGGGGCGTTGCATGCAGAGTTGCTTCGGTCGAAGACCGGTGCGAAATCGAGTGTTGAGTGAGACAGCCGTGGTTCGACGTCTCCCTTCATCCACTATGCAAGCAGACGGCCGGATCACCGTACCCGCCTCAGTGAGAAAGCTCGTCGGCTGGAAAGTCGGTGAGAAACTGGTGATCGCGTTGACGGAGGACTTCACGATCATCTTGCGGCAGAAGCGCAAGGCGAAATCCAGGAAGAAAATACCAAAGTGATTGTCCGCCTCAGTTGGGGAGATGGCCAACCATGCACCCGGTATTTCAGCTATGACCGGTCTCAAGATGCACCGCAGTCGCCATACTGACCGAAACAAGCGCCAAGTCAACCGCCAATCTCGCCAGATTGACGTCAGCGTTCGCTAAGAGCGCTAGACTAAGAATCTCCCGAAATTTTGGCTTTAGTGAATCTCTAAAAATGCATTCGCGGCGGTAGGGCCTATCTTCGTTGCGTTTGGTTGGGGCCCCCAGGCAAAATCAGACTTTCACCTCCGCTAGGGACTTGCATGCCAGTCGACAGAAACCGTTGGGGTCGAACAGTGATCGAGGGTAGCTGGCCAAATTGGCACTGTCCAAGTTGTGAAGGGGGCTACCTCCGCGAGCCAGAAAACAGCGTGCGCCACGCTCACACTGCGCGTTCCCATCGTGAAGCATCATCGCCGCATGTCCACCCGGAGGAGTTTGAGTACCGGTTTGTGGGTCTGCTTAGGTGCGATAACAGACACTGTCTTGAGGTGGTCATCGTCGCTGGCACTGGCGGCGAGATGCGCATACAGGGCGAAGAATTTGATGAACTGGTGGTGTGCTTCCATCCAAAATATGTCTCCCCCTCACCGCATCTAATACCCCTGCACAACATCTATCCGAAAGAGGTGCGCACAGAACTTGCGCTTGCTTTCTCTGCATCATGGGGGGACCTTGCGTCGGCGGGAAACCATATCAGATCAGTAGTAGAGCACCTGCTTAGTCACCTTGGCATTTCTGCGACGGTCGGGCCAGGAAAATTCGTCAGTCTGCATAGCCGAATCCAGCATCAGCAGACGCCCGTAGATATACGGGATGCGCTTATGGCCACCAAATGGATCGGCAACGCAGCAAGCCACTCCGGGACGCCCTTGAGCAGGGAAGACGTTTTCGACGGCTTGGACACGGTGGAGTTTGCCTTGGACTATCTCTTTAACAAGGAAAAAAGAAGGGTCGCTGATCTGATTCAGTCGATCAACGCTGCCAAAACACCGTTAAGCGCGGGCAACCCTTAGTTTTCGGCTTTCCGAGCATAAAATTAGCGGCACCCAGACCGCCCCTACCTCGTCCGCCTAGCCACCAGCAGGTTGTGCCGTGACATCAGCGCGGCAGCGGCATCTGCATTGGCCATGGCCAGTACTCCGCAAGTGTGTTGACGGCAGGTCGAGGCGGAGCCGACGCCGCATTTAACGTACCGCACTGGCGGCACACGAGCCTCGACAATGCGCACCACAGGCCAGGCTACCAACGCAGGCCAGCACGATTAGCATCAAACATCGCATGTCTCCAGGTGAATGGTTTGGATAATTGCGTGCAGTACGCGGTTTTGTTCGGCCAAGCGTGCGGGTGGTCTTCCGTACGCGCTTCCCCGCTTCTGTCTGTCGTGCCGACGACCGCAATGTCCTCACATGACCCCGCGTCGCCTTGCGCATCGCGCCGCTCTCCTGGCCGTTCACCAACTACAGTCCCCTGTTCGGCGCGCCGATTGCTAGTTTGTCCTGACACCAGGAGCAGAACATGTGCAGCCACTATCAAGCCGTAAAGAACCGACAGCGAATGGAACGGTACTTCGCCGCACATGGCTTCCCCTTCCCCGCGTCAGATGACCTGTGGCCGCGCCGACTGGGCGAATTCGTCCGTCGACCGCCAGAGCACGACTCAGGCGACAAGGCGGTGCCCGAGCGCGAGGCCGTCTCGGGGCGCTGGGGGCTGGTTTCGGGGATGACTCGAGCTCACGGTCTGGCAAAGGCGGAGAAGCTCAGCACTTTCAACGCTCGAAGCGAGACGGCTGCCAGGTCCTTCACGTTCGGCAATGCTTGGCGCAAGGGGCAGCGCTGCATCATCCCCGCCGAGGCGATCTACGAGCCGGACTGGCGCACCGGCAAGGCGATCCCGACCAAATTCACCCGAGCCGACGGTGCGCCGTTGGGCGTAGCGGGCCTGTGGGATCGGTACCGGAATGCGGCGGGTGACTTGGTCGAGTCATACACGATGCTGACCATCGATGCGACCGAACACCCGCTATTTCGCGATTACCACCAAGTGGGGAAAGAGAAACGAATGGTCGTCATCCTGCCTGAGGGCGCTTACGAGGGCTGGCTGAGAGCACTAGTCGAACTCACCCGCGAATTCCTGCTGCCTTACCCCGCCGACGCCCTGGTCGCGACGCCCGTGCCTAAAGAAGACGCACCCGTCTGATCCCAGTTTTTGAGCTGCCGGCCCTGCCGTTCGTCGGTGCCAAGCCGAGTACTGGATATATAAACAGTATTCTGCGCTCATGAACCCATACGTCGCCCAAGAATCCAGAGCATTCCCACCACTCACCGATCCCGAGCTTGCGGCGCTCTATCAAGCGTGCCGAACACGGGAAATGCGGCGAGCGCTGTGGGAGATTGCGCGTCTCCAATCGCAGTCTGTTGAGCTTTTTAGGCTGGTGGAGACGTGCGTGACACACCCAGCGCAAGGCCAACATGCGGCGTACTACGCGCTAACGCCCATCGCAACTCGCGAACCTTGTATCGTCGAGATGCTCGCTGATGACTGGCGCCGACGAGCCATCCCCTACACGCGTTATTTCAGCCACGACCGGCCGGTCGGTGCTCCCCAACCGCGCTACGAAGCGCCGCGTCCCATTCCGTTGGCCCCACCACCCCCGCCGCATGTAATGCATAAGCCGCCCGAAGAGCCGGAGCCGCCATATGCCCGTAGCTGACAGCGATGTTGTGCACGTCCTGTCATGTTTCGGCCAACCCCCAACCGTGGACCAGTTGATTGCAGAAATGCAGGAATACGAGATCCCGGCAGCGAGCGCCAAAGCAGCGATTGATGATGCGTTTGGGCGGGGGCTTTTGAGATGGGGCAAGGGTGCTACGGTGCGAGCAGTGGGACCAGTAGGTAGCGCCGGCGGCAAGCATTAAGCCGACGCCGCTATCAGAGTCCAGCTCGGCAGCATTCGCCCGGCAAATCGGTCTGCTGGGAAAGATCGCGAACAAAGGTGAGGACTCTAGGTGGATCGGGGCTATGCACCCCTAAGTTTGACTAGCTGTGCTGCTATTTAATTGACCCGGTCGCAACAATGAGTAGATCGACTCGGCGACCCGATAATCGATAAGGTGCTTTCCATGCGCCTGAGGCTTCACGAAGGCCCTGATCTCAAGCGGCGTAAACGAGAAGTCTTGAGGCAAATTTAGCTTTCGTTTAACAGCCCCATCCGCCGAATTGCACTGTTCGCAGATCACGGTTGGCTCGAACCGGGGCGAGAACCCAGCAGGTCGCCCGCCGCGTAGGTACTTGTCACCGGCATGGTCATGATGCTTGTGATAACCACCTGCCCAACCAAGATGCTTACTAGGTAACTTGGGATAGAGCATCGTCCATCTCAGAATTTCAAATTTTGTCCGTAGGCATCCTGGGCATCGCCAGTCTTCAGAAAGTTGCTTGTATATACGATGGCAATGTGCACCTTTGAACGCCAGATAGTCCTCCATGCTCGGGCGGCTCGCAGTGGAGTTATGGGTCAAAACGCGTTCCCGGTTGACGTTTTTCACCTTCGTTCCCAAGCATCCCAAGCATCGCCCGTCTGAAAAAAAACGCGTGTCTCCCATGGCGCAGCGACAAGCTACTGATTTAGGTTTCATGCTAGAGCTCGACCAAGCAAACGCAAGACGCCCAGGTCCGAAGCGTTTCACCACCGGCAATGTCCGAGATGATCGGAAAGGCGATTGCCAAAATACAGATTACGGCCCCGAGAGCGAAGAGCCATCGCGCGAGTGATTCGCCGCCGGGCCGTTGACGCGTGGCCGCGAACGGCGTTGCTACAAAGAACAGTAGCCCGATCAAGATTGGCGCTGCGACCCATAGGTCGCCTGTTTCCCAACGTGAGCTAGACGTCCCAGTAGCCTTAAAGGCCCACGCTGCAAAGTACGCAATTGATAAAGCCATACCTGCTGAAGCTGCGGTACACAGTCCTTGCACCGACCCTGAGGGATGCGTACCGCTTTCGTGAGCTGTGTATGCTCGGTCAATCAGGCTTACGACCTCAAGGCTAGCAGTGCGGGCATCGAGAAGTACGCCCAACGTTTCCTCATAAGCGGCCACTTGAAACGTTAAGGAAGTTGGCCCGCTGGGTGCCGACACTGCGTCCTCGATGAACGCATTCGCAAACACGTAATAACGAATAAGCTGCGTAGCGATTTCGGATGGCAGCACTCCAATCTTCTCAACCGCTTTTCCAACGACCGGAAAGTAGTCTCGGGTCACCGAGGTGTTCAGCGGCAACATTGGCCGACCACTCTTTCCAATGGCAATTTGTTCCTGAAGAAATGTCACGTAGTTGCGGCGTTCCAGAATTTCCTGGACAGCTATCAGTTCTGCACGTACAGCGTAGGCCATTGTCCGTCGCGAGATGCGGTAAGACACCACCTCTTTAAGAAACACACCAGCCAATGCAAAAACACCGCCGATGATGGCAACGGAAAATGTGATCCAAAGCGACGAGGTGGCCATGTTGCCGTCCGAATAAGCGGGAGACACAACATAGCTCATCGCCAGACATAGTAGGTGGGTTCGACTGCGACAATCACGCTTCCATTGCTGTGGATCGTCGACTCAGGAGCTGACTATCGAAAGTGCGATAGCGATGACTCAGCTGAGCCCCGACGCAATAAATCTAGCTCCGAACCGTGCTTGCGATGGAAGCTCGAGCGTCTACAGGTCACACGATGCGGTTGTTTCGCCAGGCACGGAGACTGTAGTTGTTCGTCGCTGCGGTCTCCAGCCAGGTCGTGAAGTAAAGCCGCTTTCCCGTATGACCCGCCGTTCAGGACGCGTGACAGGTTTACCGTCTGCGATTGTTATCACCTGCGGAGTGGTAATCGGCGGGATGATGTACAGGGGCGTGCTTGCTGATGCGGCCCCATATGTCTATTTCGTTGGTTCTGGAGAGATCAGCAATCCTTAGGCCACCAGAGGTGCTCGTAAGCCTCAAGCATCAACACGATGTCCGTTGCTGCACCAGCGCAGTCTAAGCGCTCTGGTGAGCCATCAGGGAAGCTCAGCGCTGTGAGTAGCAGTTGGTGTGCAGCTAGGGTAGCTGCGGCATGGGCGACAGGAAGAAGAGTCATATGGTCATCATGCCGACGGACTGACTATTCGTGCAGGCGGGGAACCGCGTACAGCTTGGGCAAATTGGTCCGGCTCAATAGTGCATTAATCGACCCGACAGACCTGCCCCTGGGCACAGGAACCCTATGGCGGTGTTGGTACTTACGTCTATCCATGCCTCTGAATCGCCGGCGAAATGAGCATCCGAGAGTGCAGTTCTGACCGACCTGAGCAAGGAGGTGACTGCCTGTTCAGCGAGCATGCCAAGTAGGGCATCAACGGTAAATTTGATGGTCTTCTTGTTGACTAGGTCTGAACTGCGGGCAAGTAACGCCAAGAATTTCCGCAGCTTCAGTTTGCTTGAGCTGCGTGGCTTCAGTTCTTCGGGCCAGCTAGGTTGTCAAGGGAGTCCTTGGCGGCGAGCTTTTCAGAGATGAGGCGATCCGAATCAGCCTTCAGCGCCGCTGCCTCTGTGGGTTCAAACCCCAAGTCAGAGAAGACGTTTCCACCAACCGGGGTGATGTGCAGGACTTGGTCTCGATGCTCATTTCTTACTCCTATGCGAGGAAACACGTAAAACTGTCAGCCTCACCATGGCTACAGCCGCGTGTCCAATCCGCTGTGGGGCACAGCCGCCGTTAAGCGCGCGGCGGCAATGCTGCCGAGGCTTTGTGCAATGGTCTGCATGATGGCTACATAGATGTCAGCAGGAGACTGCGATGCGCTCTCCATGATTGATTTTTGACATGTAGAAGAGGTAAGGCAGTTCGCGAGGATAACCTTGCTGTCGGGCTTGTTGGCAGAGGCGCCATGACTGCGCCCTGACACCGTGGAATCCAGGCTGCGCGGCGATCCGATCGAGCATCCCTGCAACAGCACTCCAGTGTCGCTTCTTCAGATGCTCGTCCAGCAACGCGTAGAGCTCCTGCATCGCCTCCTTTGAGCGGTGCCAAGTCCAACATGTCCTGGCCTTGTGCCCGTAGCGAGTCAGCTCGTAATCCAGCCACCTGAGTCGTGGCTTGTCGAGAATACCGCGAAGCTTCTCGTGAGCCTCCAACTCGCCCTCCGTGAAGAGCATCAGCCAGTGCACTGTGTCGGCGCTTTCAGAGAGATACAGCGAGAGCATCGCATTCGCCTTACCACGCTTCTTACGTGTGATTCTTTGGGCGGGCGACGCAGCGATCAAGTGGATGCGATGAAGTTTGCTGACCAGCGACGGCAGCTTAACCAAGGGGATGGTGCCCGAGGTGTATCGCGTGTATCCGCGCGGGATGATGTCGAGGACACGGGAAAGCGCCGCAGATTTGCTACGGGAGAGTGGCGTGGTGGGAGCTGGCATGGAAGGCTTCGTGAGATTGCTATGCCTCGTATAGCCAAATGCGCGCTCGATAAATCAGTGAGTGGCGTAAGTGTGATTGGGTGAGGGTATGTAGGCAGGTATTGATGTTCCGAGCGAAGCTCGAAAATGGAGCTATACGCTACCGAGGAACATCGGTAGGAACGATGCCGACGGGGTGCAGAAGCACGCCGCACTTGCATCGGCGGACCTGCCTCCTGCGCCTTGCGCAAGGGTGCAGTAGGCAAGTCCGCCAACTTGCAAACACACACAGTCCGAAAGGACGCGCTGAGGCTCGCCAAGGGTCAGAAAACCGCCTTGGCGGCATACCGGGGAAACCTAGTTGGTGCGGCTGCAACGGGCGCTGAGATGCGACAGCATCTCTTAGGCCCAGTCCAAGCGGAGCTCGGATATGAGTGCGAGTGATGCGAATGATGCGTGGACGTGGATGAGGCGTTCGCTATGACGGGAACGCAGCGAACGGGCTTTGTGTTCCAATTAGGGCGACGCTAGGTGCACGCTGCTTAGGCTCAGCTGGCCACGCTAGGACGGAGACTCATTTGCTTTTCAAAATCCCTGACAATGTCAACGTCCCTCCCTTCGAGACGGAAGACCTTCGCATCAATCTGGCTCTGTTTTTGGACTCGCAAGTTGACGATCCGATAACTGGACAACGGATAAAGATCGGGAACTACAAATGGGGGGTGTACGCATTTTTCGACTACGACGGCGAACCCATCTACGTCGGACAGACGAACGAAATGTTGCGCTCGCGTATTCGTCGGCACCTTACAAATCAACGAACCGATGCAGTAGCAATGTCGGTGCTCGATCCGTTTGAGGTGTTCTCCATAGAGGTCTGGCCCATACCCGAATATCAAAACACGCCTAGCAGGGATGCGGCGGCGCGGCATGATCTGAATACCCTGGAGCGAACTGTTACGGTAAAAGCAGTGCACCATTCGAGGTTCCGAGCGATCTTGAACGAAAAGGATCCTCCCGCGGGCTTCGACATTGCGGATACTCGCTGGTCATTCCGCGGCAATGTGGTGTCTGATCGTGTATTTGAATTGCGCTCACACCCCGACTTCAGGATAGCGCGGCGTGCATTGATCATTTCTCGCTTGGCCCAGGTAATTTCCGAACGGAAGGTGCAAGGCGGCCTTCGGCGAGTTCTACAGGTTCAGGCCAGACGTCTTGAGTGGTTGGCCCAGCGCAGATACGAAGCCCTGGGTGGTGACGCGTCAGTTGAGACAGAGAGTGATGACGCTGCCTGACGAGATGCGCTCGCAGATTATGCGGGCGGTTCGCTCGAAGGATACGAAGCCGGAGCTAGCCGTTCGCCGGCTGCTACATGCCCTGGGCTATCGGTACCGACTACATGCGAAGGGTTTGCCAGGGTCACCCGACCTAGTATTTCTTCGCCGCCGAAAAGTCATCTTCGTGCACGGCTGCTTTTGGCACGGGCACGATTGCAAACGCGGTGCACGCAGACCGAAGTCCAACTCTGATTACTGGCAGGCAAAGATTGCACGCAACAAAGCGCGAGACGCGCAGTCAGTCGACTCGCTGAAGCGCGAAGGTTGGGAAAGCATGACGGTTTGGGAATGCGAGCTGAGTTCGGCGCAGCGGCAAGGGCTGACCTCTCGTCTGATTAATTTTCTCGGGCCTACCGCGACACCTAGACGTTTCTAGCGTTCTTGCGTGCGGGACTCTTAGACACGACGAATCGCAGTCATTTCAGACTCTTTTTGAATCCTCCCATCCCGTCGCACCGTAGTCTTACGCACCTGCTCGTCCGCCTTCGCGTGCAGGTCGAAGTCCACATAGCTGACCTCGTCTGCCTTTCCCTGGAAGCACACATGAAATGCAGCAATCAGCTCCACCGCATCGAGGGATTGGGCTGTCGCCTTCGGAGCGCTTTCACTAGGTATCGCTGAAGGGAACAAGTACACGCAGGCAGGTGGAGTTCTAAAAGGGCCTACGTCAGTCAAGCGGGAAGAGATCTGACTACCATCGATTTTGGGGCATGGACGTCCAATCGTCCCGCACATCATGTCCCAGACGATAAGCCCGTCAACACGCTGGTTGCGCGCGATCATCTCCGAACTGAGCCTGGTATGGATGCCTGACCACGCGTTTTTTCGCGGGTCAGCCCCAGGATTGGTACAAATGCTCCAGATGACAAACTCGTCGGCGTCCGAGGGGCGTTCGAAGATGTTGGTGTTATTGCCATCCAAGCAGCCCTTCAAATCAATGACCGCTAACTTGCCACTGTTCAGCCGCACCGCATAGTCGTTACGGTTCGCATCGTCCGTCTGCTCCCAGCCAACAATGAACCCCCCATCTTCCATGTGGTTCAGTGCGTGCTGCACGAACTCACGCTTGCCGCGCATCGTCGCCGAAAACTGTCCCCGCACTCGTTCGACGGCTCCGCGAAAGAGGCCAGAATTGTAGAATTCTTTCTCATCCAGCCCATGATCCCCTAGCTTGTGCGCTTCATTCTTAAGGACCTCTGCGAACTTTTCTATCTGCGTTCGCAGCCCTATGTCCTGCTCGCAGGGAATGACGCTCATGCGGCGGCTTGCTGCGTGGTGTTAACAGCGACTCCTAACAGCGCCTCAAATACATGTTGAGCCAGATGACGGACGACTGGTACGGCAACTCCATCGCCCGTCAGGTGGTAAGCCTCGTTGTAGTTCTTCGGCAGCCTGTAACCATCATCGAGACCCATCAGGCGCGCGGTTTCACGAGCGGAAATGAGGCGCGAGCGCACGCGCTCGCCATCGACTACAACGATAACCTGTCTACTAGACCCGCCAGACGGTGTGCGTAAACATCCGGCGACGTCATCGAACCGGATTTCCGCACGCTGCACCTTCTTGCCATCTTCCAGACGAGTTCGCCGGTAGACGCAACCTACCATGCGTCGCCCTGAGCGTTTTGCTGCCTCAAGCTTCGACAGGTGAAGCGCAGACATCATGCCGACTAAATTAGCCGTTTCCGCCACCGTATGCCAGACCACGCTTTCGGGGCGCTCTTCAATAAGGTCCGCAAATGTAGTGTTGCGGTGTGCCGGTGTTGGCACATTCCACCAAAGCCACTGACGCTTTGCCTCAGTTGAGATCCCGTCGAAGGCGTTACGCAAGCCTCGTGTGTGGAACGGCTCGATCGGACCAGGCGCGATCAAGTGTGAAGCGATCTCCACGTCGTCTCGCACCCCGATAAAAAACAGGCGCGGCCTGGACTGCGGAACGAACAGCGCCGCGTCGATGACAAGCGCACCATGTCGATAGCCTGCCTTGGCGAACGTATCGCAAATGGCTGTGAAGTCTTTACCGCCGTGAGAAGTGAGCGCGCCACAGACATTTTCAAGAGCGATGATTTTTGGCGCTCGTTGGTCTGCAATCAGGCCGGTTACAATATCCCAGAAGGGGTAAAACGTGCCCGAGCGCTCGCCTTTCAAACCGGCTCCACCACCCGCAAGAGAAAGATCCTGGCAGGGAAATGACCCCCACACAAGGTCAGCTATGCCCGGCAGGTCAGCAACCTTCACCTGCTTGATATCCCCAACCTTCAACTCGCCGGAAGTCCCCCAATTAGCTTGGTAGGTCATTCCTTTCTTGTGGTCGAAGTCGTTCGCGAACAGGCAGCTCCACCCGGAACCGAGGCCAGCCCGCGCCATGCCCGCGCCTGCGAAGAACTCATAGAATTTAGTCATGAGCTTCTCGCCCTCCGTATCTGATTTGCCTTGTCGCCCCGAGGTTGAGCGTCTCTGCGATGGCTTCTACCATACAGATGTTTCTGGGCAGGTTGACTCGCCGAGCACTCACGCTGTGATTAGCTTCAACACTCTCTTGACGCAATCGAAGATTTAAGCGCTCCAACTCAAGCACTACGGCTGATTTTGACATTGCACACATAAGCGCCATTGTGGTGCCATCTTGGCGCATCGTCCAGACAGACTGAACGTGATGCACTGTTTAAATATACAGCATATGGTGCCGAGCCGACAGTTACGGCTCGCGGCGAAGGCATCGGCGCACAACTCTTAAAGCGCCTCGGCGATAGCCACACCCGACACTGGCTAGCAGCCGTGAGGCTAGAAGCACCGCTCCGTTGCTCGCGCCCACACATTCACCGCATAGCCATAAGAGCCCGTTCACCTACCTATACTTAGCGAGGCACGATGCCGCGCTGGACAGAGGTGCAGCGCTCTTGCATCGGCGGTCTTGCCCAATGCGTCTCCTAAGACGCACCGGGCAAGACCGCCAACTTGCAATCACACACATGGGAATTTCTTCCCGCGCAACGACACGCCAAGTCGTTGCAAACCGCCGTAGCTTTGTGCCGCTTAACCGTGGCTGGCAAGGCTGCAACGGGCGCTGTGATGGGACACCATTACTTCGACCCAATCTAGGCTGTAACGGCCTCGAGGTTGGGCGACACGGACACGGGCGCTGTGGCAACACAGACCAACCCGGTTCACGTGGATAGCGGTAACCAATCCGCCCTTGGGACAGCTGGAAACGAACGGCTGTGACGAGGACTCGGCAGGTGGGCTGATGAGGCCGTGGTAACACGGCAGGGGCACGAGGGGAAACCTGGACTGCCTGGCACCTCGCTGATAACGCGGGGGTCTCTGGATAGCTTAAGCCTGTAATCGGGGGTGGGAGCCCCCTTCTGAGTAATCACCTTGGGCCAGCCCCTACGGGGGTGATTCGCTGACGACGGGTTGGGCAAGTAAGCCTAGCTATGGAACATCGAGGGCTGAAACCGGGAGACCGGGTAAGCGTATGCGATGCACCAACCTTGAAGCGACTGAGCCTTAAATCGTGGTGAGACCACTTGAACTAACGTGGGAATCTCCGATCTGCATTGACCTGGGTGGCACCGGGGAGCAGAGGAGAGGGAGCGGCGGATAGTAGAGTCCGAGCGGATCGCGAGCCCTAATCAGGTGAGCGTGACACGACGTCCTTTGGACACTCGAAAACTGCCAGCGGTTGAAAATGTGTGTGCCCCGAAAGGGGCTCTGAGCTTGGCGGCTCATTGCAGGTTTGATAGCCCGAGGTGCTTGGCGGCACTGAGAGCGAAACGTCCATGCTTGGCGGCATGGATCAACGCAAGATTGGAACAACACGTCAACGCTGCGCCGGACGAAAGTTCGGTCAGCTTCTCAGCCCCCACCAGCAAGGTGGGGGCTTTTGGTTGCAGAGGCCATCCCGTACCTTCCGCATGTCTCACACGCCAGCTTCTGCGCCAGAGGGCCCATACAAAGCGCCGACCGGGGACCTAGCAAGGAGCAAGGCCCTTAGGCTTAATGCTCGACCCAAGGACTACTCGGCCGATCCGCCAGGGTCCTGCACCAATCCCTACCTAGCGGTCCATTCGCGCGATGCTTGCGCTTGACGAGGCACGGCCAGCCTCACCCCCAGCAGGGCATTCGAGACTGGGCGGGCGCGTTGAAAGTCTAAGCTGCCTTACTGAACTGGGGGCAGTTCGCAAATCAATCAGTCAGGTGGCCCGATCGCAGCCGGCGGCCTGGCATGCAGTAACTTCGCCGGCCGTTCATGCTCAGCTTGCTGTTACTGCGGGAGTTCCTGCAAAATTCGCTGGATGTCCTTGGACGTCTTCGGACTTTCGCGGACATAAAAAAAGCCCCAAGTCTCTAGTGCTTGGGGCTTTTCGGCATCCCAGCGGGCGCTGGGACTAGTGTTTTGGTGGCCTGGGGCGGAATCGAACCACCGACACGCGGATTTTCAATCCGCTGCTCTACCAACTGAGCTACCAGGCCGTACTTTCTTCATATCTTTCTTCATGCGCCTGCCGCTTGTTTTGCTGCGGCAGTGCTGAGACCGAGATAATACACAGAATTCGCCACCGAGCACAACTCGACCCGAAAAAATTAAAAGCCGGGTAGAACGCCGACCACCCGGCGCCGAATCGCCTTGCTATCCCTTCCAGCCGTCCCCATCTTTGCGCTGGATCAAAACTCCTTGCTTACCCTCGTCTCCCCAGGACAACCCCTCGCGGGCCCCGCAGTCCTATAATCAAACCTGCTCCGCAGCCCAGCCACCACACCCATCCATGTCCGTCGACGTCCTTACTTTCGGCTTGAACCACGTCTCCGCTCCGGTTTCCGTGCGTGAACGCGTGTCCTTGCCGATGGAACTGCTGCGCCCTGCGCTCGAGGGTCTGCGGACGACGTTTGGCGGTGCGGTGCGCGAAGCGGCCATTCTTTCCACCTGTAATCGGACCGAGATCTACTGTGCGGCCGATCGCAGCGTGATCGAGCGCGTGCCGGCCTGGCTGGCTGACTTCCGCCAGTTGGACGACAGTCAGTTGCGCCCCCACCTGTACAAGCACACCCAGAACGATGCGGTTCGCCACGCCTTCCGGGTGGCCAGCGGGCTGGATTCAATGGTGCTGGGCGAGACCCAGATCCTGGGTCAGATGAAGACCGCCGTGCGCGCCGCTGAAGAAGCCGGCTCGATGGGCACGCTGCTGCATCAGCTGTTCCAGAAGACCTTCTCGGTCGCCAAGGAAGTGCGCTCGCAGACCGCCATCGGCGAAGATTCGGTGTCGATGGCCGCTGCCGCCGTCCGCCTGGCCGAACGCGTGTTCGGCGATCTGACCGAGGTGAAGGTGCTGTGCGTGGGTGCCGGTGAAATGATGGAACTCTGTGCCACGCACTTCGCGGCGCAGCGCCCGGCCGGCATGGTGGTGGCAAATCGCACGCTGGACCGCGCCGAAAGCCTGGCGTCGCGCTTCTCGGCCGGCACCATGCGCCTGGCCGATCTGCCCGACCGGCTGGCCGAGTTCGACGTGGTGGTGTCCTGTACGGCAAGCTCCCTTCCCATCCTCGGCCTGGGGATGGTGGAACGCGCCACGCGTGCGCGCCGCCGTCGCCCGATCGTGATGGTCGACCTGGCCGTGCCGCGCGACATCGAACCGGAAGTGGCGCGGCTCGACGACGTGTACCTGTACTCCGTCGACGACCTAGGCCGCCTGGTGCAGAACGCGACTGAGTCGCGTCAGGCTGCGGTGGTGCAGGCAGAAGCCATCATCGAGACCCGGGTGCAGAACTTCATGCACTGGATGGATTCGCGCCTGGTCGTGCCGGTGATTCGTGACCTGCACGACGCCGCCAACAGCCTGCGTGAAGCCGAGCTCGACCGCGCACGCAAAGCCTTGGCGCGCGGCGAATCGCCCGATCAGGTCCTTGAACAACTTGCCCACGGGCTGACGCAGAAATATTTGCATGGCCCTCTTGCTGCCCTCAATCAAAGCCAAGGCGCAGACCGGCAGCAATTGCTGGGCTGGCTGCCGCGCCTCTATCCGCAGCGTTCGCGCACGCCTCGCTCCTAGTCTGATATGAAAGCTTCAATGCGCGGCCGGCTCGAGCAGCTCACTCGACGCCTGACCGAAGTTGACGCTTTGCTCGCGTCCCCGGAAACCGCGTCCAACATGGACGGTTTCCGCAAGCTGTCGCGTGAACGCAGCGAACTCGAACCCGTGGTGCTTGGCTTCAAGTCCTATATGGACACCGAGGCCGACATCGACACGGCCGTCG
>Ga0265798_10005776_pt1 | contig 16490 bp, 15 predicted proteins | sample P3T30metagenome_FD_192430 | JGI IMG/M metagenome (GOLD analysis project Ga0265798, IMG submission 192430) | Plant litter microbial communities from East Loma Ridge, Irvine, California - P3 T30 | ecosystem: Environmental > Terrestrial > Plant litter > Unclassified | place: USA: California... | reverse complement strand
GAAGCGCACTATTTCCATCTGTCTAAGAAGGCATCTTCTCTTATCATTATGTTAAAAAGGCCATGCAAAGTCGTGTTCTAATCATACAAATAAAAGCAAAATACACCTTTTTTCTTTAAAAAAAAAAGTTCCTTTAAAAGCGTCCTATGGAGAGTACCACGTCCAAAGTCTTTCAATTACTAGTCCTTTGTTTCTCTTTCCCGCATGCTATTCCTGGAAACCTTTTTTCTGACATAACTAAAATTCAAAATTGGAACAGTACATGTCTGGACCACATTTTTCTCGCCTGGTTGATTGAATTCTGTCTACTAGATCTTTTCCCAAAAAAAAGAACTGCAGTTCATGCGATACACTTCCTTCTGCTAATTAATCCTCTCAATGATCGCCTCATGCGGACTACCGAGCATTTCTTTCTTACAAACCCGACAACACACTCTTCCTCTTCCTATCCTGCAATACCTCTACATTCCTAAAACTGTACGAAAAAAATTCAGGCAGACCTCTCGATGCCTGTAGACGGCGTTGTCGCTGTTGATTAAATGATAACCATTAAAAAGACATGGAAGTGACTACATGTGAGCATTGCTACCTATAGTGATTGCTACTTGTTTGGATAGGCCTTATGTTACAATGTGACTAGTTATGTAGGCTCTATGTCTATTACCTTTATTTCTTTGTTTCTCTTCTCTGTCTGCCCCTCCCTCCCCTCCCAAAAAATTCACTTCTCTACTCGAAAGACTCAATGCTGGCTACAACATGTTCCGGAATGTGTCTGCAGTTGCTATCACATATCAACCGCACCAGCTACTTAAACCTCATTACCCCCCAAAAATACTCTCGAAATAGGAATTATGTGGAGGAGCTCTCTTCTCAAAGATAGATGTTGGAATGACAAAAGAAGCGCAGGTTAGACGATGATGTTGCAGCGGCTGTCTGCACCGAACTGAGCCGCGCGGAGGAGAGTGAGCTAGTGACTACCATAAACTATCTGGAACGTCTTCTTATTTGCCGTGTACGTGAAAAATGTCGCGTTATCAACTTTTCCTAAACAATATGCATAACGAATTCATGGGTCCTGTGGGCGGGAGCGTCGAGTAACGTTGATGGGATAAAAAGGCTTACGGAGAAATTCTCATGTACATGGATAGAATGTAATCTTTACACTGTGTGGAAGTCAAGGACATCACCCACGCGGTTTGACACGAAAGCAATGGCGGAACTGACCATGTTGTGAAAAGTATGGGGGCGGGTGTTTTATAGTTGTTTCTCGAAAGGGCTGCGGCAAGGGCGATGTGTTTGTTGAGTGAAAGATGAGACTCTTCTTTCAAGAAGCGCTCGGTACGAGTGAATCGTATTACCCAGAAAAATCTGACGACCATGTCAAAAACTATGGGATAGTATGTGTGGAAGGCTCTGCGATTGAGGGGTGTCTATGTAGATTTTGAAAGCGCGGGATATCTATGGTATCATTGCTATCCATTGTTTTATATGTAAAGAAAAGTAGCCCTAGACCTTGAGATGTTTGACTTCCAAAAGAAAATATCAGAGACGCTTTCACATGTACAAATTTAGTTGGTTGAGCAACTCGAGTCGCACCTGTATCATACAGCCCCATCACATGACCTCGTGTGTGCTGCGTCATCTTCGCGATCGGCCAACACGTACCTTCACCCACTGAAACTTACCAACAAAACTACTACACCAATGGTACCTTCACACAACCCGCGAAGCTTATAGACTCGCCCTAGTCGCCCGTATCGGCGATTTAAAGTCTATTCTGCAACTCCCACCATCACCACCACCACCAAATCACCCCACCATGGCGCCCCCTCTATCCTCTCTCTACACCATCTCCTTCCTGATTGCAACCCTTGCCACCCTCCTCGTTGCAGCCAGCCTCCGCCTCCTCGCCATACTCCCAAATGGCGCGCGTTCGAAGAAAACACCAGTTCGCAAACGGCCCATTGCAACACGCGTCCTCATCGTACTCGGATCCGGAGGTCACACGCACGAAATGTTCTATCTACTCCGCGACCTCGACACGCGAAAATACACACATCGAACGTACATTGTGAGCAGCGGTGATGCGTTTTCCGCGCAGCGCGCTGCAAACTTTGAGCGCGAACTTGAGGACGCGGAAAATGCTCGGGTGAAGGAGCTTGAGAAGGAGGAGAAAGAGGAGAGAATACAAGTTGAAGAAGAAGAAGAAGAAGGAAGGGTTCTGGCACCAGGAATACAAATCACAGACGCAGAGGGCACCACACATGGTCTCGAATCAACGACAACAACTACAGCATCAGCAGACAGGCCGGCGTGTACAGGCCCAGACCACTATAACATCGCCATCCTCCCCCGCGCCCGCAAAATCCACCAACCACTCCTCACAACCCCCTTCACATGCCTGTACACCCTTCTATCCGCCTTCTCACCCTTACTCTCCTCGCCGCCGCTCCTCCCAAATCAAGCCCCTACGACCCCCTACGAAACCGCTGCCGCCGACCTCCCCGACCTCATCGTTACCAATGGCCCCGCCACCGCCGTCATCGTCATCCTAGCGAGCTTGTTACTGCGCTTCTTCAATGTCCGGGGCGCGAATAGTAGGGGCAAGTGCAGGACGGTGTATGTGGAGAGTTTTGCGCGGGTCAAGACGTTGAGTTTGAGTGGGAAGTTGTTGGTGAGGGTTGTGGATCGGTTTTTGGTGCAGTGGGAGGAGTTGGAGGGCGTTGGTGGGGGTAGGGCGGAGTATTGGGGTGTGTTAGTATGAAGAGCCGTTGGGAGGAAGGGGCGTTTGAAGGTATATTTTCTCGCGTTTATGATACCCCATTGTTTTTCATCACAGAAAAGTGGCGTGATGGAGTTGCTTGCTTCAGTTTCATGATATGTATACAATGGATATACTACAAGTATCCTCCCTCCACATCAGTGAAGCACATACGTCTACTCAGGAAGCACAGACTGTTCAGTCTAGCTCCTCCGGCTGCACAGGAAACGTCTTCTTACCCAGATATGGCTTCTTCTTACTATGCAACATATGCTTACCCAGCGCCTCCAACAAGCTCTCCTCCTGCACAAGCTGCTGCTGCTCCTGTGCCTTGACCTTCTTCTTATGCTCCAGCTCCCACCTCAACTGCATGGGTGTCTTCATCGCCTCTGCAGCTCTCTGTCGCCTCTGCACTGCTTCGCGCGCGAGCACGTCTTGCTCCGAGTATCTGCTGACCTTGATCTTGCGCGGTGCGTTTGCGTCCTTCTTGGCGTCCTTCTTAGCCTGGATAGAGAAGTCGTGGATGTGGGTGCGGAGTTCCTCGCCGAGGGTATCTGGGAAGGGGGGTGCGACGAGTGTGTAGGCAATGTCCTGTACGCCTTCGACAATGTTACGCTTCGTGTCTACATCCCAGCCCTCGGGGGCTTCGGGATCCTTGCTTGTAGGACGTTGAGTCAGGAACTTTTCCTGCCGTTCTTGCTCAATTTGTGAGAGTTCCTCGGTGATGGTACTTGCGCTCTTCTGAACGCTGTTTGTATTTTCTCTTTGGGCGCGGGCCTCCCGGTTCTTGCTTCGCCAGTTGGCCAGGCTACTGAATGGCTGTGTTACCCTGGATGTGGTCCTCTGCAACCATGTCTTGTTTTTGACGACTGGTTCATCTGCTAACTCTGCAGTTTCAAACTGTTCATGTTCCCAAGGCCACTCGATCCGCTGATTTGTGCCTGCGATGTAGCGGTGAAAGATGGGTAGGCCTGTGTGAGGGTCGTACTGGTGATCCTCTGGTATTGGTTCGTCGATGTACAGAGTGCCAGTGTAAGGGTCGATGCCAGTGGTATGTCGCTCCATGTGGATTCGCTCTACAATGACATCCTCATATTGCTTTACGCCATCACGAACAAGTTCTCCAGGTATTACCAGGCGAAGGTCATCTAGAGGCAGAGGCACTTCATTCTCCTGCTTCGGGCCCAGAGACCCAGCGCTGGCACCGAAGACGTCGGAGTCGTAGAATTGCTATGAGGGGTTAATCCCGGTTTCCCATACACATCAAAAGCACTACATACCATGTTCAGACCCTGGACAATGACCTCGTGAGTTCGGCTCAGAGTGTCCTTGACTACACCAATCTTGCCCGCATCTTTCCCCTTGAGGATGACAACGCGGTCGCCCTTTACAATGGGAAAGTACTTCTGCTTATCCACAACCAGCGGATACTCCAGCGGTAAGCCTTTCTTCTCCCTAACTTCATTCCTGTTCTGCTGCGTCTTGAGCGGTATCTCAGGCTTCTGTATCTGGGCTGGCGTAAGGGCTCCGTACTTGTCAGCGTTTGGTCCGATGGCACGATTTGGACGCAGAGGGCCGAGTTTCCAGTCTTCCTTTGCAGTAGCCAGAGCCTTCTTCCTAGCTCCCTTGATGTGTTCATTCTCCCACAATATGCGCTGCAAGACGGCTTGCTTGGATTCCCATTGTGCCTGTTTGAGCTCCTGTCGCTTCTTGCGCTCCCGCTCGTGCCATTGAATCGCATATTTGACTTTTCGTATCTCTTTTAGTTTCTTTGCCTGCCGGGCGGCGTTGCGGCCGGGCCTGGCGACCAATTGGTTCATGGTGGGCGGGATGGCGGCGACGGAGATGGAGATGAATGTGCGAGCGTCTGCGGACTACCGAGCCATCGGATGGCGGGCCAAGAAGGGCAGTAGTGGTGAATTGGCGAGGCGTATCGATATGGGTGAAGGGACGACAAGCTCTGGGCCCAGCACGTGCGTCCGCAATGCGCTGACAGCAGTCGTTTTGTCGGGATTAGCGACCAGCGTCGAGGTCGAGCCAAATTTCGCGCGGGCTGGACAGCGGTGCTCGGGCGGTAACTTTCTGCCTGAACCACCTAGCATCAGTACCCATGACATGGTCTACGCAACCGCATCCACCATCTCGACGTATCCCAAGACGGCTCTTCCACCATGACGCTGTTACGGCGCAGACTGCGCTGTCATTACTGCAATGTGCAGTCGCGCGATAGTGTGTCGCAGATTCCCAAGACATATCATTGCCCGCATTGCGACGCAGTGAATCACTTTGACCAGGTAATCTTCCCAGTATATAAAACTCCAACCAAGCAGGCCTTGCAGCTGACATATTTCCAGCGCGGAAACATTACCGATCCACCGATAGAAGAAATTGCAACTGCACCGGCGACTTCCTTCCAGTACATGCGCTCACGCTCTCCCACGCCCGCCATGCAAGCACCCGTCGATGACATCTTCTGCGACATGTGTCAGCGCAACCAGACGCTCTACACCAACCTCCTCGCCGAATTCATTCCCGAGGAAGACGACCCCGAGTATGAAAAGTATCTTGCTGCGTACGATGATTACAAGGTGGAGCTCGAGATCCGGTATCCGCAAGTCTGTCAGGCCTGTCTACCTCGGGTCCAGGACCAGATACGGAACGCGAACCACGTCGCGCGGGCAGATAATTTGGCGCGCATAATGGAGGCGAGTAAAGAGAAGCGGACCATTGTACAGACTGCGCGACAGGCTTGGACGCTGCGCGTCATTTCGCTGGCCAAGTACATGTACCTGCTGAGCACTGTGGTGGGAATGCTCTGGCACGCAGCAGCGCTTTTCATGGCGCCTGATGACGAGGGCATGCTTGCAAGTCAGACCTTCAGCTGGGACGTTTGCCTGAGCCAGGCAGTTTTTGTTCGCTCAGTGGATGAGGCTTGTGTACTATCGTCTTCCGTAGTCAAATGGTTGCAGTACGCCATTATAGCCGATCTTGTTACCATCTGGTGGAATCCAAAGTTGAAACTCAAGACCAACAGCCTCACAGGGCGGATGCATGGTCTCAAATCACTGTGGTCCATTCGTCTGGCCGTCGTCGTCCTCCGCTACGCAAGTCTCTACTACTGGAAACACACCGACATCAACACCGACATGTTCCAGACGTTCCAAAGAACACACATGGTCATGCTAGGCGTACTATCTCTTTCTACACTCCTCACCTGGAAGACCGTACGCATCGTCTACGGCGCTGCGCCCTCGTTCCCGAAAGCGACCCAGGAGACCATTCCCACCTCGCCCGGCAGCGCACAGAAAGCCAGACGAAACTCCTACCACCCTGTCCACCCACAAGCCGACATCTACGACAGCATGGCGCATTCTTTCGCCACGGGCATAGAAGGCTACCAAGACTCGTCCCCTTGTCCCCCTTCCCCCACCCTCACAGAGTCCTCCTACACAACCCACGCCACAGACGCCACCACCCCCTTTGCAAAGCGCAACGCATTCCTCGACGACTTCGACACCATGGACTGGACCCCTACAAAAGGCAGCGGTCGCGGCCGCTTCTCCCAACAACAAGGGGGACCCCCAGAAATCCTCCCCAACCAGTTTTCAAAGCCGCCCTCCGCCGCCGCCCAACTCTCACCACCCCAATTCAACAACAAGCCATCTCAACCACCACCACAACAACAACACTCCATCTTTGCCCAAAAAGACCCAAACCCCTTCCGCCACCGCGTCCCCGCCAAACCGCCAACTTCCCTCGCCTCTGCCCAAAAACTCCGAGCCAATCCCTGGAAACCCAGTGTCTGGGAGCCGCCTCTTGCAGTCAACAAAACAAACTTCTTCAAGGAAGAGGCAAAGGCAAGGACTAACGGTAGCTCCGGCAAAGGCGGCGGTGGTGGCGTGGGTGAGATACAGGGACTAGATGGACTGGGAGTACCTAAGAATGTAAAGAGGGATGCAGAGCTTTTTGCGAGTCCAAAACTCAAGTACGATTATTATGGTACTATGAAGGATACGGGCCTGGAGGATACGTTTAATGCCATGTTTTCGAAATGAGAATATGGCATCCTTCTTTTGTATTTTTATCTGTTACTTTCATTTGTTGTTTTCCTTTAGGAAGGGGATTGGTGTACATCGATGGTGGATCAAGGGATTGCATACATGGCGGCGTTTTATTTTGATATCGAGTTTCTTTTGGACTGAGATACCCAATGATACGTCTTGGGTGGGATGCCCTTTGGGTCGAGTACTGCATGTCCGCAGCATTCAGCTTTCAATAACCTTGATCGCTGTACACCATGGAACATGACATCATCAACATCACATCAACGACACCAGGCAAACCACTCTTGGGCGCTTGAACGAGTCAGATACTCTATCTAACCCTCCAGCATATCATGACTTTTCATATGCCGAGTAGAAGCACAGATTCCCAATGTAAAGACTCCGGTTTCCCTTCCCATTGATCCGCGGATTCCATCATTCGTTCATGGCGGGTTTCTGGTCCACGTTCGTTTCCTTCCCTTGACTCCCTTGCTTGACGGCTAATCTATGATCTGGGCTTCTCCTTCTTCTCCTTCCACAGCGCGGAAAGACCGACACCGGAAACCTTGACCACCTTGAAACGGACACCGGGAATATCACCCTTGGCCTTGCCCTTGCGACCGAAACCAGCGAGCAGGACCTCGTCGTTTTCGTCTACGAAGTTCAAGCAACCGTCGTTGGGGACTACCTTTGAATTAGCCCAGTTCCCTTTGTATCTGATTCTGAAAATTGCCACAGGCTCTCCATTCCTGTGTCGCAACTTCAACCTCTCCTGAATAGTGGTGACATACCGAAAGCGGTGACCTTCTTTCCGTTCTTGATCAATTGGACACGGACACACTTTCGGATAGCCGAGTTGGGCTGCTTGGCCTCAACACCGACCTTCTCGAGGACTATGCCCTTGGCGTGGGAAGATCCACCGAAGGGGGAGGACTTGAACGCGGTTCCGAGGAGACGCTTCTTGTAGTGGAGATCGGCCCATCGTCCCTCGCGGCGATGGTTGCGGAGCTTGCGGGCGGCGTTGAGACCTCTTGGCTTTCCTGATGATATTGTGAGCAACTACACAACATGTGAGGCTTGCTGGAGACGCCAGAGTATGCGTATTGATGCAGTTTTCGTGTGCTGGGTGTGTTTGCAGGGAGTATGTTGCGTACCTTTACCCATGATTGCGGTATTGACGACGGGTGTGCTGGGGAGTGGGTGGTTAGTATCGCGGACGTCGAAGATGATTTTGCAGGCGGCTGGAATCAGTGTGCGGCAGAGCCAAGCCCCACAGGCCTTAGTGTGTCGCTTGCCTGGAGGCGGTTAGCGGGTTTCGGTCATCTTATCTTATCGCACCAGCGTCATTCCATCGAACATGAGGACGTCTGGAGAACACCAACAATCAACGCCAGTAGATGGTTATTGTCTTCTAATAGATACCGAGAGCATCCGGCATTCGCGAGAATCCCCTGAACCATAGCTGGTGTTGAGACTTGAGCCATCACCAACAGCGCTTCTGGTACAGCACGCGGCGCATACTCACAATGGCTCAGAAAGACGACAGAAAGTTGACCAAAACGCAAACCAACCGTCTACCTGCACCTGCGCTATTTGTCGGTCCACCCTCACACAATGCCTCTAATACGTCGCTCCACGAGATGCGCAGTCCGACAAAGACACCCCTAGTGCGCCAGCGCTCCCTCCTCTCCCCAGACTCCAAGCGACCCCTTCCGCCAACAACGACCAACGATGGAGAACACCTTAGCCTCAGCTCTACGAATCCCTCCGCGCCCTTTCAGCGACGCCAACGACAACACAGCCAAGCAGCCGACGCCGAAGCCTCGTCCCGCGCCGAAGCAATATGGGCCGAGATGCAAAACACACTCGAAGAGGTGGAGCTAAGCGCCATCAAAGGCCCCGGCATGACAGTCTTCGGTTCTGAGCATTCGCGTGCACTAGATGAGCTAAGGAAAGCACAAATTGAACTCGCAAAAGCTTGGGCGCGCTCCGAGGAGGACGAGCAAACGCCCGAACAGCAGAAACAGGCTCAGGAGAGTAAAGCAACAGACTTGCAACCGCAGAGCCTTGCTAACCACCCACGCGACGGCGCTGGTGGGTCGACAAAGGGCGAGAAGCTGTTCGATAGGATCAAGCTGGAGGAAGAGACGGAAAAGGACATAGAACTGAGTCGGAAGCGGAGAGAGGAGAACGATAGGTATTTTGAAAAGGTGAACAGGGGAGTGCAAGAGGTGGTTGTGAGGCTGGAAGAGGTGGCCAAGGCAATGAGGGGGGTTGAGAGCGAGAGCAAAGAGATTTGGGGGCACGGTAGTGATGAGAGTGTTGACACGGCAAGTGTTACGACGGCGCACAGTGTTACCTGAAAAGATGAGGACGTTTGTTCGAAGCCCATTGGACGACGTGTTTAGCATCATCAAGATCAAAATACAGCACAAAGAGGATACCTGAGCGGGTAGTACCTGGATCCGTAGACGCAATTATGCGGATTACTTCAACACGTCGAGGGAGTGTTTGACTTGGACCGAGGCCAAAACCTGACGCTAATACAGTGTGAACAGTGAAATATAGGCGACGTATAAATTGAGGGGAAACAAGGAAAACCGACGTGGACTGTATTTTCGTAGGGAGAAAAGTTGCCTCGGGTGTGCACATCAAGCTACTCTTTATCGTATAGCATTGTGCTAAGAGCACATGGACTCCCAGTTCCTCACGCCCCAGCACTGGAGAAAAAGAACAATGTAGCGAATAGTATTCAGTGTATACATGACTTCATGTGTACTAGACTCTAGCATTCAGCCAGGCATGCCTCGGATAGATGTGCCCGAATCGATATCTTCCCCACATCCCTACTCGTCCTAGCAATCGCTACCTTCACATCTTAAAGCAAATACCTATACTCTGGATTCAAATCGCCCATTTCCGTCTTCTCATACTCCGTCAGCCCTACATCCCTCACGCTCTTATTCCTCTTCCGATTCGCCAGGCTGCACATGATAAAGTACAGCGCACAACTCAGTGCACTCAGGCAGACAAACGCAATACTAATCGAATAGCCTGGTGTATATTTCGGTGCGTCCTTTTTCAAGAACGAATATACGGCAATGATTCCACCAATATTACCTAAAGAAGATGTTTGGTCAGCAAGATCCCACGGAAACAAGGGGATATGTAAATAGGAGTAATATCTCACCGAATCCGACCTGCCACGCACTGCCTATGGCTCGCCTATGGTGTCCGCCTAGGTTCATGTTGAACCAGCATACGATGACTGGCATGGCAGTGTATGCGCCCATGGCAACGAGGAACAAGGCCGCGTATTGCAGGTCGTGGTTATCGTGCACGGTGAGTAGGATGGCGAAGCCTGCGATGCAGACGCAGATGGGGAAGATGGCGAAGAGAAACCGGTGCTTGAGCCTGTCGGAAAAGTAGGCGACGAGCATACTGAAGCCAAATGCGGCGGCCCAGGGAGGTACGCTGTGAAGCTGAGTTTGGATGGCTGAGTAGCCGTAGCTTCGGATGATGGTGGGACTGAAGTAGGCGTATCCGTAGGCAGGTACGATGAGGCCAAAATACATGAAGCCGCCCACGATGATCTTGGGGTCTTTGAACACATTTGCTACGTCTCGTAGTCTGATGGGGCGTTCGGCTGCAGATCGGCCCTGGTCGATTTGGAGGCGCGCCTGGACAAAGGCGCGTTCAGGCTCCGATAGCCATTTTGCCTCCTCGGGAAAGTTTGGGAGCAGGAAGAAGAATGCAAAGGAGAACAAAATGGTCAGCAGCCCCTCCAAAATGAATATGTATCGCCAGCCCCGATAGCCCCGCATGTGATCCATCTTTCCTATCGCACTGGCAAGTAGACCACCAAACGCGCCGGCCAAGGTTGTGCTCGAGAAGAAGAACGAGTACCGCTTCTGCGCCTCGTGTCTGCGGTACCACATGCCAATCAAATAGAACGCACCCGGAAACATGCCGGCTTCGAATACTCCCAGAAAGAAGCGCGTAGTCAGAAGGCCAGAGTAGTTCTGGACAAAGCCCTGCAGCATTGTCACGAGCCCGAAACCAAACATGCAAATGCTGAGCCAGATGCGCGGCTTCATTTTCTTGAGCAGAATATTGGAAGGGATTTCGCAGAGAATATACGGGACAAAGAAGATGACCAAGGCTGTGTTGTAGCGGTTGTCTTGGAGCAGGTCGAGTTCCTCGCTTAGGCCAAAGACGTTTGCGTTTGCAATGTTGACGCGGTCCAAGAAGGCCAGAAGATACATGATGCACAAGAAGGGAAGGACATGCAAGTCGATTCTGGCTACGAGCTTGGATTCCGTGGTGTTTGGCGGGCACGTAGCCAGCTCGGGGGCGTCATGGTAGTCGCTGGTAGTATAGCCGGGCACATGTTCCTGTTTGTCCAGATCTGGAGATGCATCGGCTTCTGAGGACGATCAGTATACTGCAGTGGCACTCTGTGATGCCAATGTGACGAACATGGCAAAGTCGGAGGTTGTGGTAGCCCAGGTTTCCGCGGGAGCGACCGCAATGACTTGGCAGTGTAATAATGAACTCTGACTTACTCTCTTTCTTTCCAAACATGGTGGCAGTCAATGCGGCTACACAGTTACGTGCTGTCGAAGGGTGTTGGCGGCGTCGCACTTGATTACCTGGCCGGCCGACTAGGAGTACCGTGGTTGAACAAAGGCCAGACTCACGCTTGACGCACACTTGCAGCTTTAGGGAAGGAGAAGTAATTATATGCAAGGCTTTGGGCGACAGGCCGAGGTCGGACTCGCACAGCAAATGGATGTGCAAGCTGGATTTCAAACCCCGCATCTTTAGCCCTGGCCTTTGTCCCCATTGCGCACATGCAAGCGAAGTTGTGTGGATGCCCTTTTGCTTAGGCGTCAGGCGTTCCCCCAGCGCCAGTCACGGGAATCCAAGGCGGGGAGGACCGCGTGTATCCAGCGTCCAGTCCAGCGTCCAGTCCAGGCTCCTCTAAGCTCGCACCTCGCTCCATGGGGCGACTTAATAGGGCGACTTCTGCCGGGACCATGGCGCAGGAAAAGGCGTCTCGCGTGCGATGCTGATGCAACAATGTGATCAGCCGTGTGGCGTTTTCGCTTTAATTGGGAAAGAGGCAAGACATGGTCGGGACGCATCCGCACCGAGTTGCTCGAGGGCGCAGGGTTCCGCGCTGGGTTGGATGTGTTGTTGCATCGCTGTCTTGTGCTCGTTGTCGTCGTCGTCGTTGTAGTTGTCGTCATTGTCGACGTCCTGCCGTGCAGCGCAGACGGTTCTCATCTTGTCAGGCTGGCGCCATACGTGCCCTGGTGCAGGGCCGTCGCAGGTACTAAGGGCAAGGTTTTGTATCCGAAGGGCCAACCTTGCCATCGGGCAAGTTTGAATCGGCAGCCGACCTCACTCAAGCCTGGGCACGCGAAAGTCTCAGCGTCGGCCACGCTCCTTTCCCTTCTCTCCTTCAGCCTCTCGACCGTCCACCCACATCCTGTACCCGCTGCGAGCTCCGTATGCAAGGCCCGACCCAACGCCCTGCGAGTGTGACTGCGTGCGATCCGACCCGAAACCCTAGAGCGGCTGGCCTGCGGACCCGAGAATGGTGAATGCCAAATATGTCGCCTTTACAGTCAACAAGCAGACGCCCTTTCTGCAGACGCCTGACCAGGCCTATGCCACCGTGATCAACTGTCGCCCGCCGACCGGGAAGCGGGCGGGGTATGCGCACGAGGTGCGCTCCCACAACGTGCCCTTGGCCAAGGTCGAAGGCAGTCTGAAGCGCAAGCGGGGTGAAGACGGCAAGAGGGACAACGAGCAAGCAACCAGCCTGGCCATCTCCTCCGCCAGCAGTGCGACGACTCCACATGCCACCGCCACCGCCCGCCCGCTCCTCAACCAGCAGTGGCAGCAGCGGAAGCCGACACGGCTACGCAGGGGCAAGGTGCTATCCAAGGGCGTCGACCTCGACTGCTGGTTCATCATCCTCTCCTACTCGGACCCTGCCCAGCTGCTGGAGATGCGCAGTAAAATCGCCTCCTGCTACCGCTTCCTGCGGGACAACCCCATGCTCTGGAAGCATAGCAGGGTATACTACTACGGAACCGACATGCCGGACCCACCTCCTGGACTTAGCGAATTTCAATTTGCACATCTACGCCATGGACACGGCTGTATGGACTGCGGTGCGCCGGTGAATAGCTCCCACAGACTGCTCGTGGTTTGAAACACGTGTTGACTTTGTTTAGAACACTCGCAAGACCTTCTGGGCCTTCCTACGCCGCATGTGCAAGGATTGCCTGACCAACCAGGTGATCAAGGAATACGAGGCCATGGCCCTGCTCAAGGGTCAAAACGGAGAAGACGTTGCCTTTATTCGCGCGGCTCTGCCCAGCGGCATCTTTGATTCTTGGGGTAACTTTGTCGGCGTCGGTCCAGCTAGCACACATGCGCTGAAAACAATCTACCTGCGGTCCGACGTCAACAAGATTGTTGCCGAGTACAACCGGGAGGCACAGCAACATGCTTCCGATGCTTCCACCGACCAGCAGCCGCCTGCGTGGTTGGCCGCGTGGATTGCCGCCAAGGCCAAGAAGGTCGAAGAACGTCAGGTGTTTGCCAAGAAAATGGAGCAGTGGGAGGAGATGCAGCGAACGGCGCGGACGTCAGACTACAGCGCAAAGAAGTCGCGACGCAAGATGTTCTTCAAGGAGAAGGCGTCGCAGCTCCTTCCGCCCATTGGCATCAAAGAGCTGGAGGCCTGCCCGTCGTACAAGCGTGCCATTACCATCCCCAAGGACCCTAACAACACATCGTGGGATCTCCTCAAACCCAAGATTGTGAAGGAGGCGGCAGAAAACGCAGCCAAGCGGACGGCCGACGACTCGCGCCCGCCTACAGCATCGACGTCTGGCATCTCGACACCCACAAGCAGCATGGACGGTTATCCGCACACGCATCCCTATCTCAGCATGATCATGGGCTTGCCTCCACAGGACGGCCGCATGTTCTGATAATTTCCTTTGTCCATGTGACGCCGGGACGACTAGTATACGAGGGATGTAATGTTTCGGGTAATGACTGCATTGATGGTTTTGGAGTTTGGGCACCGTCACTTCCCTTTTCCTCTTCATGAGCATGGACATGAGTATTCCCTTGCAAGGCGTTTGGGTCAAGACTTGGGGACCAGTATCTGGGGACAATGGGCTAGCAGGACTTTTTGTTTTGCTTTTCGACTTGCTTTTCGACTTGCTTTTCCTCTTTTTTTTCCTTTTCCTTTCTTGTTCATCACTAATTCGGGTGCCGCCTTTAAATCTAATAGATTTGTCCAAGCTTGACAAGTGACACGCTTTTGTGCACTGACTCCAAGACATGCAGGTACCTCTGCGTCCAGAAAACTACTGCTTTGGGCGAAGCACCCACTTTTGCTGTTCGCCGCTTTCGGAGGACGATATGTGGGCATCATCGTACGAGTCATTCTCGGCAGCTTAGTATAGCGGGGCCCCCCGTTGGTCGACATGTAGCACGCCGAACGGCACTCAGTGTCGGCACAACCGTATTAAGCCAACATGGAGCATGTGGGTGAATAACAGATGTGCTGAGGTGAAGATAGTTACAGCTGAGGCTGCATCTGCCGCAGAGCCTCACGCTGTTTACCCCTCTTTTCGCTGTCTGGCCTGCGTCGATCTACCTCGCCAACAGCCAATCACAGCAGCGGGAAGTCGGATTATGCATCAAGACAAAGCCCCAGCCCTGGGAAGCTACAAAAGCCAAGGTTTCCCCTGCCGAAACTGCCTCACGACGGCATCTCCTTCATCGCTTGCAGAGAGAGAAAAATTCCCTAGTCGGCACGAAAATGGCATCTCGGTCAGAGCTGTGTTACGAGGACGGCCGTCGCTATCGTAATCGCAAGGGCCCAGACGGCGATGCTCAGCAAAGCACTTGATTGGTGCAGGGGCTGTCAGAGTGGGTCTCTGCCGTTGTTTCCAGAATCAATCGATGAAAGATTATCGCCATCGTTTCCCCGAGGCACGTATCTGTGATATTAAAGCCCTTTTCCCGCACCTTCACTCCACGATCTACTGTGCTCGTACCTTCTTTGCGTTTCCCCGCCTCGCCTGGACAAAGTCTCCAATCAAGCTTTGCAGAGGCAAAAGAAGAAGCTCTGATACACTCATCTGCCACAACAAATATTTCTGTCAGTCGACCCGGGATACTACTACACTACGCCACACCGCCAATACAATGGCATCGGCATCACGAAACTTTTCTCGCGCCCTGCGCACCGCTGCGCCCTCGTTCCGCACCACGTCGACTCGCTCGTCTGCTCGCTTCGTTGTACCTGCACAGAATGCCTTCCGCAGCCAGCGACGCGGATATGCTTCCCAGGAGGATGGCCCTGACAAGCACGAAGGCAACCCCACTGGTCTAGCTTTTGGTGCTGGCGCTCTCCTCCTCGGTGTTGGTGTATACGGCCTGTACACATACAAGCCAGAGATGTTTGGTCAGACCAACACCAAGAAGATCTTTACGCCGAGGTTCGAGGACTACCAGAAGGTCTATGATCACATTGCAAAGCTGCTGCAAGATCACGATGAGTACGATGACGGTAGCTACGGACCGGTGTTGCTTCGGTTGGCATGGCACGCTTCTGGAACGTGAGTATAGCCTACTTACCCCTCTGTTCAGTCGATTTCAAGACTAACATACGACAGCTACGATAAAATGACCAACACTGGTGGTTCCAACGGTGCCACCATGCGCTTCGCCCCCGAAGGTGACCATGGCGCCAACGCTGGTCTCAAGGCGGCCCGCGACTTCCTCGAGCCCGTCAAGGAGTCCTTCCCCTGGATCACATACTCGGACCTGTGGATCCTCGCCGGTGTCTGCGCCATCCAAGAGATGCAAGGCCCCAAGATTCCCTACCGCGCCGGCCGCACCGACCGTGACGTATCCTTCTGCACGCCCGACGGCCGTCTCCCAGACGCGAGCAAGGACCGCAGCCACATCCGCGCCATCTTTGGCCGCATGGGCTTCGACGACCGCGCCATGGTCGCGCTGTCTGGCGCTCACGCCCTGGGCCGCTGCCACACTGACCGCTCTGGCTACGACGGTCCCTGGACCTTCTCTCCCACTACCCTGACCAACGATTACTTCAAGCTGCTGCTCGAGGAGAAGTGGCAATACAAGAAGTGGAATGGCCCCAAGCAGTTCGAGGACGTCAAGACCAAGAGCCTCATGATGCTGCCAACCGACATGGAGCTTGTCAAGGACAAGAGCTTCAAGAAGTACACTGATCTCTACGCCAAGGACAACGATGCTTTCTTCAAGGACTTTTCAGAATCCGTATGCACACTGTTCGAGCTCGGTGTACCGTTCCAGCAGCCCGAGGACCAGCGCTACGTCTTCAAGAGCTCTTTTGACTAAGTGGCTTGTATAGACGTTGGAGAGTGCGGGTGAGGTTAGAGGAGGTTTACTTTGAACCAGAGATATCCATCTAGATTTAGATTCTTGTTACCAATATGTGCGAGAGAGAGGTTGAGAAGTTGAAGAATACTTGTTTTTTTTTGGTTCCAGGAGGGGATGTGATTTCTCTCCACTAGGCCGAAATTTGAGTTTTATAGACCAAACAGTAATAGAAAAAATCTTGGAAAGCGTCTTGCCACATGTTGATACTATGTTATTAA
>Ga0265798_10005775_pt1 | contig 16493 bp, 7 predicted proteins | sample P3T30metagenome_FD_192430 | JGI IMG/M metagenome (GOLD analysis project Ga0265798, IMG submission 192430) | Plant litter microbial communities from East Loma Ridge, Irvine, California - P3 T30 | ecosystem: Environmental > Terrestrial > Plant litter > Unclassified | place: USA: California... | reverse complement strand
TCGTGCTCGGCCTGTTCCTGATTCCCTTGCTGTTCGTGATTTTTCAACGCCTGAACGAGCGCCTCAGCGGGACGCCCGGCCCCCAAGCACCTGCGGTTCCGGCCGAGCGGGAGCGGGTGCCGGTCCACGCCACGGTTAGCTAATCCCATGACTACTCTGATAACTAAAACCTGGCACCAGCTTCCGCTGGTGCTGGCAGGCTTGCTCCTCGCAGCGTCCTGCAAAGTGTCGAAAGACCTCCCCCTACCCACGCTGCCGCTGCCGGCCACGTACCGCACCGCCACCAACCCCGATACCACGTCCGTGGTCAACCTGCCGTGGCGGAGCTTCTTTACCGAGCCGGCCTTGCAGCAACTGCTCGACAGCGCGACGGTGCGCAATAACGACTTGCAGCTGGCTATCCAGAATATCGCCTCGGCGCAGGCCACGCTCAAGCAGGCCCGCCTAGGCTACCTACCCACTGCTACCCTGCAAGCGGGCGTGAATACCAACCGGCCATCCAGCAACAGCCTGAACGGTATTTCCTACAGCCAGTTCCTCGGGGTCAAGCACCTCGAAGACTACAGCCTCTCGACCGCCGTCAGCTGGGAAGCCGACATCTGGGGCAAAATCCGCAGCCGCAAGCAGGAGGCGCTGGCCGCCTACCTGCAAAGCCAGGAAGCGCGCAAGGCCGTGCAAACGCAGGTGGTGGCGCAGGTAGCCGATGGCTACTACAACCTGCTCATGCTGGACACCCAGCTGGCCGTGGCCCGACGCAACTTCGCCCTCACCGACAGCACCCTACGCTTCACCCGGCTGCAATTCACGGCCGGCCAGGTGACGGCCCTCGCCGTGCAGCAGGTCGAGGCGCAGCGCCTCACGGCGGCCGGCTTCATCCCCGAGTTTGAGCAGGCCATCACGGTGCAGGAAGATGCGCTGAGCATCCTGGCCGGGCGGATGCCGGGCGGCATTAGCCGCACTGGCAACCTGCTGCGGGTGCAAGTGCCGGTAGTAGCTGCGGGCGGCGTGCCGGCGGCGCTGCTGGCCCGGCGGCCCGACGTGCGCAGTGCCGAGTTGGCCCTCGACCGGGCCAACGCCACGGTGGGCTACACCAAAGCGCAGCTCTACCCCACGCTGGCCATCACGGCGCAGGGCGGCCTCAATTCCTTCCAGGCCAGCAACTGGTTTAGCGTGCCGGCCTCGCTGTTTGGCTTGGCCACGGGGGGCATTACGCAGCCGCTGTTTCAGCGCGGGGCGCTGCGCACGCAGTACCAGCAGGCCCAGATTGACCGCGAGCGGACGGTGATTCAGTTCCGGCAGCAGGTGCTGGTGGCAGTGGGCGAAGTATCGGATGCCCTCGGGCAGGTTCAGCGCACCCAAACGCAGCAAGCCATCGCCACGGAGCGCGTCAGCGCGCTCCGCCAGGCGACGACCAATGCCGGCCTGCTATTCCGCAGCGGCCTAGCCAGCTACCTGGAAGTCATCACGGCCCAGAGCAACGCGCTGCAAAGCGAACTGGAACTGGCTTCGCTGAAACGCAACCAGCTGGGGGCCAATGTAGAGTTGTACCGGGCAGTGGGCGGCGGCTGGCAGTAATAACCTGCTTACAAGCCGCTAACCACGCTATTTACGCGCCCTACCCCGGCTCGCGAATGCCAAGCAAAATCCTCCTATCCCACCCCACTGCTATGGATGCCAAGTCCCTCGTCAAGCTAGCCAAGTCCCTGAGCGACCCTACCCGTCTGCGCATGTTGCAAGAGATTGCGCGTGCGCAGCGGCTGGGATGCGCCAATCTGTATGAGTTTGTGCCCATCAGCCAGCCCTCCATGTCGCAACACGTCAAGGCCCTGGTGGATGCGGGGCTGGTCAATTCGTGCAAGGAGGGCCGCAACATGTACTTGACTATCAATACGGAAAAGCTGCAGGAGCTGGAAAGCTTTCTGCAGTTGCTGAAGATGCCCTAGCGCTCGTACTGCAATCCTCGGCCACAGCTAACCACGCAGCACTTACAGGCGCTGGATAGCATCGACTAAGGCCTAGGTTCTGCCGGGGCAAAACACGCCTTCATACGCATTGTGATGAACAACAGAAAAACACTTAAGCTGGCCGCGGTCATTGATGGGCCGGGGTGGAATTTTTCCTCTTGGCGCCACCCGGACATGCCTGCCGACGCTGGCGAAAACATCGATTTTTTCATTAAGCAGGCGCAACTGGTGGAGCAGGCCAAGTTTGAAACCCTGTTTCTGTACGACGTGAGCCACGTCGGCCCCGGCAACATTCCCTACTACCTGAGCATGTTCGAGGGGGGGACGCTCATGTCAGCCCTAGCCATGAAAACGGAGCGCATCGGCCTCTCGCTGACGGCGTCGACCTCCTACACCGACCCCTATAACCTGGCCCGGCAGGTCTTGTCGCTGGACAAAATCAGCAAGGGCCGGGCCTCGCTGAACGCTATTACCTCCAACCCCGGCGGGATGGTGAACTTTAGCCGGGGCCACCTGGGCAAAGCCGACCAGTACCCCATGCACCAGGAATTTCTGGAGATTCTGCTGAGTTTGTGGGACACGTACGAGGACGACGCCTTTCCGCGCGATAAGGAAAGCGGCGTGTTTCTGAATCCGCGCAAGATGCACCCCATCAACTACCGGGGCAAGTACTTCTCGGTGGATGGGCCACTGAACATCAGCCGCTCGGTGCAGGGCCGGCCGGTGTTGTACATGGCCGGTAGCTCCCCCACCTTCGTGGACCTAGCCACGTCCTACACCGACGGCGTCTTCATGGCGGGCAGTTCATTCGAGGAAACCTTGTCCCTCGCCAATGCGCTGACCGCGAAGCTGGTTGAAAAAGGCCGACAGCCGGCAGACTTCGTGCGGTCGGTGGCGCAAAACCCCATCGTGGGCCGCACCGATGCCGAGGCCTACGCGAAGTACCAGGCAATCCGCGCCCTAGGTCCTTATTCACACCGACCCGTTCCCTTGTTCATGGGCTCCGCCGAACGCATTGCCAACGAGATACAGAAGTGGTATGAAGCCGGGGCAATCGATATGCTGATGGTTCAGCAAGACCATCCGCATGGGATACAAGACTTTATCGAGCTGGTGGTGCCCATTTTGCAAGCGCGTGGCCTCTTCCATACGGAGTACGAAGCGCAAACCCTGCGGGGAAACCTTGAGCTACCAAAACCAGCGTTTCGAACCATTTAAGCAGCGTCTCCTGCTGTTCCTGCTACTAAAGCCTCTGGCCTGCTGCTACCAGCGGCCACTTATCTAAAGAAGTTATGCCTACGCCCATCAACGAGTCCAACCGCCTGGAAAAGCCACCGGTCGCTTATTCCATTCTAGACCTAGCCATCGTCTCGCAAGGCAATACGGTGAAGCAGACCCTGAACAATTCGTTGGCGCTGGCTCAAGCCGCCGAGGCAGCCCACTACACCCGCTACTGGCTGGCCGAACATCATAACTCCAATAACATCGGCAGCAACGCGCCCCCCCTGCTCATCGGGTACGTGGCCGAAAATACGACGACCATCCGGGTGGGCTCCGGCGGCATTATGCTGCCCAACCACTCGCCCCTGATTGTGGCCGAGCAGTTTGGCACGTTGGGGCAGCTTTATCCAGGCCGCATCGATTTGGGGGTGGGTCGGGCGGTGGGAACCGACTCGCCGACCGCGCAAGCTATCCGGTCAGATTTCATGCAGGCGGCCCAGGCCTTCCCGCAGGAAATCGGTCGGATTCAAACCTACTTCTCGCCGGCCAACAACCAAGCCGCCGTGCGGGCTCCCGTGGCCGAGGGCACCGAGGTGCCCCTGTACATCCTAGGGTCCAGCACCGATAGCGCCCACCTGGCGGCCAAGCTGGGCCTGCCCTACGCGTTTGCCAGCCACTTTGCCTCTACGCACTTGCACCAGGCGCTGCGAATCTATCGCGACGAGTTCCAGCCTTCGGCGGCGCTGAGCCAGCCTTATACCATCGTGGCTATCAACGCCTACGTGGCCGATACCGACGAAGAAGCCCAACGGCAATTCACGAGCGTCATCCGGATGTTTGTCGGCATGCTGACCGGGCAAACGAGAGCCCCCCTGCAGCCGCCGACTGCCATGACCGAAGAACTGCAAGAGATGTGGCATCACCCGGCCGTTTACCAAATACTCAAGTATTCCTTTGTCGGTAGCAAGCAAACCGTTAAGCAGCAGCTACAAGGCTTTCTAGCCGAAACGCAGGCCGATGAGCTCATCACCGCTTCCAGCATGTACGCCCTGGAAGACCGGCTCAAATCCACCCGTCTGTTTGGTGAGCTGATGACCGAACTCAACGAAGGCCGCTAGGCGGGCGCAGCCCATGGGCCCTACCCCCCTAAACCCAGGCTGCGACTACCTACCCGCCTAGCGTAGCCCTGGTTGCTTCAAATTCCTGACTTGTGCGGGATGAAGCAAGTGAGTCTACTCCGCTGATAGCCCGGCGCATCAGGCTGGTGCGCCCAGGGTCCGATAGCCAGACCTGCACGTTTCCCGCGCTGGCTAGGCTCCCTAGGTCTCACTACCTCCCTGTTGGCCTTGCGTCTGACGCATGCGCTCGGTGCTTACCAGGCCCCGACCTGATTGGGATAGTGACTTTTTTAGTGAACAGCCTACCCTTAACTACTAGTTATTTACTCATATGCAGCTCTCACCTCTTGTTACTATGAAAAGGCTCTTTAGAAGCCCTGTTGTGGGCTGGCCTGCCCACCTGCTGGCCCTAGGGCTACTGCTTGGGGCCAACCCTACCCCTGCGCGGCAGCTAGCCGCTCCAGCCCCGCTAATGCCTCCTAGCCCTGTGACCTATCCGGTGCAAGCGCCCGTGCACGGCCACCTAGTGGACCTTTTCTTCACGGCGGGCGACCGGGTGAAGCGCGGCCAGGTGCTGGCGAAGCTGGAGCGTCCCGATGGCACGCCCACCTACTTTCTGGCTCCCGTGGCGGGGCGAATCGGCCCCGCCCGGCAGAAGCTAGGGGAACACCTCCCCGCGCATACCACGCTGGCCGTGATAGAAACCGGTCCTTAATTAAAATGAGGACTCCGGGTTCAACGCAACACGCACCTCGCAGACGCGCCGTGACGTACGCCCTGCAAACTACGCCCCGGCAGGGTTGTTAACTAACTAATCGGGGTAAACTACCAAGCCCAACTCACTGATTAACTGGCAATAGCGTATGAAAATGCAGGATTTAACGGGCAAAGTCGCCCTCGTTACCGGCGCTTCGAGTGGGATTGGCGAGGCCGCCGCACGCTTGCTCGTCTCGGAAGGCGTGCGGGTGGTACTGGTGGCGCGGCGACGCGAGCGAATCGAGGCGCTGGCCGCGGAACTCGGGCCGGCTGCGCTGGCGCTCACCGCCGATATCGCAGATGCGGAGCAAGTTGCGTCACTATTCGACCAGGTGCGGGAGCGGTTCGGCGGGCTCGACCTACTGTTCAACAATGCCGGCCTAGGGGTGAACGCGCCCTTCGAGCAAAGCGACCCAGCCGACTGGAAGCGCATGGTAGACGTCAATCTCTACGGCGTGCTCCAGTGCACCCAGGCCGCTATTCCGCTGCTGCGCGAGCGCCCGGGGGCTATGATTTGCTCCGTATCGAGCGTCGGGGGCCGCTACGGGGTGCCCAACTGGTCGGTATACAGCGCCACCAAGTTCGCGGTGGTCGGCTTTCACGACGCGCTGCGCAAGGAACTGGGTGAAGAAGGCATTCGCGTCACGGTGCTTGAACCGGGGGCGACGCGCACGGAGTTCGGTGCGAATGTTGCGGACGCAATGGCAGAGCGCTGGGCGCAGCTAGATGCGATGGCTGGAGAAGACATAGCGCAGGCCTTGGTTTACGCCTTTGCCCAGCCGGCACGCGTGCTGGTAGAGGAAATTCTGCTCCGTCCCGTAAAGCAGATTGCGCCCTAAACATCCCTCGCGCTGAAAGCCAGGAGAAGACGAATAAAAAATCGGCATCAGCCTGCGCCTGACTCCTAGGCGAAGTTGTGTGAAATGACAAAATGAATGAGCAAAAGCTCGAAGTAATTGAGCAAGTTTCACATGCACAAAATGGCTACCCTACTACTGACTTGGTAACCCGCACTAACGGCCTCGAAAACACCGTTTTCAGGGCCGTTTTGCAAGAGGGTTTTTCGAACGCCGCTGACAGGAGATTTAGCTAGCCAAGAGTGACGAATCTTTACATGCTAGGAGGGTCGTTTGCAGTACGTAAAAGAACTATTACCTTACTCGCCCCCCCCTTTTCGTGAAACGCTGCACGCTCTACCACTGCTGAGAGTGATGTATCCGGGGCCATTCCTAAGGCAGGCGCCGCTGGTGAAGCAGGTCAGTTACGTGGCGGTGCGGCCGGTGTCACCGGCTGGTTGGGCGGGGCAATGGCCGGTACCACTGGAGCGGTTGCCCCCGCAGGGCTCGCCGTTTTAGATGTGCCCCCGGGGGCAGGTGACGGGGCAGAAGGGGCGGGGCGGGTGGCATCGGGCGTGCTGCCCGTACCCTGACTACCCCCGCCGTTCTCCTCCGTTTTCAGGTCGTTGTTTTGCACGTTTCGGTGGCGCCGCGGTTCGGCAGTCAATTTCCCAACGCGGTAGCTGAAGTAGACCTTAAAGCTTGTCAGGTGCTGAACCGTGCTGCTGCGCTGGGTAAGCAACGGGCTCGTTATCTCGCTACGCACTGTATTGCGCGGTGAAAAGAAGTTTTCGGCCCCAAAGCCCAGGCTGCCTTTCTTCTCGGCAAAGTCATGCTTCAGGCTGAAGCTGTAGAGGGCAAAGTTGCTTTGCGAGCCTTGCAACTGCACCTGCTGCCCCCGGTAGAAGCCGAACACCTGCAATCCCCACCCTTTGGGCAGTGCATAGCTGCCGTACAAACGGCCGGCCACCACCATGCCCGCGTTGCGGGCAGCGTAGTTGGGGTCGGCTACGTTATTGCGCAACACCGCGTAGTAGGTATCCACCCCGCCGTTTAAGCTGAATCTATCGCCCACGTTGAGGTTTGCAAACACACTGCCGCCATAGGCGTTTTCCTGCCCAATATTCTGGTAACTGATAAGCACCGCGCCGAGGTAGTTTACGTCGCCCAGTGGCATGCGTACCGACTGGATGGAGCCAGTAGTGTTACGCACAAAGGCGCTGAAGTGCAGGTTGGCCTGTTTCACTAGTGTGCTGTACCCTAGCTCGTAGTTACTGGTATATTCGGGGCGGAGCGACGGGTTGCCTTGCGTTTGAATCAGGGGGTTGGCCGCTTGTAGATTTGGGTTCAGGAATTGTAACGAAGGGCGCTGAATGCGCCGGTTATAGGCCAGCCGTAGCGCATTGCCATTAGCGAGCTTGTACAATAGGTTCACACTGGGCACTAAGACCCCGTAGCCCGGTAGGTCGACCACCGGGCCCGTGCCGTAATCGGCTGTAATGCCAGTGTACTCGTAACGCAGGCCCGGTTTGAACGTGAAGTTTTTGGGCAGGGCTACGGTATAGGCCACGTAGCCCGAAGCTACGTTCTGGTCGTAGTGGAAAGAATTATTGGCTTGCGTGAACGCTAGTTGGCCGTAGTAGCTGTAGTTGCTCTGCACTGTGCGCTTGATATTCTTCACCCCGACTTCCAGAAGTTGGTTTTTACCCGTGGGCGTTTGGTAATCTACTTGGGCTGTGACTTCTTGGTTGGCACTGGGGTTGTCATTACCCGAACGGCCGGTAGCGTTGATATCACTGGCGGCGTAGATGTCGTTAGTAAAGTTGTAGGTGCGATTGTTACGGCTGAACAACGCTAAAACGCTCAGTTCGCGCTGGGCTACCTCGTAGGTGTGCGTATAGCTTAAGCTGGCATCCACCGTGCCCGATTCGTCCGTCGTTTTAACGTTGCGTACCGAGGTTGCGGTACTGCCTGTCGCCAGCGGGGTAGTGTTGGTGGCCAGTGCATCCTGGTAGATAGTCGCGTTGCGCGTACCGTAGGCTAGGGACGCGGCAAGCGAGTGATGGGTATCCAAGTCATAATCCCAGCCCAGCGTATAGCGGCCAAATAACTGATTTTGACGCGTATCAGCTGCCTGCGTGGTGCGGGTTTGAAAGCCCGTAGGGAGATTGGTAGTCAGTTGCGTATTGTCGAAGCTGCCTGGCGTATTGTAGCCAGCCCGGCCAAAGCCGCCGAGCGCGAAGCCCATCTTGCTGGTGCGGTAGCCCCCGTTCAAGTTCAGCGTGCCCGAGCGAGTGCCGCCGCTGCCATCCAAGCTCAGTTGCCCACCGCGCAGGGTATTGGTTTTGGTCACGATGTTGATGATGCCGCCCGTGCCCTCGGCATCGTATTTGGCCGAGGGCGAGGTGATGACCTCTACTGCCTTAATCTGGTCGGCGGGAATCTGGCGCAGACCCTCAGCAATGCTGTTGGCCGTAATGGTAGAGGGCTTGTTGTTAATCAGTACGCGGATATTTTGGCTGCCGCGCACACTCACGTTGCCATCGAGGTCAACGCTGAGCAGCGGTACACGCTTGAGCACGTCGGTGGCATCGCCTCCCCGGGTCGTCTGGTCCTGCTCGGCATTGTACACGGTGCGGTCCACCTTTTCCTCAATCAGCGGCTTTTGGGCCATGACGACTACTTCGCCCAGCTTTTGAGGTGCCGCTAGCAGCTGGATTATTCCTAGACTCACCGTGCCGCCGCTTTCGGGCACGACGACGCCCGAACGGGTAAAGTCCTGGTAGCCCAAGAAACTAATGCGGAGGGTATAGGTAGCGGGTAGAAGGCTAGGTAGTATAAACTGGCCCTTCTCATCGCACACTCCACCGCTTACCAGAGTTCCCGTTGCGTTAAGCACCGCAACGGAGGCGTAAGCGATAGGTTTGTTGGTAGTGCTATCGGTCACAGTGCCAGTCAGGCGGCCGACTAGCCAGGCAGTAGCCCTAGCTAAAGTAGTCGCGGGACGAGCGGGAGCCTGTTGGCCATGGGCGCGAGAAATAGTATCTTCTAAAGCAATGGTTAGTAACAAAGTAGTAATAGTAATTTGTAGGGGCATAAAAGTTGATTAGCTCCGCAAAGGCGTAGTAAGCCACAAAAGGTTGTTTCAGAGACTCATTCCTGAAACAACCTTTTGTGGCTTACTACGCCTTTGCGGAGCTGAGATAGCTGACCTACTATATTCTAGGTAATGTTCAGGCTAAACTCTAGCCCAGGCTTACTAGCTGAACCCACCCCACCAAAGCCGGATTTAACTCGTCCAATTACTACGTGCAGGGAAGAATCAGCGGAAAAATACCACGCTAGTGGTAGTAGTTAAGCAGGCTAAAACCACCACTTTTCGAGGTTTGTCCGAGACAACTTTTTATGTGAAGTGATTATTTCGAGGACGAGCACAACCTCGACACACTGGTCAATACTGTTAAAAGTTCTACGCTCTATTAATCTAGATAGCATATAGAGCGCATTGTGTGCAGATTCGTGAGATAAGAATCGAAAAAGTCAATGGGCTTTACGCCCTCGTGGGGGTAGAAAAATAGAGGCGGTTTCATACTCCTGAATTTCATCCACCACTCGGTGTAGGTTGGTCAAGTGCGAAAGCTCTTGCCAGTTGGGATGGCGATCCACCCTAAGTAGGCACCCTCATTTCAGAAAACTAGCATTAAGCAGATGAAGAGAGAGTAGCTTCTGCTAACCGGCTCAACGCCTCGCAAACTAATGAGGCCCTCTAAAGCTGCGCGCCTTGGGTTGTTCCCGCCATGACTACTGCGGCGAAAAAACGATTCGTGATTAGCTCGACCCTAGATCCTAATTCGGCTGCATGATTCTTTGTGAGGGAAGCTACCTACTGGATTTTTGATATTTACTGTTCATTAATAAGTGCAAAACAAAGGATTTACTATCCGAGAAATAGTTAGCTATTAGCAACTGAGGAGTTAATATATCTTGAGTCATCTTCATTATTTTAATAATTATAAACGTGGCTAAAAAAAACCAAACCTAAAACAGTTAATTTTTGACTTTAGGCACTTTTTTGTGTTAAAAATATATTGCAACCAATACCTTTACTATTAGCAAAAGACAAAATTAATATCTTAGTAAGCAAAGTATTTTTCTTTGCTAGTGGATTATTTTAAATGCTAGGCAGGAATGATTCAATAGCATTATAACGGGAGCTATTATAATTTTTATACAATTTTATTTTTTATGAATTCTGTTTTGTGTTCGCTTTTATGAGCTATGTACATCATAAGCATTCCATCAACACATCTAACTAATTATATACTTGCAAGTCAATGATAAAACCTTTATCTTCCTGGGTTTTGGCATTTACGCTGCTATTAGCGGCAGCGGCGCCTACATGGGCCGCACCAGGGGTTGTCAGCCTGACGACCCCCGTGCTCCCTGCCAACGCGGGTCGAACCGCTATTAATAGCCTCATTGTCAGTAGTGGTACCCCTACTCGCTACAATATTTTGACGGTGCCGGGGGGCGGCACGCTGTACGTGAACGGCACCGCCGTAACAGCCGCGCGCAGCTTAACGCCGATTCAGGCGACTCAACTCTCGTTCCAGCCGTCGGGCACGGCCGGCAACTATTCTTTCACCTTTACTGCCACCGATGGCACTGGCACCAGTGCGGCGGTCACTTATGCGCTGTCGGTAGGGCAGGCTACTTGCGGTCAAGCAGCCGGGTTCGACTACTCGACCCGCACGCTCAACGAAGAGTGGAAGGCACAGTCGGCCATGGTCAGCAACGTAACCTTGGCTACCAGCGCGTATTCGGCGGGCGCGGGGGCCGACCGTTTCCGGATTGAGAACGTGCAGGGCGGCAACCAGAGCACCGCGCTTACTTGGTTTGCTGACTACAGCAGCAACACGGCCAGTTCCTCGCAGGTCACTTATACTTTTACCGGGCCACAGGGGGGCAGCCGGGCGCTGTCGGGCTTTTCGATAGTGGTGCAAGACATTGACGCCACTAGCTCGACCCTGAGTACGGCGGGCTTCATCGACCAAGTACAGTTTGATGGCTATGTGAGTGGCTCGAATACACCCATTGCACTGACAGCTAGCAATATCAAATTAGGTGGCACTAACGCATACTCGGGCAATAACCGCGTGACAGGCAACGCTGAAAGCGCGGCCAACCCGGCTGACAACGTCATCGTGACGTTTCCACAGGCCATTACGCGGCTGGTGATAACCTACCGCAACATCCAAACTGCCAGCAATGACCCAGCCCAACAAGCCATTGGTATTGCGTCGTTTGGCTGGTGCGCCGAGGCCGATATTGCCACGGTGCTGACGGGGCCAGTGCGAGCTCAAGCAAACAGTTCGGTGACCTACTCAGTGGCGACCACCAACAATGGTCCTGACGTGCCGGCCAGCGTAACGCCAACGCTGCAGCTGCCTACTAACCTGACGAGCGTAACAACCAGTACCGGCGGCGTTTATAACGCCAGTACGGGCCTTGTTACGTTTGCCACTATCAGCAACATGGCGGTGGGGGCTACTATCACCAACACAGCGGCGTTTACCATGCCGGCGTCGAACTCGGTTTCAGGAACGGCTACCTACGCGAGTACGGTGCTTGACAATACAACTGCTAACAACGCGGCTACCCTGGCTACTACCCAAAACCGCGCGCCAGTTGCCAACGACGTGACCAATTCGCCAGCCATCCTGAGTAGCAACACTAACCAGACGAACATCGCGCCGTTTAACGCCAGCGACCCCGACGCGACCGCTGGTAACACCACCCTCGTATCATACACCATCGCGTCCCTGCCCGCGACATCGCAGGGTACGCTGTACATAAATGGCACGGCTGCCACGGTAGGCCAGGTGATTACGGTGCCCACCACGGCCACCACTAGCAACCCCGGCTATCAGCTTTCATTCGTGCCCAACGGCGCATTTGCTGGCAACGCCACCTTCACGTACAGTGCGACTGACGACGTAGGCGTCAGCTCTAACACGGCTACTTATACCGTGCCCGTAACGGCGGGGGCCGACCTGGTTTCGACCGTGGGGGGCCAGTTGGTGGGCGTGGAAGGCCAGTCGAAAAGCTACAGTATCACGACCACTAACAATGGTCCCGCCACGGCTACTACTGTGGTGCCGACTCTCACGCTTTCCAGCAAGCCTGGCTTCAGCAGCGTAACCGTTAATAACGGGAGCTATGACGCCACGACGGGTATCATTACCTTCAACGCAACGTCCTCGCTGGCTAGTGGCGCGGCAGTAGTGAACTCCTTTACACTCACAATACCTGCCTCGCCGAACAACTTTACTGTGACGGCCGCCAACACGAGCGCTACCGCCGACCCTACCCCGGCCAACAACAACGGCACGGCCAGTGCAGCGGTATTGGCCGTAGCCGTGTCACCCATCGGGCCGGCCGGTGCGGCTAGTGCCTGTGCTAACCCCGGCCGCGATGGTTCACCAACCATTACGGCTAACCCCAACACCTACTACCCGGCCGCCAACCAAACGGTGGCCAGTAGCACTACTGCTACCACCATAACCCTAGGCGCGGCCGTGGGCACTACGCCAATTGCTAAAGGCGATTTGCTATTGGTAATCCAGATGCAGGGCGCGGACATCAATTATACCAACACCGACTCCTATGGTGATGGTGTAGCGGGCGGCCTGGCTACCGGTAACCTTAGCGCCAACTTCTTGGCCGGCCAATATGAATACGTGGTGGCCGACAACAACGTACCTGTGAGCGGCGGCTCGCTCACGATTGCCGCTGGCCTCAAGAACGGCTACCAGAATGCGGCGGCTACCACTACTGCCGGGCAGCGGCGCTTTCAGGTAGTGCGCATTCCGCAGTACCAAAACCTGACCATCAGTGGTACGGTGTCACCAGCGGCCTGGAACGGCAGCACGGGCGGCATCCTGGCCCTAGACGTAGTCGGGCAGCTTCTTTTCAACAGCGGAGCGCGGCTCGATGCGTCGGGCCTGGGCTTCCGTGGGGGCGCGGGCCAGCGCCTCACTGGCACCACCGGCCTCACCGGTGCCGACTACCTCGCTACTGCTCCAGCTTCGGGCACAACGATTTCGGGTGCCCACGCGATGAAGGGCGAAGGCACCGTGGGTACCCCGCGCTACGTGAATACGGGCACTGGCCTGTTAGATACGGGAGTGGAAGGCTACCCCAGTGGCAGTGCAGGGCGCGGCGCTCCTGGCAATGCCGGGGGTGGTGGCACCGATGCCAATCCCGCCAACAATAACCAGAACTCGGGTGGCGGCGGCGGCGGTAACGGCGCCCGCGGCGGCCGCGGCGGCAACGCTTGGAGCAGCAACGCCGCGGTGGGTGGCGAGTTGGGCTCGCCTTTCAGCTCGCCTAGCACGAGTCGTCTCATCCTAGGGGGTGGCGGCGGCGCCGGCGTGACCAACGACGGTACGGGTGGTAATAATGGTTACGCCAGCAGCGGCGCGGCGGGCGGGGGTATTGTGCTGGTGCGTACGGGCTCGGTGCGTGGTACCGGCTCGGTACTGGCCAACGGAGCCAACGCCAGCAATGCCGTGCTCAACGATGGTAGTGGCGGTGGTGGGGCCGGGGGCTCCATCCTCATCACAGCTAATAATACCGGTAGCCTGAGCAGCCTCACGCTAGTGGCTAATGGCGGCACCGGTGGTACCAACACGGGTGGTGGCTCACCGCACGGCCCTGGCGGCGGTGGCGGCGGTGGCATTGCGCTTACGAATGCAGCGCCTAGCAGCACCAGCGTGGCGGGCGGGGCCAATGGTACTACGGCCGGCGGCGTAGCCTTTGGGGCTTCGGCTGGCGTGACGGGCATTACCAACAGCTCGGTTAGCAACAGCATTGCGGGTAGTACGGCGGGCATCAATTGCAGCACCGACGTCACGACGACTATCTCGGCGCCGAGCGCGGCCACAGCCGCTCAGACGGTAAACTTGTCGGCCACCTTCGCCAACAACGGCGGCGTGGCGGCAACTACTATCGGGCGCACCGTGACCCTGACTTCAGGCGATGTGAACAACCCAGTTACCAATGTAGTAGCCCCGGGCAGCACTAGCATCAGTAGTCCCGATGCTACCACCGGAGCCGTTACTGTTACCTACCCCAGCATATCGTCGCTGGTGGCAGGCGGCAGCAATACTTACGGTATTTCGTACACCGCGCCCGGCACTACGAGTGTGGTGGCCACATCGGCTATCACAACTGCTTCTACTGAGCCAGTAACCACCAACAACACTAGCTCAGCCACTACAGCTATCAGCGGCTACGCCGACGTAGTATCGGCCGTGTTTGGCCTGAATAACTCGACCACCGGCCGGGCTACGGCCACTTATGCAGCCGTGTTTGCTAACAACGGCCCGGCCGCCGCCTCCACTGTCACGCGCACCGTGACGCTACCCGCCGGCGCTACGCTTACGGCTGCGCAGCTGAAAGTAATAACCGACCAAGGGGGGAGCTACAATGCCAGCACCATGGTGATTGACTTTGGCACCGTGACCACGCTCGGCAGCAAGGCTGCCAGCGTCTTTCAGTTTGGGTACACGGCGTCGAACACCAGCGGCACGGGCAACGTCGTTAGCAACATCAGCACCGTTACGCCCCAGGATGCCAACAACGGCACCGGCACTGCGCCCGACCAGTTTGCCTTTGCCGTCACCAACAACGCGACCTCCGACTTAGCCACAAATGGCGTTACGGTGTCAGCCTCCTCGGTAGTGCCGGGCCAACAGGCTTCGTTTACGCTGAACTTCATCAATTACGGTCCAGCTGATGCCGCAAGCGCCTTGCGCTATGCCCAGCTCACGCCCGGACTGAGCGGCGTGACTGTCACCAACGACGGGGTGTACGACCCGGCCACGGGCGTTATTACCTACCCCCCAATTGCATTGGCTAACGGGGCTTCGGCACCTTCCACGGTGACGTTTACGGCGCCCGCCGTGGGACCAGTTAATATCAGCGGCAGCCTGAGTGGCGGCGGCAATTCGGCCTCGTCGGGTATTTTCGATAACAACCAGGCCACGGCTAGCATCGCTGTAACGCCAGTAGCCGATGTGGCTACCACCATCAGCGGCCCTACCGCGGCCGTGGCGGGCAACCTAGTCACGTTTGCGCTCACCACGTCTAATAACGGCCCCTCGGCAGCTGCTGGCGTGGTGCAAACAGTGCAGCTGCCTAAGAACTTGAGCGGCGTATTTCCGTCTAACAACGGCTCGTATAATGCCAACACGGGGGTGGTTACCTTCCCGGCCTTGGCGGCGCTCGCCAGCGGCGCGGTGATTAATAACACCGTGAGTTTCCCCATGCCTACAGGGAGCTTTGCTGCTGCCGCAGCCGTGATTACTACCACAACCGAAGCTACCGGTACCACCGCCAACAACTCAGCCACGGCTCCCACTACCACTTCGACCGCTACAACCACCGACCAAGCCAACGTGTACACTCAGTTGACTTTTTCGGATAACACCGTAGCACCCGGCACCTTACTTACTTATAGTATAATAACCGGTAATAACGGTCCTAACCCGGCGCTCAACGTGGTGCAGCAGCTGTCGCTGCCCCCCAACCTGAGCGTGAGCAGCGTTTCGGGCGGCGGCACCTACAACCCTACTACGGGCCTAGTTATCTTCCCCGCCATTGCCAGCCAGGCCAGTAGCACCAGTATTACCAATACGATAGTGCTCACAGCCCCAGCCACCGGCCCGGTCGTAGCCATGGCTAGCGTGAGTTCGGCTACGTCGGACCCCATGCCGGCCGACAACGTGGTGATTCGCAACATCGATATCCTGAGTTCGGCCGATGTGGTCACGACCATCGTGGGCCCCGGCGTGGCGGCCTCTACCCAAGTGCCCACCTTCACCGTGACGACCAGCAACCGCGGCCCCTTGCCCGCCACTAACGTGGTGCAGACGGTGTCCATCCCAGCAGGCTTTGCCCCAGCCGACGTAACAGCGAGCAACGGCGGTATTTACGACCCGGCTACCGGCCTCATTACCTGGCCCACGGTGGCTACCCTAGGGGTAGAGGAAGTAAAAACCTACACCTATAGATACCTAGCTCCGGCTACGCCCTCTACCGATGCTGATAACCCGCGCACCATCGTGAGCCGCGCTAGCGTGACCTCGGCCACAGCCGATGCCATGCCCAGCAACAATGCGGCGGTGGTGAGCACCGACATTAAGTGGGACGCCGACGTAATCGTGGCTGTGGATGGCCCGGGCACTGCTGTGCTGGGCAACAACGTGACCTTCACGGTATCGACTATCAACAACGGGCCGGCCCCGGCCAGCAACGTGACCACGACCGTACGCATTGCTACGGGTCTCACCAACGTGGTGGCCAGCGGTGGCGGCGTGTACGATGCTACCACCGGCCTCGTCACCTTCCCCACCATTGCCAACCAAGTGGCGGGCGTGACGGGGGCGGTTACTAACACCATCACGCTGCTAGTGCCCGACCGGCCCATCATTGGGGTATCGGCGGCGGCTAACAATGCGGCCAACGATATCAACTTGACCAACAACGCCGCCACCTTAGTTATTCCGGTATCGCCCCGTACCAGCAACCAGGTG